>Ga0065704_10071575_pt1 | contig 10647 bp, 12 predicted proteins | sample SwiRhicommuniRL2_FD_59091 | JGI IMG/M metagenome (GOLD analysis project Ga0065704, IMG submission 59091) | Switchgrass rhizosphere bacterial communities from Rose Lake, Michigan, USA - RL2 v2 (version 2) | ecosystem: Host-associated > Plants > Roots > Rhizosphere > Soil | place: East Lansing, MI | reverse complement strand
TCGATAAAAGAATTGTGTTTAAAAATTACATATGTGCCCCGCCATCAATTCTCAATTCTGTACCGGTGATGAACCTGCCGTCTTCAGACGCTAACATGGCAATGGCAGCGGCTACAGCATGCGGCGATCCTAAACCACCTGGCAAAGCTGCTGCCTGCTTGGCGAATAAGGTCACATCAATATCATCTGGAAATTTAAGAGTATTCCCGGTTGTCATACCAGTCTGGATACCGCCAGGAACGATATTGACAGCTCTCAAACCTTTTGATGCATATTCGGCAGCTATTGCATGGGTCAGCGCCTGAATTCCACCTTTGGTGGCAGCATACGCAGCAAAATAGGGATGCGCAAAGTTCGCCGCTGTGGAACTGAAATTTATGATCACTCCTTTTCCAGAAACTAGCAATGCCGGTAGTACCTTTTGGGTAACCAAGAACGTACTGGTCAAATTTGTTTTGATCAGCATATTCCAGAGTTCCAGTGATGTCTCATGAAAATGGGCTGCACGGAGGATACCGGCAGCATTGACAACGACATCCAATCCTCCGATACTTTCGATTTCACTTCCAATTTTTTGGTCAATTTCCAGCTCGTTGGATAAATCGATTTCTAAGGTTCTTAATTTTTCAGCAACACCGCATTCCGTTGCAATCTTCTTTGTGTCTTCAAGCCCTTTTTTTGAAATATCAGCTGCGATTACCAGACCGCCCTCATTCAATAATCTTGTCACAGTAGCTTGACCGATCCCAGAACCACCGCCAGTGACTAATATTTTTTTGGCTTCAAATCTTTTTTCCATATCGAAAATGTTTTATAAAAATAAGTCTTACAAAGATAATGACTAATCATCAATGACGCGTCATTGATTTAAAATATTTTTTCCCTACTCTTGCTTCATTATCAAGACTAGTCTAGTATTACGCCAAGTCCTGTTAGCGTATCACTGTTAATTTTGATTACGTATTGAGCTATTGAAAGAGCAGATGAATACGCGTTTAATTGATGTTCGATATACACACCTTCTAACATTGTAATGCTAAATTTCCATTACAATTAACACTTACTACCGTATCGCATAATCAACTCGCGAAACACTAGTGACTGAACTGCGCCACGATTTCTTTTACAGCACGTGCTATATCATTTTGTGAATATTTCAGCAAATTATTCTCAGCTTGGTCCGCCTGGTAAGATATATAATGCCCCCGTCCGGTAAAGATTGCCGAATCCGGCAGTAAAGGGTGTTCCTGATCAAGTTCAGGGACAGGGACATTATTTCCCGCCGCCTCGAAAAACAATTGAAAATATTCCGAAAAAGTAAGGTTTTGGTCGCCGATCAAATATGCTTTCCCGCCTTTTCCCCTGATCAGGGCTCCATAGACGGCTTCCGCTAAAGATTTGTTCGAAATGAAGTTCGTACCACCTTTAGGACCGAATACAGGAATTTCCAATTTTCCCTGCGCATAGGCGACATACATTTCGAACATTTGGTTCTTTAATCCAGGAACAGACCCTACTACGAAAGGAGCATCGAGACTAATAGCTGTGAATGTATCCGAATTCAATTGGAGCATTTTTTCCGAACCTTCCTTGCGGGAGCGGATGTAACCATTGCTATCTACCAGGTTTGGGGCGATATGGGGATAAAAGCTCCCGATATTAATAAATTTCTTTACTCCGGATTTTTTACAGAGTTCAGCAAATTCGGGTGCCTTGTGAGTATTAGCCAACATCGAGTGATTATAAAAATCTACCTCATTAGGCACATGACGGACGTCATGACCAGCAGAAAAGACTACTGCGTCGAAACCTGAAATTTGTTCGCTCGTATAGGTACCCCCAACAAAGTCTCCTTTTAAGAATGGTAAAGAAGCAAGTGATGAGCTGTTTTCTACTTTATTCCGTCCGGAGATCGTCACCGTTTCTCCCTTGGAACTGAGATGGTTCGCTATCGCACCACCAATCATTCCGCTTCCTCCAACAACTAATATATTCATAGATTTAAATTATCTCTGTTAAACTTTAAAAACTTCTTGTTTGAACGTAATCAAATAAATTGTTACTGTTACGCCGCACTCATGCTTTATCCCCAGTTTTATTGCAACAAAAATAAATATTATTGACCCTGCTTAACACTATAGTTACCTTAAGGTAAGCAAGAAACATCTGGGGAGCTCTTGCTAAATGTATTTTGTATCCGTTCTTGAATTACAGGTTCCGTAAAATAATATTTGATCAAATACATACAGCACCCTTGCTTACCGATTGTAGTAAGAAGGCTTATTCCAGCCTGCCAATAGGTCTGATGGGCTGCCGTTACCATTCAAAACGCTTAAAAAGCTTAGAGCTGCTCGCCAAACATTTCATAGATTGATGGACGCCGGTTCGAGCGATATACTTCCGCTTCTTCTGCCGTAAGTTGCTTGGTTACTTGTAAGTAACCGTTACTTTTTGTTACAAGGTTACGGAAATAGCCTTCCGTATTCTAACTTTGTGCCGTAAACAAATAAAAAATTCAGAACAATGGATTTACACAAAAAATTAGAGTGGCGTTACGCCACAAAAAAGTTCAGCGATAAAAAAGTAGAACAGAACAAAGTTGATAAAATTGTAGAGGCGATAAATCTATCTGCATCTTCTGCAGGCATACAACCTTACAGATTGCTCGTAATAGAAAACAAAGAGCTTCAGAAAGTTCTGCGAGAAAGCAGTACTAACCCCCAGATTGAAGAAGCCTCACATCTTTTGGTGTTTGCTTCGTTTGAGAAGATCACACTAGACCACATTAACGATTATATCAATTTAATTGCAAGAGAGAGAGGAACAAAACCTGAAGAACTGGCCGAATTTAAAAAAGTACTGGAACTGTATTATTATGAAAAACCTACACAGGAAGAAAGTGCAGCCTGGGCAGCAAAGCAAGCATACCTCGGGCTCGGTACTGGGTTAATTGCCGCCGCTGAACTAGAAGTGGACAGCACGCCAATGGAAGGTTTTGACGCGGCTAAGTTTGATGAAATTCTAAAACTTAAAGAAAAAGGATTAAAAAGTGTAGTGGCATTGGCATTAGGCTATAGAGATGCCGCAAACGATTGGAATGCAAATCTCAAAAAGGTACGCTTACCGATAAACGAGTTTGCAATCCAAATTAGCAATTAAGTATGAAACTTTCGTTGGTGGATGTTTCTGTAGTGCCTTATGATGGCGACAGAAACAGGCACTTAAAAATACCGTTGAAATAGCCGAAGCAATTAAGACTTTGGCTTTCAGCGTTTGTGGCTTGCCGAACATCACAATTTTGCAAACGTCACTTGGACGCACAGCTGTGGTAATGATTGCGGCGGCAGAAAACACGAAGCACATCAATACAGGTTTAGGCATTAGCAAGCCACTGTAGACAATATGCCGATATTGCCTGCAATGCAATCGCTCTACTTATTAACGATATGACGACAGCACAGAGCAGATTGTTGAACTTTTGGCATGGCGCTCACCAATGACTTTCCGGATAACATCAGGCATTTGGTGCAGATGAAATAATGTTTCAGTTTCTTTCCGCCGACTATTTGAAACGTTTAAAAAGCTTAGAGCTGCTCGCTGAACTGTTGATATATTAATGGCAGTCCGGTTACCACGAAGTAACCAACCTGTCTGATTTCCTACAGGTAACTTCCCGAATTCCAATAACCTGAATAGCTAAATTTGTATTCAAATAAATATTTACGTTTTATGGAATCAGAATTAAAAAATTTACTTGAAGAAAGAGCTATCTCCAACCAGCTATCGAGATTAGCGAGAATTTTGGACACCCGTAAGTGGGAAGACCTTAAAAATATTTACACAGAAGATGTGGTCTTCAGCTATCCGGGCGAAGAGGAAAAACAGGGGGTTGACGCTATTCAAGAAGATCTGGAAGCTTTTTTTCTCAATTGCGGTCCTACACAGCACATGCTCTCCGGCGATCTCATAACTACCTTTGAAGATGGTAAAGCAATAAGCTCCGTGTACGCACAGGCCGTACATCAGGGTAAAGATGAATATGCACATCTGTTTTACAACGCATACGGCGCTTACGAAGATGAATGGATAAAACAGGGGGACCAGTGGAAAATCGCTAAAAGGAGATTCAGGATCTTTCAGGTTCAGGGCGATATCCGGGCTATGGGAACATCTAAAACTATCTCGACAGATAAGTAAGCCATTTGTCAGAGGCTGTAAAATAAAGGGAATCCAGGAACGTGTGCTGTTCTTGGATTTCTTCGTTATAAACCTTATCACATAAAAAATACTTGTCACAGCAATGAATTTATAAAACCCCTTTTGCTTTCGATTACCTAAAGGTAACTTGAAAATCTGGTTACCCTTAGGTAATCGATATATTTTGGAAATAATAAGTAAGTAATTTAGTTACAGCAAAAAAAATAAATAAGATGGCAAGATTAGCAAATAAAGTCGCACTTATCACAGGAGGTGCAAGAGGTATGGGTGCCTCCCATGTAAGACGTTTTGTCGAGGAGGGTGCAAAAGTATATTTTACAGATATACTTGTAGAGGACGGAGAGAAACTTTCCGAAGAGTTGGGAGATAATGCTGTTTTTCTTAAACACGACGTTTCAAGTGAAGCGGACTGGAAGTCGGTTTTGGACAGAATAGATAATGACGAAAAAAAGCTGGATGTTCTGGTCAATAATGCAGGCATCGCCCCTAACGGCCTGATAGGTGACCTGTCTTTGGATTTATATAATAAGGTGATCGCCATAAACCAGGTAAGCGTTTTTCTCTCCCTGACACATGCACTACCTCTGCTGAAGAATAGCGGAAAGGCATCGGTTGTGAATATTTCATCCCTTGGGGGACTCAAAGGGATGGAAGGAAATGCAGCATACGGAAGCAGCAAATATGCTATAAGGGGATTAACGCAAGTCGCAGCATTGGAATTTGCACCTTTCAACATCAGGGTAAATTCTGTACATCCGGGCATGGTAAAAACGCCCATGTTTGCTGCGCTTGACGAGCTGCCAAATGTAGAAGAAGTTACATCAGCCATACCACTAAAAAGGGTGGCGACCCCTGAGGAGCTGACAAATGTAGTGTTATTTCTCGCAAGCGACGAATCATCCTATTGTACGGCAGGTGAGTTTGTAGTGGATGGAGGGCTATTGACAAGGTAACCTAAGGCATTAAAATTGATTATATCTGTACTATAATTTCTAAGCTAACACTTTACATCAAAGTCGAAAAAAATATATAGCTGAAAAGTAACAGACCAATCGTTATCGTATAAAATAGAAAAAGCCAGTTTAAACTGGCTTTCTGTTTTATAGTATCACAACTTATTTAATATATAATTCGACTACAAAATTTCATAAGGATTGGATAAGAATATTTATCGTTTTCATTTTTTGTGCGGATACTTTGCTTTTATTAAACACCCTAAAAATCGTTTAGAACAGAATTATGGCGAAAGTATCCATAATAAGCGACGGGCAGCATTTCTCCCATTCGGAGGGGCATTCTATAAACCGCGAACCGCCTGGAGAGAAACGCTTATGGAAGAACTCCGTTTTCGACCGGAGAGCAACTGATGTAAACGATGACTTTGCCCCGTCACAGGAAATAGAAAACTTCAGATCTACACACTAAGCTCCCTTTCTGAATTTTAACGGACTTAATAGCGTTCTTTTTCTAAAGAAGCGTATAAAAGTACTGGTATCTTCAAAGTGCAACATCGAAGTGATTTCTGACACATTGTAGTTGCTATGTGTAAGTAGTATTTTTGCTTTTAAAATGATATAATCATGGATAACATTCAACGCGCTTTTACCGGTTCTTTTTTTAACGATTTCATTCAGATAGCCCGGCGAAATATGAAGCTTTTCAGCATATAGATGGACCGACCTTTCCTTCATATGATATTCTTCCAACAGTTTTTCAAAACTTTCGTAGATCTGATATTTTCTTGACGAAGGATTTATATCTGAGTTGGTCTCCAGGGAAATCAAGTTGCAGATTTCGTAAACCAACGTTGTAATCATGCTTTCCAGAATAAGGGCTGAAAATATTCCTGTCCCCTTTCTCTGTAAAGAAATATCTAGAATATACCTGCTTATCTTATCCCTGTCAGATTCGCGTATATTTATTAAGTTATTGGCTTCGTGTTTAAATATAGGATGCTCCATGATGGGGCGGTAATGAGGGGCAAAATTACACTGGATGTATTCTTTTTTAAAAGCGATATGTATAGCTTCGAACTCATGTATACTATCGATATAGTGAATTTCACCGGGACGTAGAATAAACAACTGCCCCGGCCCGATGCTGTACGTTCCTGAATCCCTTCTCACCTGACACGTCCCTTCCAGACAATACGATATGCCATAAAAATCAGTCACGTAAGGCTTTCCAGTCATTTCAGCAATTACTTCTTCCAGTATTACGACCTCCTTGGTTTTTAGATCAGAATTGTTCCTGTACTGCTGTAACCGTTGAAAATCTACAGCAGAAAAATGGATTTTCCCCATAATAAGCTCTATTTCTATCTATTATGATACCACAAAGATGACGATTATTACACAGAAAATGCCTGTTATTGCTTTCTTTTTAGACTTAAATTTGGATATTATTCAATAGTAGTCAAATGAAAAGATTAGAAAACAAGATCGCTCTTGTTACTGGCGGAGCCAGGGGTATGGGTACTACCCATGTTAAAGGTTTTATTGCAGAGGGCGCCAAGGTTTATTTTACAGACCTGTCCGAAGAGGAAGGAAAGCTTCTGGAGGCTGAGGTCGGTAGCTCAGGCGTTTTCATCAAACAGGATGTTTCCAGCGAGGATGACTGGAGGACTGTGATGGAAACTATAGAGCGGACAGAAGGAAGGCTGGATGTGCTGGTCAACAATGCGGGTATTGCTGTTTTTGGCCTCATAGGTGAAATGTCCCTGGAGCAGTATATGAAAATCATCAACATTAACCAGGTAAGTGTATTCCTCGGAATGACGCATGCCTTACCATTGATGCTCAAAAGTACAGCGGGGTCGATTGTTAATATTTCATCCCTGGCGGGCATGCGGGGAGAGCGAAAAGGAAGTGTGGCATACGGTAGCAGTAAATATGCTGTCCGCGGTCTTACGCAAGCGGCGGCATTGGATTTAGCTCCTTACAAAATCCGGGTAAATTCTGTGCACCCGGGCGCAATCAATACGCCGATACTTAGGTCAGCACCGGAGGAAGCAAGAAAGGAATTACTAGAGAAAGTTCCATTGAAGAGAGCGGCAGAACCGGAAGAAGTAACCAACCTGGTATTGTTTCTTGCAAGCGATGAGTCTTCCTATATCACAGCCGGGGAATTTGTCATTGACGGTGGTGTGCTGACACAATAACCCCCTTCAACAGATTGAATAATCAGCGGTACACATAATGATAACTTTGTTTTCGTAAAAGTCTGAAAGGAAACCATTTGCCGGAAATGAATAAAGAGACAAATTTTAATTCTTAAAACATATGAGAAGATTGGAAAATAAAATTGCACTGGTAACAGGGGGTGCAAGAGGTATGGGGGCATCCCATGTAAGACGTTTTGTCCAGGAAGGGGCAAAAGTATATTTTACAGACCTGCTTACGGAGGACGGAGAGAAATTGTCCCAAGAGTTGGGAGATAAAGCTGTTTTTCTTAAACACGACGTTTCGAGTGAGGCGGACTGGAAATCGGTTTTGGACAGAATAGCCAAAGATGAGAAAAAGCTGGATGTCCTGATTAATAATGCAGGCGTTGCCACCACCGGCCTGATCGGTGAGCTATCTTTGGAAGTTTACCATAAGGTAATCTCCATCAATCAGGTGAGCGTTTTTCTCTCCCTAACGCATGCACTGCCTCTATTGAAGAACAGCGGGAAAGCATCGGTAGTAAATATTTCGTCCATTGCAGGGCTCAAAGGGATTGAAGGAAATGTGGCGTACGGAAGCAGTAAATATGCCGTAAGGGGATTAACGAAAGTCGCTGCACTGGAATTTGCACCTTTCAATATCAGGGTGAATTCTGTACATCCGGGAATTGTAAAAACGCCCATGCTCGACACAGTGCCGAAAGTGGAAGAAGCCGCAACAGCTATACCACTGAAAAGGGTGGCTACTGCTGATGAGCTGACAAATGTGGTACTGTTCCTCGCCAGCGACGAATCATCCTATTGTACGGCAGATGAGTTTGTTGTAGATGGCGGGCTAATGACAAGGTGACCTGCTCTGTAAATGAAAATCCGTAGCGGTATCAGTCAATTACCGATAAAATCACAAAATGAAAAAGATGTAAGTATATGCGGGACCTTAGGATAAGCCTATCAAGAAAGAGCAATCTCAGAGGTCGATTTCGTAAAAAAAGAAAAGATGAAGGGAAGTAGAAATTTTGCCCCAAAATACGATGGGGTGCCGAAAAAAAAGATTGTTGTTATCGGCGGCGGTTTTGCTGGGATTAATCTTATCAGATCTTTATCCGGGTCGAAAGAATTCTCCATCACCCTTGTGGATAAGAATAACTACAATTTTTTTCCCCCGCTTATTTATCAGGTTGCTACAGGCTATCTGGAGCCGTCATCCATCAGCTTTCCTTTTAGGAAGCTTTTTAGGAAGAAGAATGTATCGTTCTTTAACGGAGAGCTTATCACAGTAATCCCACATGAAAATAAGGTTGTATTGTCCACAGGTGAATTAGCCTATGACCATTTGGTCCTTGCGACCGGAACGGTACCCAATTACTTCGGTATGGACAATATCCGAACGAATGCCATCCCGATGAAAACCATTGATGACGCACTCAATATGCGCAACACTTTTTTGCAGCGTGTAGAGAGGGCTTCGAGAACCGAAGACGAGTCGGAGAAAAAGAAACTTTTGTCTGTGGTTATTGCGGGGGGCGGTCCGACAGGGGTTGAAGTTGCTGGTATGTTCGCCGAAATGAAGCGCAGTATCCTTCCCAGAGAATATCCCGAATTAGCACATTTTATGGATATCCCGAACATTTACCTTGTTGATGGGCTGGAAACATTGCTTTCTCCGATGAGCGAACAATCACAGAAATACACGTTGAAATCTCTTACTGAGATGGGAGTCATTATCAGACTGAATACGCAGGTCGCGGACTTCAACGGAGATTGTGTTTCATTTAAAGATGGTTCTTCCATAGATACCCATAATCTGGTATGGGCAGCCGGAGTTACGGGCACGGAATTTCCCGGTATTCCGGAGACCTGTTATGGAAGGGGAAGACGCCTGATAGTAGACGGTTACAGTAAGGTAAAGGGCTTCAGTAACATTTATGCCATAGGGGATATTGCATTGGTCAGCTCAGATGCCCATTACGTGAACGGACATCCCCAGGTGGCACAAGTGGCCATGCAACAGGGTGTAAACCTGGGATTAAACCTTAAAAATACATTAAAGAATAGGCCACTGGCACCTTTCAGCTATAAAGATAAAGGCTCTATGGCAATAATAGGCAGAAATAAGGCTGTTGCGGATCTATCATCAAAGATACAGCTGAAAGGATTCATTGCATGGCTGCTGTGGATTTTTGTCCATGTGATGTCTTTGATCAATTATCGCAATAGAGTGCGGACCCTCTTCAATTGGAGCGGATCATACTTTACCGGGGATCAGTCATTCAGGCTTATAATCCGTCCACAAAAGGAACAGCAAGAGTAGCCGGTTGTTTTTTATATCTACTGACAGCTACTCATGCTACTAAATCGGGGCTGGAACAGTTACCACTATCGATATAATGTAAGTAGCTGTTTTTACACCTCCTCAGTGCTGAACAATTTTTTACGGTGGTTTTTCCCCCAATCAATCAGTCCCATCAGAATAGGAACAAGTGTATCGGAATAACCTTCCAGTTCATAGTGAATAGTAGCCGGAGCATCTTCAAGAACTGACCGCGTGATCAGCTTGTTCTGTTCCAGATCTCTCAGATTATTGGCTAAAACCTTACTTGATATTTTCGGAATACTGTTCAGAATCTCCCGGAACCGATGATTTCCGTTCCATATTGACAGTATTATCTTTATCTTCCACTTTCCTCCGATAACTTCTAATGTGTCTTCCAACGGGAGGAGCATATCTACACATTCTTTATATTTACTTTGAGCCATACAAAAACATTTTATGGTTTCACGGATTCCGTCTCTTTGTTTACTTTAAAAACCTCTTCCCGATAGCATAGTCCCCATTCCGAAAGACTCGTGATTACCGTACCCAATGAACGGCCTAATTTAGTCAGCTCGTACTGCACGGTAATAGGCTGGGTTTCCATTACAGTCCGTTTTACCAGATGGTTCATTTCCATCTCTTTCAATTCCTTACTGAGCATTTTATTTGATATCCTATCAACACCTTTCAGTATATCCGAAAATTTTCTTTTCTCATAATAGATAAGATTGGCTAAGATATATACCTTCCATTTGCCTTTAAGGACATCCAGGGCGTCATAAACCCCCATTAATTGTCTTCTACACTCGGAAGCCGTAAGATCGTTGATTACTGACATGATGCTCTGTTACCTTTAGGTTACCATTACTTTTATCTACTTGGTTACAAAAGTAAACAATAATATCTTAATTTTGTGCTATTGTAGAAATAGAAAATAACGATAAAATTATAT
>Ga0065704_10071573_pt1 | contig 10649 bp, 6 predicted proteins | sample SwiRhicommuniRL2_FD_59091 | JGI IMG/M metagenome (GOLD analysis project Ga0065704, IMG submission 59091) | Switchgrass rhizosphere bacterial communities from Rose Lake, Michigan, USA - RL2 v2 (version 2) | ecosystem: Host-associated > Plants > Roots > Rhizosphere > Soil | place: East Lansing, MI | reverse complement strand
TTTACAGCTTTTCTTTTAAAAATTCTAAGTGATTTTTTATCAAAATATTTTTATTTGATGTATTCCCCTATCCCGACTGTATTTAATATATCACACAAAAAAGTTGTGGTTCAATTGGTTAAGCGTATATCAGCATTCTTATATTAATTTAATATAAAATATATGTGAATCTGAGTTTGTAGAATCAATCTGAGTTTGTACTTTTGTCGCGGAGAGCTGGCAGAGTGGTCGAATGCGGCAGTCTTGAAAACTGTTGACTGTAATAGGTCCGGGGGTTCGAATCCCTCGCTCTCCGCGCAAAAGGTATCAAAATGCAAAAAGCCTGCAAATCGTAACGATAGCAGGCTTTTTTCTTTTAATCGAAACCCATATTTTCATTACTTCCCATAATCAGTCCATTGGACGACAATGGTAATGTCATGAAAGAAAACTGGGCTGCAAGATTCACCTTCACTAGCAATTAAGGTTACTACCTTTAAAACAAATCCAAAATGACAGGTATCATAATATTAAAAAATCCCTTCATTTAAATAACAAAAAAGTTGCAAATACACAAAACATTTAAGTACTTAGCTACTTTATGTATAACATAATCACTTAAATATAACCGAGAACCAAAAAACTAACCATAATAAAAATCATTCCCTAACTATTATAAAAATGGTAACGCTCTATTTCTACTCCTTATGGTATAAGAAATCAGCGTTACAAATTGGTACATTTCTATTAAAGGGCAAGTTCGTTGGAATTGTATGATTTCCAAAAAGATCCAAATGAGATGAGTAACTGGGACAAATACATGGAGTACAAAAAAGATATTAGGAGATAAGTAGCATGTCTAGCAAAAATAATGACGATATAGTTAGTGTTTTACCTCCAGAACAGCTTTTTAAAAAGCTGTATCCTAGATTGTGTAATTTTGCAAATTACCTATTAAAAGATAAAGAACAAGCCAAAGATATGGCGCAGGATGCTTTTATAGTTTATTTGGAACAACAAGATAACATCTCAGATAAATTTAGTGCAGTAAAATCATTTTTATACACAGCCGTTAAAAATGCTTGTTTAAATAAAATTCGACACAATAATATCGTTGATGTTTACAATAAAAAAAATCCACTAGACATTCACTCTGATCCTAAAATATTAGAGGGAATGATTCGTGCTGAAGTAGTTGCAAAAATTTACGAGAAAATTAATGCCCTGCCAAAAGGATGTGCTATGGTGATTAGATATGGTTATTTAGAAGGATTAAGCAATAGTGAAATTGCGAAGGAAATGGGTATTAGCATAAATACTGTAAAAAGCCAAAAGAAAAGGGCGCTTGATCTGATGAAAACCCATCTTGGAAAAGCTGCAATGGCACTTTTTGTAGTGTTGTATATAAATAAGTAATTTTTTTTAAAATATTTTCCATCCTTTTTTCCACTTCAAGTTTCTTAGTCTATATAACCAGTATAGACCATGCAAGAAGAAGCTTTAGAATTAGCAGATTTAATTTCTGGATACCTGTTGTGCACTTTAACAAAAGAGCAAGAGGAAAGACTTATGTTTCTTTTAGAGGAAGATAAGGAAAGATATAAATTACTCGAGGCTTACAAAGAGGCAGCTCCCATTGAGGAAGCCTTATCAGATATGCATAACCTAGATGTTGATCAGGCCTGGCTTAAAATTGAAGGCCGCCCCAAGACAATTAAAATTCCAAATAAATCCCGTTACTCCTATTTAAAATATGCAGCTATCTTTTTAGCAGTTATTGGCGCTTCTATATTTTATTTTAATAGAAGCCAAAAAGATCCGAGTATTGTGCCAGATCTTACAAACCATTATAAAAATGATGTTTTGCCAGGCACACAAAAGGCTATTCTTATTTTATCTGATGGAAAAGAGGTAACACTTGATAAAGGAAAACAATCTATTTCTGATGAAAGTGGGGTTGCCATCTCTAGTAATGACGGGGAGATTAGCTACAATGATCAAAAAATAAAAGGAGATTCAGAAATACATTACAATACTTTAGTTGTACCAAAAGCAGGAACTTATGCTGTAACACTGCCAGATGGCTCGAAAGTAGTTCTTAATGCCATGTCTCAACTTAAATATCCAGTAAGTTTTGTAGGAAAAGAAAGAAAAGTAGAATTAAAAGGTGAAGGTTATTTTGAAGTTGCTAAAGATGTTGCACATCCTTTCAAAGTAAAATTAGACGAATCGGAAGTTGAAGTTTTAGGAACACACTTTAATGTTTCTTCTTATGATCAAATTGCAAAAACTACATTATTAGAAGGTTCTGTTAAAGTAAGTAACAGTAAAAACTCTGGCACACTTGTTCCAGGAAAACAAGCCTTAGTAGATAGTGAAAATATAAGCATTGCTAAAGGCGATACAGAAAAAGCCATTGCCTGGGTTAAAGGCGATTTTCATTTTAATAATGATGCACTAGCACCTACTTTAATTGAAATAAGTAGATGGTACGATTTAAAACTTATTTACAACAGAACTTTACCTAACATGCATATCAGCGGACAGATTAGTAGACAAACCAAACTTAGTGAAGTTGTAAAAATGCTAAAAGATGTAAGCAGTCTGTCTTTTAGTATTGAAGGTAAAAATCTAATAATAAACTAATTAATCATAAACACTAAACCAAATCCAGAAAAAATATGATATAAAAATCGACCAGACCAATCTAGCCTAAAAAATGAATACCGGAAGTGTACCACCACCCCCGGTAAGTAATTCAGGCACAAAAAAAGTTTAACGAACGTATTTCAATCACCTAAATCAAACGAAAGTATGAATTTCTTTTGTCACAGACAAAATATTGCCTATCGGGAAGCAATTCTCAGTACAACAATAGTTTTCAAAATTATGAAACTAACCGTATTTATGGTCATAGCACTCCAGATAGGTGCTTTTGCCAGCAGTAAAGCACAAAACGTAACTCTAGCTGTAAAAAATGCTTCTTTAAAGGAAATTTTTACAGAACTAAAGAAACAAACAAATTACCGTTTTCTATATAATGAAGACGTGATCCGTAATGCTGTGCCCGTCACTTTCCAGGTGAAGAATGCCGATATAATAACGGTTTTAAACAGTGCTCTTAACCAGGCTAACCTTACTTTTAATATTCGGGGTGAAACCATCACCATAATAGGTAAAGTACCAACAGATAAAATCTTAAGAAAAGTGGAAATAGAGGTAAGAGGATCAGTTAAAGACTCTGCTAATATGCAAATTATGCCTGGAGTAAGTGTTTTTGTAAAGGGTAAACCTTCAACTGGTACTACTACTGATACCAATGGTAAGTATATTCTTAGTGTTCCTGATGGATCAACCTTAGTTTTTAGCTTCGTGGGATATTTCAAGAAAGAAATTGTTGTAAATGGCCGTAATGTAATTGATGTGATGTTGACTGCTGACAATTCAACGCTTAATGATGTTGTGGTAGTTGGTTACGGCAAGCAGAAAAAAGAAAGTGTTGTAGGCGCAATATCTAGTGTAAAAGGAGAATCCCTAAAATTTCCAACACGGAATTTAACTAATAGTCTTGCTGGGCAAGTTTCAGGCTTAATAGCTGTTCAGCGTTCCGGAGAACCCGGATATGACAACGCCGAGTTTTGGATTCGGGGTATAAGTACTTTTAAAGGAGGGACTTCTCCTTTAGTATTGGTAGATGGTGTACCCAGAAATATAGCTGATATTGAACCAGATGAGATTGAAACTTTTTCTGTACTGAAGGATGCTTCCGCTACGGCGGTTTATGGTGCAGAGGGAGCGAATGGTGTAGTAATTATCACTTCAAAAAGAGGTTCCAACAAAAAACCCGCTATCACTTTTAGAGGAGAACATAGTATCGGTACGCCAATGCGATTACCGCAATTTGTTTCATCTGCTGATTATATGACATTATATAACGAAGCTTTACATAATGATGGACAGGTAAGCATGTTTAGTGATGCACTTATCGAAAAATACAGAAGCAATGCCGATCCAGATCTATACCCCAACACAGACTGGATTAAAACAATGCTACGAGACAATACCCAGAATGACAGGCTTACTTTAAACGTAAGAGGTGGCTCAGAAAATGCTAAATATTTTGTTTCTGGAGCCTATTATGCCGAAAATGGTATTTTTAAGGAAGATCAAGCTAATAAGTATGATAACAATATTGGTGTTAAACGATTTAACCTACGAAGCAATATTGATCTCGAGGTTTCGAAAACAACTACTGTTAGTGTTGATGTGGCGGGACAATACCTATTAACAAATTACCCTGGTGTAGGAACATCTACTATTTTCAGGCAAATGGTAATTACGCCAAGTTACCTTTTCCCAGCAGTGTACAGTGATGGTACAATAGCTAGTTATGAAATTGAATCGGATGCTAATAAAAGAAATCCATATAATTTGCTTGCAAACTCAGGTTATACCAAAGAGTGGAGAAGTAGTATTCAATCGGCGGTTAGGCTCGATCAAAAATTAGATTTTATCACTCGTGGGCTCTCATACAAAGCAACGGTAAGTTATGACTACGATGGATTTTTCAGTTCTAACAGAACCTATAATCCAAGCCGTTATTTTGCAACTGGAAGAGATGCTAATGGTAAGCTTATTTTTTCCACAACTTTCGCTGGTAGCCCTGACCTGAGTAATCCAGCACCAAATAATAACGCTCAAAAGAAAGTATATATTGAAAACTCATTAAATTACAACAGAACCTTTCATAAACACGCAGTGGGTGGTATGATTTTGTATATGCAAAAAGAACAGCAAAATCATGATAATCCCTTGGCTTTTAGAAAACAGGGATTAGTTGGTAGATCTACTTATTCATTCGATAACAGGTATTTTGTAGAAGGTAGTTTTGGATATACTGGTAGTGAAGCCTTTGCGGAGGGTTACAGATTTGGATTTTTTCCAGCTGTAGGTGTAGCTTATATGGTATCCAATGAATCTTTTTATCCTGAACAGTTAAAAAATATTCTTTCCACCGTTAAATTGAGAGCTTCTGTAGGTCGTACAGGTAATGATAATACAGGTGGCGCCAGATTTTTGTATAGACCCACTTTTAACTTTGGCGCAGGTAGTTTTAACCAAGGTATTAGCAGCGGAGGTCCAATAAATGGTTATGGAGCTGGCATTACAGAAGATCGCTTTGAAGCGCCTTATTTATCGTGGGAAATTGAGAACAAACAAAACTATGGTATGAACCTTGGATTTTTGAAAGATAAAATACAGTTTGTAGGCGATTATTTTAAAAATGAAAGAAGTGGCATTTTATTGCAAAGAAATACAGTTCCTGGTTCTGTAGGTTTCCGCACAGCACCATGGCAAAATTATGGTCGTGTAAAATCATGGGGATTTGATGGTAGTCTAGATGGCAGCCAATCCTTTGGCAGAGATTTAACACTGGGATTCCGCAGCACATTCACCTATGCTACCAATAAGATTACTCAATACGATGAATTAACGCCGAGATATGCCTACCAGGCAATTACCGGAACCAGTGTTAGTGAAAATACACTTTATATAGCCGACAGACTGTATACCGAAACAGATTTTGATGTAACCCAAAACACAAATGGCACGAAATCGTACAAGCTAAAAACAGGATTACCGGTACCTTCTTTAGGTGGGTTAATAGGCCCTGGCGATATCAAATATGTTGATATAAACGGAGATGGTAAAATTGATCAATTTGATACAAAGAGAGGTGTTGGTAACCCATACAACCCAGAGATCGTATACGGATTTGGTCTAAACGTTCAGTACAAAGGATTTTATGCTAGTATTTTCTTCCAGGGAGTAGCTAAAACATCTGTAGTGCTGGGTGGAAATACGGCAGAAGGTTTTTTTCCATTTTCTTATAATGTTGATCAGGCGAACTATAGAAGTTTTGCATTAGACAGGTGGACAGAAAATAATCCACAATCACAGGTCAATCCATTAATTCCGCGTTTGCATGCAACTGGTAACAATTCAAACAATACCGTTGCCAGTACTTGGTGGTTAAGGGACGGCGACTTTTTACGTCTGAAAAATGCGGAATTGGGTTACAATTTACCGGCAAAAATCCTAAACAAAGTGAATTTGAAAACTGCCAGAATTTACATGATGGGCAACAACCTAGCTCTTTGGGACAGCATAAAATTCTGGGATGCTGAAACAGGAAATGGTACCGCAGGTAATTCATACCCTAGCAGTCGCACCATTACCTTCGGTATAGAAACTTCCTTTTAATTATCCATTAAATGATATAAAAAAAATTAAAGATGAAATTCAATACAAATAAAATAATACTGATCTTATGCCTTTTGACATGCCTCAGTTCATGTAAAAAATATTTGAATGTTTCTGATGAACTAGCAGGAGGCCTTACTTCTGTAGATCAGGTTTTTGATAACCCAGATTATACTAAAAGATGGTATGCAAATGTGATGTCAGGTGTTCCTGATTATACAAAGTTTATCATAGCCTCCTGGGAAGGCGGAGTAACAGGGTTGGGTAACCCTTGGACTTGTATGTCTGATGAAATAGATGCCAGATATGGCACGGCCTTTACTACGGATAATGTAACATCTCCTCGGAACTCCAGCAATATGAAATTCCAAAGATGGACAATGCTCTATCAATTGATTAGACAGGCCAATATCTTTTTAGAAAAAGCAAAACCAATAGTAAATTCTGGCACTAACGCAGCCCAGTTGGATGAGGTTGAATTCAACAGACTAAAAAACAATGTTCTTTTTATGCGTGCCTATTACCATTATTTATTATTTGAAGAATATGGTCCTATTCCTATCGTGAATAGAAGTTATAACGCTACTGAAGACATAGATCTGCCAAGAAATTCTGTGGATGAAGTGGTTAAGTTTATCAGTGATGAATTGGATCAAGCTATTCTTACGCTACCCCAAGTTCCTATAACTGATGATAATTTTAAAGCCAACCCAACCAAGGGGGTTGCTTTAGCAGTAAAAGCAAAACTTTGGATGTATGCTGCCAGCCCATTATTAAATGGAGGCTTTACAGAAGCCGTTGCGTTAACGGATAAAGCAGGTAAAAAATTATTCCCAACTGCTGATGCAACTAAATGGCAAAAAGCACTTGCAGCTACAAAAGCGATGGTTGATTATGCCAATGCAGGAAACTATAGATTATATATTGACCCTTCTAATGATCCTAATCAATCAGTTTATCAATTATTTCAAAAGTATAACGAAGAAATTATTTGGGCGAGGATTGATGGCTTTGGCCAATCGGGTTGGGGTGGTATGTGGGGTGACAGAGCAGATCCTCGTATCACGCCAAGAAGCGAACCTCAGGGATTAGGCAGTACTGGAGTATTACAAGAACTGGTAGATGACTTTTATATGAAGGATGGTTTGCCCATTAATAACACTACATTTTTAACTAAATCTCCTTTATATAGTGAGAGTGGTTTTAGTGATTATAATGGTGTACAGGTTTATAATATGTGGATAAACCGAGAACCTCGTTTTTATAACACAGTTTTCTTTGCTGGCAGAAAGTGGCATGTTTCAAATAAAATAACTTATTTCCACAGGGGTACACCTAATGAAAAAGGCATACCTGCTCAATCTTCACCAAACGGGTATCTGTTGTATAAAAGAAACAATAGAACAGTCTCTAATGCATCTGGAGGCGTTCAGGGTGTAACTCGTCCCTCTATTATATTCAGGTTGGCAGAATTTTATCTGTTGTACGCCGAAGCGTTGAATGAAGTAGAACCAGAAAATCCTGATGTTTTAAAATATGTAAACCTTGTAAGAGCTCGTGCTGGTATTCCTAATTTGCAGGTATTAAACCCAAACATTGCAGGAAATAAAGATTTACAGCGCTCAGCTATTCAGCGTGAAAGTCGTATTGAATTAGCTACAGAAGGGCAACGCTTTTTTGATGTAAGACGATGGTTGATTGCCGAAACAGCTGGAACCAAACAAGGTGGAGACTTTTATGGGATGAATATGGACGGCGATGCCACCACATTTTATACCCGAACAATAATTCCATCTTCCACAAGGGTTTTTGAACGAAAACAATACTTATATCCTATTCCTTTTAGCGAAATACAAAAAAGTAAAACTCTGGTACAAAACCCAGGTTGGTAATTTTCATTTATTGTGTTAAAAATTATTTCATGAAACATATAAAAATCAACGTTTTAAGTCTTGTACTTTCACTTATGTCTGTATTAATATTGATAGGATGTAAAAAGGATAAACAAGAAAATTCAGTAAAGGGAATCTATATTGTTCCCACATCACGGGCTGCCAGCGAGACCTATAATATTAACTTCTCTTCAACGCCACAACTCATAAGTTATGCTGCTGGTTTACCTCAATCAGCTTCAGCTAATGTTCAGGTTAGTTTTTCGGTTGATGCAGGTCTTATAACAGCGTTTAATTCAGCGAATAAAACAACTTATAGTACCCTACCTGCAGCTAGTGTAAAATTAGAAACAGGTAGCACCACTATATCTTCTGGTAAAATTGTATCATCAAAAGACAATATCGTAATTAATTCGCTATTGCTCAATCCAGATATTACCTATTTATTACCAGTAAAAATAAGCAGTGTTTCTGGAGGCGATATTAGTTTAAATTCGTCCATTCCTGTTAAGTATTTTGTTATTAAAGTAAAGTCGCCTTATGAAGGCAATTATACTTCAAATGGCTGGTTCTATCACCCTTCATCAGCCAGAGCCATAAATGGTTTAGCCAAGAGCTTGACAAAAACAGGTGCTTTTTCAGTATCAGTTGATTTAGGCGATCTTGGAGCTAGTGGTTATAAAGCTATACTTACAGTTGACCCTGCTACAAATAATATTACCATATCTGATGCGCCAGCAGCAGCAGGAACACCTTATACCATGTTTACTTCAGGATTACCAACTACAGATCCTGGATACACAGCGGCTTGGACAGGTTCAGCAAATTGCAACAACAAGTATGACCCTGCTACCAAAACGTTCTATGTACGCTATGGCTATATGGGCTCTGGTGGCTGGCGAATTACAGAGGAAGCTATTAAAATGAATTAATTCAATTTTGTGGTTAGAATTGTTAATTTAAAGAGTCGGCCTTAGGGCCGGCTCTTGTTATAATTCTTCACGTAGTTGGCAGTTTGACTACCTTATTTTCTTCGTATTAGATACTTAAACCATAATATAATGGGTTCGGCTGCAGTTTTACTCTTTTTTAAGCTATTCTTCGCTAAAAACTATTAAAAAAATGAAAACTATATTAAGTTTTAAAAAAACACTGAAAGGAATTTTAGCTTTATCGATATTATTTTCTTTCTGCTTATTGGCTTGCTCTAAAAAAGAGGATATCCCAGCAGCACCTGCTAATAAAGTGCCATTTGCCCATGCTGGAGTTGACCAAACCATAACCTTACCCATAAATACAGTAACATTAACTGGTAGCGGTACAGATGCTGACGGAACAATTACATCTTACTTATGGACATATGTATCCGGACCTACAACTTATACCATTACTACTCCCTCACAGGCACAAACAACTATCAACAATTTAGTGCAAGGCACATATCAGTTTGGACTTCAGGTAACTGACAACCAAGGAGTAACAGGGAAAATTACGGTAACAGTAACCGTAAACCCAAAAGCTGGAACGCTTATATTTGAGGATAATTTTAATACTACTGGAGGTTTTGACAATACTAAATGGTCTTATTGTTCTAGAAGTACCCCGGCATGGGCAAGTTACCTGACTTCTTCATCTGATTATGCATTATTGGATGGGAGTAATTTAGTTTTGAAAATGGATAATAAAGTAATTGCTGGCGATGCGGTTCCTTACCATTCTGGAGGTATTGAAACCATCGGAAAGTTTTCATTTCTGTATGGGAAAGTTGAAGTAAGGGCAAAATTTACCCAAGGCACCGGCTCGTGGCCCGCAATATGGATGATGCCGGTAACTTCCACTTATGGCGGTTGGCCAAACAGTGGTGAAATTGACATTATGGAGCATGTTAATAATGAAAACGTAATCTACCAAACTGTTCATAACGGTGCTGTTACCAATGCCAACGGCGGAAGTTCTGCATCTAGCTCTTCGAGTTATAATGCTTCCGATTTTAATACGTATGGTATTATTTGGACAGTGGATAAAATAGAATTTTATTTAAATGGAGTGCTTCGATACACATATGCTAAACCGGCTAATGCAACAAGTACACAATGGCCTTATGATAAACCCTTTTATTTAATTTTGAATCAATCTGGGGGGCTAGGATGGCCTGGGGCAATTAACAATAACCATCTCCCTTTTCAAATGCAGGTAGATTGGATAAGGGTTTCTCAATGATAAGTGTTGTAATGGGCTCCCTCGCTCCCCGCACAAAAGGGATCAAAAAGCAAAAAGCCTGCAAATCGTAACGATAGCAGGCTTTTTGCATTTTAATTACTTAAAAATGCTCATTCCCTCTTCATAAATAGGACTTTGTATGTTTAAAAAGTTTAAAACACTATGAAACACATTGTTCTGAGACAATACTTTATTAGCCTTAACTTGTTTTGAACCATTCGATACCCAAACTATAAAAGGAATCTCATACTGTTCTTTAGGAGCAACACTTATAGGTACCCCATGCATATATAG
>Ga0065704_10071568_pt1 | contig 10667 bp, 9 predicted proteins | sample SwiRhicommuniRL2_FD_59091 | JGI IMG/M metagenome (GOLD analysis project Ga0065704, IMG submission 59091) | Switchgrass rhizosphere bacterial communities from Rose Lake, Michigan, USA - RL2 v2 (version 2) | ecosystem: Host-associated > Plants > Roots > Rhizosphere > Soil | place: East Lansing, MI | reverse complement strand
CACAAAAGTACCTTAGGATTACTAGCCAGGGTACGTGCTATAGCTACACGTTGCTTTTGCCCTCCAGATAAATTTGCCGGATAGTCGTTATGTTTTTCTTCTAATCCAACTAATGCCAGCAACTCAGCAACCCGCGTATTGATCTCGTGCTTAAGTAATTTATCCAGCTCTAATGGAAAAGCTATATTCTCGGAAACGGTTCTGGAAGATAATAGATTAAAATGTTGAAAGATCATTCCAATATGTCTTCTCCCTTTAGCCAGATCTGCTGCAGATAGCGTCATCAAATTTCGTCCATCAACAATCACCTCGCCCGAAGTTGGACGTTCTAATAAATTAACGCAACGGATTAACGTACTTTTACCAGCCCCTGAAGCCCCAATTACACCAAATATCCGTCCTTTAGGAACCGTTAGCGACACCTCTGACAAAGCTGTAATTTCTTTGTTTTTCTGGTGAAACTTTTTAGTTATGTTTTTTAATTCAATCATTAAACTCATTGCAGTATTGAACTTAGTTTATGTAGACAAAACTAAGTTTGCTGCAAAAGTAAGAATAATCATTAATAGTCTAGTATATCAATAGACTTTTACGTGTAATTCACTAAAATGTCTCGTCAACGAGGTCCTTATTGATCATAGCTCCTGCTTTTGTGCCTGCGGCGGTTACAACAGATACCGCACGAAACATGGTAGTATTATCTCCTGCGGCATAAATTCCGGGGATTGTAGTTCTCTGAAAATCATCAATACTAATAAAGCCATGTTCATTGATATTACATCCAAATTCTTCTGGCAATATTGAGTGTTGCTTAAACCCTATTTTAGCAAAAACTGCTGTAAGCTTTTGCTTACTGCCATCTTTAAAAACAACATTTGTCATATATCCCTCAGTATGTTCAATCTCTACAATCTCCTTTTCTATAATTTCAATGTTATGCTGTTTAATTTTTTCAGTTTGCTCCGGCGTTAAAGCAGATCGCCCATTGGTAAGCAAAACCAGATCTTTAGTCCAATTATTAATCAATCTGGAAAATTCGAAACCTAAATCGCCATTCGCAATTACCCCCATTGAGGTATGTTTTACTTCATAACCATGACAATACGGACAGTGTAAAACAGAAATACCCCAGCATTCTGCAAAACCAACAATATCAGGCATCTGGTCACTTATACCAGTTGCAAACAATAACTTACCTGCTGCAAATAATTCTCCGTTTTCCGTCATTATTGTAAAACCATCAGCTGTTTTTGTTCCTTGAACTGCAAGGCCTTCAAAAAAAGTTACGGTATTGTACTTTAATACCTGAACTTTTGCAGCATCAGCTATTTGTTTAGGAGTTTGCCCATCCTGAGTTATAAAATTGTGCGAATGAGGAGTTTGCCTGTTGCAAGGCTTTCCGCTATCTATGATCAAGACTTTCCTTAACGAACGTCCAAGTGTCATAGCGGCCGATAGGCCAGCATAGCTGCCTCCTATTATGATTACATCAAATCTTTTATTGTCTTCCATTGTTGTTCATTTAAGTATAAAAATTGCATCACCTTTTACAGGTACAAAATTAAATACAATAACCAACAATGCAACATAGTTGCAAATAAACTATGTTAAAAGAATCTCATTTTTTCATGGATTTTAATTTGAAGAATGTTTCCTCAAAGCCTTATTTCCAAATATGTTATATCGAATAGCGAAAGCCTGCTGACTATCAATAACACCATCAAGAAAATGAAATGACAATGTAAACTTTCCTTCAATTCCTTTATATATCTTTGGTCTCCAGCTCAAATCTAACCTGTTATATGATTTAGCTGTATAGAATTGATCTCCATCTTTTATATGGTGTGCATCGCCTTTATAAAATGAATTAGTGATACCAAATCTGTGGTATTCTGCAGCCATTTCCAATAATAATCCTTTTGGTGTTTTCCACCCTCCTACACTTCGTTCACGCTCAAACGACATTAAGCCACCTGTATTAAAAGTTAGTGAATCTAAAAATGTTTTCCCACTAAAATCCAAACCAACCTTTACAGCAAGCGCCCCATTATCTTCAATATGATCACCAGGAATATCTATTGCCGGACCAGCATTATGCAGCATCATTGCATAATGAGAAATAAAGAACATGTTTTTTTTATATTGACCCGATAAGCCAAATATAAAATTTTCTCTATCGGTGGCAGTTTGACGGCTTGTCCAATCTATAAACAATAACTGTTTCCAGTTTTCATTTTCATATTTCAGTAACATCCCTTCTACATTAGGACGGTAGTAACTTAGGGTATCATTTAAAACAGCCCTTGGAAAATCTGAAAGCAAATCGCGTCGAGGAAACATCCCCATATAAAAATTCCAGTTTTGCTTAGTAAACTGATAATACACAACTGGGTCTATTTTATTGGTAAACTTAGGCGAACCAAATTCATGAAGTGCATTAAAACCTACTCTAATCCGGTGGGTACTATCAAGTAACAATCCCAGTTCAGGAGAAAACCTTAATCCAAATATAGTTTGAGAAAATCTATTTGATCTGGCATACTCCCTGTTGTCTGCAAAAGTGTGAATATTGAGGTTCCCTTCAATTTCCTGAGCATAAATTTTTGTTATAGCAGAGGACAACAAAATGATAGTTAACAGAATTTTAATTCTCATATATTTAAGATGTATTTTAAGGTCTGATTTCTTGCGTTATTGTAAATAGCATACTTTAATATTTCCATTTCAATAACACTGGCAAATATTAGATAAAATAGTCTTATTTTAAAACTTAATAAATGTTAGTTTTTAAAATTTAATTTTTAGACTCATGACAATAAATCAATTGCGCTTAATAGTTCCTTTCCTATTGTTTATGATCTCAGGGGCAGGCCTGGCACAAAACAAAATTGTTGTATTTCAATCAGATTTCGGCTTAAAGGATGGTGCTGTTTCTGCAATGAAAGGGGTGGCAATGGGGGTATCACCAGATATTAAACTTTACGATCTTACACATGAAATTCCTGCTTATAATATATGGGAAGCTTCATATAGGCTAATGCAAACTATACCTTACTATCCTAAAGGAACGGTTTTCGTTTCCGTTGTAGATCCAGGAGTTGGCACAGAAAGGAAATCGGTAGTATTAAAAACCAAAACAGGTCAATTTATAGTTAGCCCCGACAACGGAACTCTAACATTAATAGCTGAACTATCAGGCATTGATGAGATAAGAGAAATAAACGAAGCTGTTAACAGGCGAAAGGACTCTGGAAAATCTTACACCTTTCATGGAAGGGATGTATATGCATATACCGCAGCACGCCTTGCATCTGGCACAATTTCTTTTAGCCAGGTAGGAAAAGTATTACCCAATGAAGTAGTTAGTATTCCCTATCAAAAGGCGATAATTAATGGTAAAACACTTAAGGGCAATATTCCAATATTAGATATACAATACGGTAATGTATGGACCAACATAGATGCTGAACTTGTAAAAAAGTTCAATCTAAAATATGGGGATCGTTTAAAGGTATCAATTTTTCATAATGACAAAAAAGTGTATGAAACTGAGGCACCATATAGCGAAACCTTTGGCAACGTACCAAAGGGCAAGCCTTTATGTTACCTCAATAGCTTATTACAACTTTCATTTGCACTAAATCAGGACAACTTTGCCACTAGACACAATATACAGAGTGGAAGTGAGTGGAATGTTGAAGTAACCAAACTAGACTTCTGACAACTGAAGCTCTTCTTTTGGTGTTTCCTGAAACGCATTAGCCTGTTTCTTTTTGACCATAACACTTACCCGATAAACAAAAATACAGCACACGGCAATAATAATTGAAACTACAAGCCCCAGGATACCATAATTTTCGAGCGGACTTGTACTGTTTTTTTGTGTAACTATAAGCCCTGCACATAAGGCCGCTATACCGCCAGCCATCTGTTGAAGGGAGGAATTAACACTCATAAAAGCCCCCCTGTCTTTCATGTCAGGTATACTCATTGTTAGTGTAGTTGCCGGTATCATTCTACTCATAATACCCATAAATAGTACCATATTAATTAATACAACTTGCCAAAGTGGTATGGGTACAAGGTTGGTATAAATTAATATCATTACTATTGCCAAGGCAGAACCGGCAGTAAATAACATAAATTTATCTACTTTATCGCTTAGTTTTCCTATTAGCGGCATAATTATTATCGATGCGATACCAGTAAACATAAACACCATAGGCAATTGATGAGGAGTTATTTTTATATTGTTGATGAGGTATGCGCTGCTAAATGGCATAAGCATAAAACCACCAACACTTAAAAAAGCTGTGGCTATAAAACCCGTTTGATAAGATTTATTTGATACCGCATGCCATAAGTGTAAAAAGGCACTTTTATCTGATTGAAGGGCAAGGTGTTTATCTATCGGCTTAACCTTAATTACAATAACTATAGCTATCACAACCGCCAAAGTAACGATCATTAAAAAAGATGAATGCCAGCCCCATAAATTTGCAAAATAAAGCCCGATTGGAATACCTAATACCTGGCTGGCAGCGAATGCCATTTGTACAAAGCCCATTACTCTACCACGCTGATTAACCTCAAACAGATCGGTCATAATTGTCATTGAAATTGCGCCAATAACACCTCCAAATAATCCGGTAATAATTCTGGCACCCAATAACATCCAATATGTAGTTGCCAGGGCACAGCATAAAGTTCCAATAATAAAACCAGCATAGAAAAATAGTAATATTTTTTTACGATCGAATTTATCTGCAAAACCAGCTGCAAGTATTCCTGATACCCCTGCGCTAAATGCATAAGAAGATACCACTACTCCAAAACCCTTTGGAGTAATTGAAAGCGATTTCATTAAATAATCGCCCAGGGGTGCAAGCACCATAAAATCAAGCACTACAGTAAATTGAAGCAAGGCTAATAAGGCTATTACTAATTTCTGATAATTGCTAAAGGGTAATATTGTATTAGATGATTTTTCCATAAGTTCTTTTAATTAAGTTAGTTCTTCGCATTGATATCCGTTTTTTGAAACCAGACTAATTACCTCGTCGAGCTTCAATTCCGGAGAAACGATACGCAATACGCAATCAACATCTTGTTGATCAACTGTCCATTGTTCTATTTTATGCTTTTCCATTACCTTGGCGATAAAAATTTTATCGTCGGCCGTTTGGATGTTAGTTTTAAAAAGCAAAATGTGTTTAAAATCAGGTTCCATAGGTGCTTTACTTTTTTAGCGCTTTTAGTACCAATTCAAAGGTCTCCCAAAGCGCTTTTTCTGTTAAAATAAATGGCTTACCTCCAATACTTCGACCTTCAAAATGAAATCTTACAAGGTTATATAAAGGAGCAAAAGCAACAGACCAGTAAACCTCTAGTTGCATTGGATTAATTTCGCCCCTATTGATTGCATTGGTCATAAATTTACCAAGTGTTACTTTAAAATTATTCACAATTGTTCCATAAACCTGTTCCTGATACGTAGAGGTTCTCAATTGCTCAAGAAACTGAGCTGATATTGGATTTTCGAGCATACACTTTGCCCTATTTTTCCATTGCTGTTTCAGCCCGGCGGCAAAAGAAGCCTCCGGATCGAAATTCTCGAGCATTATATTGCTCATTCGTTCTGCTTCTTCCATTGCAACCTGCAAAATCAAGTCGTCCTTATCTTTATAATAGATGTATAAAGTAGCTACCGATATTTTGCATTCTTTAGCTAGCTTATTCATGGTAAAACCTTCAAATCCTATCTTCACCAGCAACTCCATTGCCTTCTGTTTTACCAGTTCTACTTTATTCAGATCTCTTGCCCGCATAGTCTTTATAAATAACCGGACAAATATAAATGAATATTCATTCATTTATAAAATATATTTAAAAAATAATTCAACTCCTTAAATTTTACGTAAGGCTCCAGATTAAAACTTTAAATTCCGATACCAGAAAAGGCACTCAGAACTAAAATATTTTACCAATTCAGAAACATTTTCAAGTTTAAACTGTAGATATGTTAACTAACCACTTAAACTTTGAAATCATGAAAACTAGAATTCTGTTACCAGCTGTGTTATGGTGCATGCTCAGTTTAAATGCCTGCCGAAATACAGACAACAGCACAACCAATACTTTGGCTGATTCTTCACTTGAACAAACAATGACCGATACTTCGGCAGTAAACCGGGGTGAGGGAATGCAGTTCTTTTTAGAGAAAGCGGCTATTGCTGGTAATATGGAAGTAGAAATTGGTAAAATGGCCGAATCAAAAGCCAGCAACCCCAGAGTTAAAGAATTTGCCGAAAAAATGGTTAAGGACCACACCAAAACAAACAATAATTTAAAAAAACTGGCCGACAAAAAAAAAATAACAATTCCTACATCTATTCCTGAGGCAGATCAAAATCATATAAATGAGATGGCAAAATTATCTGGGGCTCAGTTTGATAAACACTACATGGATATGATGGTAAAAGATCATGTAAAAACACTTGATCTGTTCAAATCAGCTACAACTTCAGGGGATATAGATGTAAGAAGATTTGCAGCCAGAACACTTCGTATGATAGAAGGCCATTACAAACTTGCTACTGATTTAAGCTTTGACTTAAAATAAGAAAGAAGTTGCAATCCATGGATTTATAATGAAATGTTGATGGAACCAGAATTCCATCAACATACCATAACTATAAAGGTGCAGTTGAACTGGTAAAATGGTTTAGTTCAAAAATATCTCATCAATAAATAACCAAGCCGGTTGGCCTTTACCAGGATGCCATTCAGGTAATTTTTTAAAGTTTTTGCCCACGATCTTTACACAAGAAACATTTCTAGGTTCAAATTTTGCATCCAGTTTTAGCAGCGCATTCCCTTCATCTTTAGCCGGCATTTGGTTCTTTATAACCTTTAACAATTTAAGATTTTTTTTATCGGCCCCGCCCCAAATTTCTACCTCTTGCGGAAGTAAAATATAGGCCTGCACTTGTCGCATTACATTAAGCGTTACAGATTTTAAAGATATTGGTTGTTTAAAGAACATTATAGCTTCCATATTATTCTCTCTAAAACCAATCCATTTACCGTTATTAACATCAAAACTGCCCAGCTGATTATCAAGCAATACCTTTGGTCCCTCTGATTTGTACTTTTCATTTGCCGGCAATAAAAATGCCATGCTATCGGGTTTATAATTGCTCTGATAAAAGTTAAAGCTTAGCACATCGCTGCTATACCATCCTGCTTTATACGCTTTTACTTTCAGTGTAGCGGTTTCCTTAATCACAATTTCCTTATTATACAAAAGAGATTTAAGACTATCCGGTTCCGAGCCATCAGTAGTATACCTGATTTGCACACCATTTATAGGATGCTTTACCTGAAAGGATAAAGAACTTTTAAAAATAGAAACATCGGTAGTCAAACGAGGCTGATTCAATTTAACCGGATTCTTTCCATCATCCTTAAAACCACCTATCACTGTTAGCCCATTATTCATTTTCTGCAGCTGGGCTATCTCGGCCTCTTTTACGCTGGTATTCCACAAGGTTAGCTCTTTAAGGCTTTTCATACCAATAAGCTGTTTTACAGAGCTAAAATTAACCTTAGTTCCCGACAGCGATAAGGCATTTAAATGATTTAAAGATTTTAGGTACTTGAGCCCGTCACCCTTAATATCAGTAAAATTCAGATTTAACTTGCGCAAGTTTCCAAACCCTCCTATTGTCTTTAACTCTTCGTCTTTTACAGGTAAATTATTCAGATTTAATGATACAATCTGTTTTTTAATCGGCTCCAGTTCTTTTACCGCCTCAGGCTTATAAATACTTCTGTTATATATATTTACCTCTAAAGCCGGCGAGATCTTATCTAGCGGATAAATTACGCGGTAGTTATTATTTAACTTTTTAACAGTAGCTTCATCAGCAGCTGCAAAATCATAATTTTCCTCAACAGCGCCTACAGGCCCAAGTAACGAGGCAGACAGTACCCTTAAAGAATCTCCTTTTGGCAATTCGACAACCTTTTTCTTTAAATCGGCATTACCTTTTACCCATAATGCTAAAATGGTAATTTCTTCAGGTGTTAACTGAGATTTACTCTTAGGAGGCATGTGCTTTTTATCATCAACAGGAAGATGTATTCGTTCTAGCAGTAAACTTATTTCAGGCTTCCCAGGCACAAACAATTTACCATTCTTGCCCCCTTTAAGCATAGATTTAGCATCAGTAAGAATTAAACTACCTTTCGCTTTTTCCAAGTTATGACAGCTTAAACACTTCTCATTAAATATAGGCATTACCACATCATCAAATACTACAGCTTTGTCAACAGGAACCTTTTCTTTAGCCGGTATTAACGCTGCCAGTACAAAATTATCCCCATGAGTTAATGTAGCGCCATAATGGCCCGTAACAATTAAACACAAAACAGTAATAACGGCACCTGCTTTTGCTACAGATGCCTTATACCATGAAGAATTTCTGGACCAGTAGATAATTGAAGAAAAAAATACAATACTTACCCCTGTCCATTTATGCCATTGCAAAGCATTACCACTATAACCCTCCTCTTTAGACAGGAACAGCCCCATAATAACAGTTACTGCAGCCAGCAATACTCCTGTTAGCAATAACCCGGTAGTGAAATTTTGATACAATTTCTCACCCGTATATGATTCCTTAAAACGAAAGAATTCCAGAAGCATTGCTAATAGCAAGAGCACTATCGGAAAATGCAGAATCATTGGGTGCAACCTTCCTAGTGGCTGTAGCCAATATGGAACGGCAATCTTCTCTCCAAATATTAATAAAAAGACAATAAAGATATTTAACGCAAATAATGCATTTTCTGTAAAACCCTTAAGCGTAATTCTCATAAAAATTATGCGCGCGTAAATTTATATGGATAAACTTTTCCTGATGCCCATTGAGCTACATAAAGGTTTTCATCATCATCTACACATACATCATGCGGATTCAGGAAAATTTTCTCTGCCTGAGACATCGGTTGTAATACACCATCAGTATAAACCGGTGCAGAACCACCAATATTAGATACTACCTTATTATTCTTATCCAAAATAGTAACAAAACCACTGTTTTCTTTATTCAGATCCGGCGATCTAAGTACCGCTGCATATAAGTAATCATTTTTAATAACCGGTCTGCATACACAAGCCCCCGGAAGTGCAATTACCTCTTTTAAATTGCCTGCCATATCAAAACGTTTAAAGCAATTACGTGTACGATCTGTAACAATCAAAGTTGCTTCTCCATGTCTTTTATCAATGCAAACACCATGTGCATTATCCAGGTTCTTTGTTTCTGGACCCCTTCCACCAAAATAGCTTAATAATTTACCTTCAGCATTATAATGCAAAACATACTGCAAGCCATAGCCATCAGCAATAAAGAAATCACCATTATCCGCAACTGCTACCTCTGTAGGCACATATTCCTCATTCTTTTTATACAAACCGGTTTCCATCGGGCAATCAAGTGTCATCAATATTTTCCCGTCTAACGTAGTTTTATATACCTGATGTTTGTTCGTATCCGTAATAAAAAGGAACTCTTTACCACCTTCTTTTGAAAGCGTTAATCCATGTGCTCCAGGAAACTCATGGCCCCATGAATCAAGCAGCTTTCCCGATTTATTATAGATAAGGACATTATTTTTGGTCTCGTTCGTTAACAAAATAATCCGTCCTTTTTTATCCTGCACCATTTCGTGGCAATCATTTACAGGGTTCTTTAAAGGGTTTAATTGTCCCCATTTAGCATCCATGGTATAGCGCATGTTGTTGTGGCCATACACAGGTCCTTTTGAATTTGCCAATGTATCTTTCATAATAAAAAATCCTGCAGAAACTGCGGTTGTATGTTTTAAAAATTCTCTTCTTTTCATAAAATATTGTTAAGCTATAATGTCTTTAATTACTTTACCTGCTACATCAGTTAATCTATACCTACGGCCCAAATGTTTAAATGTAAGTTTCTCATGATTTAACCCCAATTGATTAAGAACTGTTGCATGAAAATCGTTTACATGTACTGGATCTTTTACAATATTATATCCAAACTCATCCGATTCTCCGTATACAATACCAGGCTTAATTCCGCCCCCTGCCATCCAAATACTAAAGCAGCGTGGATGATGGTCACGACCATAATTATCTTTGGTCATAGCCCCCTGGCTGTAATTAGTCCGGCCAAACTCACCTCCCCATATCACCAATGTTTCATCAAGCAATCCTCTTTGCTTCAAATCAGTTATTAAAGCTGCCGATGCCTGATCAACGTCTTTAGCCTGTCCGGCCATTTCATTAGGTAAATTACCATGCTGATCCCATCCCTGGTGATACAACTGTACAAAGCGCACCCCGTTTTCACTTAGCTTGCGCGCCAGCAAGCAATTGGCAGCAAAAGTTCCCGGAACCAGGCAATCAGGCCCGTAAAGTTTTATGATATCATCAGGTTCTTTAGATAGGTCTGTTATTTCGGGAACTGCAGTTTGCATCCTGTATGCCATTTCGTATTGCTGAACTTTGGCATTTATCTCCGGATCACCAAATTCCTTGTACGACATTTCATTCAGCTCAGCCAGTTTATCAAGCATTTTTCTTCTCTCAAACCTGTTCAGGCCTTCAGGATCTTTTAAAT
>Ga0065704_10000952_pt1 | contig 10674 bp, 10 predicted proteins | sample SwiRhicommuniRL2_FD_59091 | JGI IMG/M metagenome (GOLD analysis project Ga0065704, IMG submission 59091) | Switchgrass rhizosphere bacterial communities from Rose Lake, Michigan, USA - RL2 v2 (version 2) | ecosystem: Host-associated > Plants > Roots > Rhizosphere > Soil | place: East Lansing, MI | reverse complement strand
TATTTAACCGAGTACCCTGCGCCTGAAAGCCGCAAGAACCCGGAGCCGCCGCCCACATGTCCCTTCATCAATCAACAATGTCAAAGAACCGACAACTATACCGGACAACCAACCATCCCCGAACTTTCGTGCGAGGGACTTGGTGTCCGTCTATGTTGGCGACCGGCCAATCCAGCGCCTCAGCAGCGCCGCCCCGTCCGGTGAAAAGCCCTCTAGGGTAGGCTTCCCAAACGGTCAAACACTTTTTGCAATTTTGTTTCAGGAATCTTTGGGACTTGGCCCTAGAGCGGTTCTACGAAGGTGAAACCGCCCGGAAGCCGGGCCGGAAATGGGAATGACGATGGGTTTGCAGGACGCCGACGCAAGCGATGCCGGTTTTGGCGCGCGCATAAGGACTGCGATTCTCTGGCGGTCGGGCAGTCAGATCGTGTCGCAGATGGCGAGCTGGGTCGTGACCCTGGCGGTGATCCGGCTGTTGGACCCGAAAGATTACGGCCTGTTCGCGATGACGCAGGTGATATTGAATTTCGCCACCTTCCTGAACGGCTATGGGCTGGTAAGCGCCCTGGTGCAGTCCGAAAGCTCCGATCCGCATAAGCTGCGTCAGGCCTTCGGCATCATGCTGTTGCTGAACGGCGGATTGGCGCTGGCGCAACTGGCGGTCGCGCCCCTGGCGGCGGACTATTATGATCAGCCCATGGTCGCCGATCTGTTGCGCGTGCAGGCGCTGCTCTATCTTTCCACCCCCTTCATCTCCATTCCGGAAGCGATCATGGGGCGGGCGATGGATTTTCGCAGGCCCGCGCTGGTCAATCTGATCGCAGCGATTGCGTCGGCGGCGGTGGCGCTGACCGGCGCCTTGTCCGGCTGGGGCGTGTGGACGCTGGTGTTCGCGCCGATCGCCGGGTTCTGGGTCAAGGGCATTGGTTATGTGCTGGCGACCGGCTTCATGCCCGTTCCCAGCTTCGATTTTCGGGGGACCGGGGCCATGGTCGCCTATGGCGCGTCGCTGCTGGGCGGGCAATTATTCTGGATCGTCCAGAGTCAGGCCGACATCTTCATCGGCGGGCGAGTGCTGGAGCCCCATGAGTTGGGCCTTTATGCCGAAGCGCTGTTCCTTACCCAGATTTTCGTGAGCAAATTCATTCCACCGCTCAATGATGTCGCCTTCCCCGCCTATGCGCGGATGCAGAAAGACCCGGCGCGAATCGCATGGTCCTTCTGCAAGGCGGTGCGGCTGCTGATGCTGCTGTCCTGCCCCGTCTATCTGGGGATGGCGGCGACCGCCGGACCGCTGGTGGAAACATTGTTTGGGGCGAAGTGGAAGGACATGGCGCCCTTCGTCACGATCCTGGCGCTGGCCATGCCGTTCATGACGTTGCAGGTGATGTTCGCCCCGGTCAGCAACGCCCTGGGGCGCCCCGGCACCACCGCGCGAGTTGCGGCGATCGGCGCGCTGTTGATGCCAGCGGCGTTCTTGATCGGGATTCGCCATGGAGCGATCGGCTTGGCCTGGGCGTGGCTGTGCGCCTTTCCAGTGCTGACGCTGATTACGGCCAGACTGGCGGGCGCGCCTATGGGGCTGCGCCTGTCGGACCTGATCCGCTCCGCCGCGCCGGGGTTGGGATGTTCGATGCTGATGGCGGGGGCGGTATTGATGCTCGATCGGCTGTTGCCGCCGCTGGAGCCAGCAATCCGGCTGGCGATATTGGTGCCTGCCGGGGGGCTGGGCTTTCTGGCGGCGCTGATGCTTTGCGCGCGCGGTACTTTGATGGAATTGCTGGCGCTCGTCGTCCGGCGGGCGCCGCCGAGCCAAGCGCCCGCCTAAACTGTTCAGGCCGTCTGGATATAGTCGCGGAGCGACGCCGCTTCCGATTCGATGCTGTCGATGCGGAACTTCACAAGGTCGCCGATCGACACCAGCCCGACCAGCGCGCCATCGACCACCACCGGGAGGTGGCGAATGCGCCGCTTCGTCATCAGCGACAGGCAATGGATCACCGGGGTCGCGCCGTCCGTGGTGATGGCAGGCTTCGTCATGAATTCGCCGACGGGCCGTTCCAGCACGGTCGCCCCCTCCTCCGCGGTGCGGTAGACAAGGTCGCGTTCGGAAAAAATCCCCACGACCTGGCCATCATCGACGATGGGGACGCAGCCGATCCGCTTTTCGGCCAGCAATTGCACCACGGAAAGGACGCTGTCGCTGGATCGGGCCTGGACGACGCCCTGCCCCTTGCCCTGCAAAATCGCTGCGATCGTCATGATCCATCTCCCTTTCCGTCGACCAATTGCCTTGGAGCGTCGTCCGGTCAGATTGAATCGGATGATGCTCTCTTTGTCTTTTTTTCCGCATTCTGCGAGTCGTCGGCTGTTCCAACCACCTTCAGAATGCTCTGGTTGGTTGATAATCCCACTTTCGCACCCCAAAGGAAAGGGATGACACGCAGGCCATGACAAAGAGATTCGGCCTTGATGATCCAGAGATTGCGGCGAACGCATGGCCGCGTTTTCGTCGCATCATGCTGTGGATGGCGCTGGGCGGGGCGTTGTGCGTCGGCGCGGCGCTGGCGCTGCTGCGCTGGTGGACCGGGCCGATGCCGATCCACATGATCATCGCCACCACATTGGGGGTCTGGTTGACCTTCATGCTAGGAACGGGCTTGATGGCGCTGACATTTCTGTCCAGCGGAACGGGCCATGACGAACAGGTCATCGACCGGATGAAAGACGAGGTTCCCCTTGACCATTGAACATAAGCGAGAGGTGGTGCTGCGCGTCGTTCCCCACCTGACCGACATCAACGCCAACGGCCATATTTTCGGCGGCTGGGTGCTGAGCCAGATGGACATTGGCGGCGGGATCGTCGCGGCGCGCATCGCGCGGGGCGCGGTAGCGACGGTCGCCATCGAAAGCATGAAATTCATCAAGCCGATCCTGCTGGGCGACATCGTATCTGTCTATGCGCATGAGGAACGACGCGGGCGTACATCCGTCGCGATCCGGGTGGATGTGGTCGCGACCCGTGGGGCGGATGCGGAAAAGGTCGAAGTGACCAGCGGCCTCTTCACCTTCGTCGCGCTGGACGACAAACACCAGCCTCGGCCTCTTCCCGGCGCCTGAACCGGCCTGAATGCGAAAAAGGGACGGCGCCACCCGGCGCCGTCCCTTTTTGCTGCGCTCCCGCCGAAGCGGAGTGGATTAGAGCGATTTCCAAACGATCGGCATCGATCGCTGGTTAAGAAATCGCCGCAAACAAAAGGCTTAGAGCGTCGATCTGATCCAATCAGATCGAAAAACGCTCTATTCGGCCGCTTCCGCCGCAGGGCGGGCCCGGCGGGTGCGCTTGCGGGGCGCTTCCTCGGCGGGTTCGGCGTCATTGTCGGCGCGGGCGATGGACGGCGGCAGAACGGCCAGATCGAGACCTTCCTGCGCCTCTTCCGTCACGGCAACCGCCTTGCGCGGGCGACCACGGCGAGCGCGGGGCGCTTCGGCTTCCGGTTCCGGCGCCCGAACTTCAGGGGCCTGGGGTGTCGGGGCGGCCTGCGCAGCGATCACCGGCTCAGGAGCGGCTTCGGCAGCGACCGGGGCCGTTTCCTCGAAAGCGGGTCGTTCGCGGCGGCGATCATTGCGATCGTTCCGGTCATTCCGCTCGGCACGATCCGGGCGTTCGTTGCGGTCCGGGCGCTGGCGGTTGCGGTCGCCGCGAGCTTCGCGGGGTTCACGCGGCTCGTCGCGGCGACGGTCATTGTCCTGCCGGTCGAACGGCTGACGTTCAAACGATCCCTCGGCGCGGGGCGCGTCTTCGCCACTCTCGTCATTGCCGTCGAAATCGTCAAAATTGTCTTCGCGCTGGCGGAAGCGCTGTTGCTGCTCCTCCTGCCGGGCCTGGTTATCGGCCAGCACGCGGAAATAATGATCGGCGAACTGAAGATAATATTCGGCATTGACCCGGTCGCCGACCATCTGGGCGTCGCGGGCCATGTTCCGGTATTTTTCCAGAAGCTGGACCGCATTGCCGCGTGCGCGGCTGTCGATCCGGTTGCCGTTGTCACCACCGCCCCGGTTGTTACCACCATTGGGACGACCACCACCATTATTGTTCCGGCCGCGATTGCGGCGACCGGCCTGCCTGTTGTTGATCAAGAGCTGATCCTTGCGTTCACTTTGCCATAAAACACTGAAAACACTGTTCAGTCGCATCCTCTAGCACGGTCCGACCATCAGACCGAGGTAGGGCTCCGCAGGACAGGAGCCGCATTGCGACCCTTGCCCTCGACCTGCCAGCGGCGCTTGCGCAGCAGCGCCGTCGTGACTTTGAAGGAGCTAAGGAAACGGCCTTTTCACGTCGCGGCCCAAAGGGCTGATCTTCAGGATAATGCCGTTCCTACCACCCCATGTAGTGGCTTCCATATCATAAACCAAGCAATTTTCGCTTGGGACAGCGCAAATCCTGCCTGCGATCAGGCAGTGGCCGGCGGCGTCGCGATCAGGCAGCGGTCGCGCCCGGCCAAGTCGCGGCGGCACTGAACGCTAAGTCCTTGTTCTGCAAGGATCGCGGACACGCTGAGCCGCTGGTCGTAGCCGATCTCCATGGCGGCCATGGCCCCCGGACCCAACAGACGGGGCAGCATGGGGGCGATGCGGCGATAATCGTCCAGCCCCTCATCGCCCGCGAACAGGGCGCTGTCGGGTTCGTGGAGAACATCGCCGGAAAGCTGGACAGTTCGCGCGATATAGGGCGGGTTGATGAGGATGAGGTCGAACGGCCCCTCTACCCCCGCCGCCCAGTCGCCCAGCTGGAAATCGGCGCGGTCGGCAAGGCCGAGGCGCTGCGCGTTGCCCTTCGCGACGGCGAGCGCACCGGGGGACAGGTCCACGCCTGTCCCGCTGGCCTGCGGCCACTGGCTGAGCGCGGCGAGCAGCAGCGCGCCGGACCCGGTGCCAAGGTCAAGGATGCGCGTGGGGCCGTGCGCTCCGAAATGGTCGAGCGCGGCCTCGATCAGCGTTTCGGTATCAGGCCGCGGGATCAGGACATCGGGGGTCACCGCCAGGGTGATCGTCCAGAAATCGCGGAAGCCGATGATATAGGCGATCGGTTCGCCGGTGAGGCGCCGCGCGACGAGAGCCTCGAAATCGGGCGCGACGGTCAGGTCACGCTGGCGCAGGAGCAGGTCGTTGCGGTCGATGCGCAGCGCGTGGGCCAGCAGCAACTCCGCGTCGAGGCGCGGCGTGTCGCTGATGGGCGCAAGGCGATCCGCAGCGGCGCGCAGGGCGTCCGAAACGCCCCTTGCGCTCACGCCACCCCGTCCAGTTGGGCCAGACGGGCCGCTTCATCCTCGGCCACCAGCGCGTCGATGACTTCGGACAGGCCCGGCCCTTCGAGGATTTCGGGCAGGCGATGCAGCGTCAGGTTGATGCGGTGATCGGTCACCCGGCCCTGCGGGAAATTATAGGTGCGGATGCGTTCGGAACGGTCGCCCGATCCCACCATCGCCTTGCGCGCGCCCGCCTGTTCGCTGGCGGCGCGTTCGCGTTCGACTTCGTAGATGCGGGCGCGCAGCACCTGCATCGCCTTCGCCTTATTCTTGTGCTGGGACCGTTCGTCCTGCTGCGTCACCACGATGCCAGACGGCAGGTGGGTGATGCGCACGGCGGAATCGGTGGTGTTGACATGCTGGCCGCCCGCGCCCGAAGCGCGGTAGATGTCGATCTTGAGGTCGCTGTCGGCAATCTGGACGTCGACCTCTTCCGGCTCCGGCAACACCGCGACGGTCGCGGCAGAGGTGTGGATGCGCCCGCCGCTTTCGGTCGCGGGGACGCGCTGGACGCGGTGGACGCCGCTTTCGAACTTGAGTTTGGCAAAGACGCCGGTGCCGGTGATGCTGGCGACCGCTTCCTTGAAGCCGCCGACTTCGGATGCGTTGGAGGAGAGCAGCTCCATCTTCCACCCCTGCGCATCGGCATAGCGCTGATACATGCGGAACAGGTCGCCCGCGAACAGCGCGGCTTCATCTCCGCCGGTGCCCGCACGGATTTCCAGCATGGCCGGGCGCGCGTCGGCGGAATCCCTGGGCAGTAATTGCAGCGCAAGGGCGCGTTCGGCGCCGGGCAACTGGCTTTTGAGCAGTTGCATTTCTTCCTGCGCCATTTCGCGCATCAGCGGGTCGGCATCGGCATCCGCGCCGCCCGCCATATATTCGAGCGCGCTCAGTTCCTGCCGCAGACGGCGGACTTCATGAGCGGCGCGGGCCACCGGCTCGATCTCCGCATATTCTTTCGACAGCCGCACGAACTCTTCCGGCGCGAGGTCGGCCCGCGTCATCGACGCCTGCACTTCGTCCCGGCGCGCCTCGATCTGCGCGATGCGTTCGGCGGAGATATGCATCAGCCTGCCTGATAGCCCAATTCGGCCAGCACCCCATTCACGCTGTCCAGCACGCCATTCGCCGATGCCGACTGAGCGCGCGCTACGACCCGATCATCCTTCCAGTTCAGAGACAAAAGGACAGAGGCGTTGATCTTCGCCGCCTTGTCATAGCGCTTGCGGGGCGATCCGGTGGCGATCATTTCTGCCGAAATGCCCTGACGCCGCAAAGTCGCGATGACTTTTTGAGCAGCCGTCAAAGCCAGATCATTCTCAACCGCCATGACGACGTTCAGCGGATCAGGCGTGGGCATATCCACCAGCATCGCCAGCCGCTCGATCCCCGCCGCCCAGCCGACCGCCGGGGTCGCGGGACCGCCCAGATTCTCGATCAGCCCATCATAGCGCCCGCCGCCCAGCACCGTGCCTTGCGCGCCCAGCCGGTCGGTGATGAACTCGAACGCCGTGTGGCGATAATAGTCGAGGCCGCGCACCAGCCGCGCATTGCGTTCCCACGCGACGCCCGCCGCATCGAGGCCGGACGTTACCTTGTCGAAGAAGGCCCGGGCTTCGTCGGTCAGATAGGCGTCGATGTCCGGCGCGCTGTCGGCGACCGGGTGGTCACGCGGATCCTTGCTGTCGAGGATGCGCAGCGGATTGCGATGCAGCCGTTCGAGGCTTTCTTCCGACAGGTCGCCGCGATGCGCTTCGAAATGGGCGATCAGCGCGGCGCGCCAGGCTTCGCGGCTTTCCGCATCGCCCAGCGTGTTGAGGTTGAGGGTCACGCCCTCCGATACCCCCAGCTCGCGCAGCAGTTGGTCGGCGAAGACCAGCAGTTCCACGTCCGCGCCTGGCTCGCCCGCGCCGATGATTTCGGCGTCGAGCTGGTGGAACTGGCGGAAGCGGCCCTTTTGCGGGCGCTCATAGCGGAACAGNGGGCCNTGGGTCGCCACTTTGAGCGGNGCGAACTGCTGCCAGCCCTCCGTAATATAGGCGCGNCTGATNCCGGCGGTGAATTCCGGGCGCAGGGTGATGCTGTCGCCGCCGCGATCCTCGAACGTGTACATTTCCTTGGAAACCACGTCCGTGCTTTCGCCCAGCGAGCGGGCGAACACGGCGGTCGATTCGAACACGGGCACTTCCACCCGCTGGAACCCATAAAGTTTCCGCACCCGATCAAAGGTCGCGACCACATGCGCGAAACGTTCCTGGAATGCTTCTTTGGTGCCGCCCAGCATGTCTTGCGTGCCGCGCACGGGGCGCGGCGTTTCGATTTTCGCCATGGCAGGCGCCTTTAGCGACAAAGAAGCCACAAGGAAACGCGCTTTTTTGTTTCATAAGTACGCAAGGTTGGTTGGGGGTGGACGGAGCGATATTGGGACGCCATGCTGTTGTTATACGGTCGTTCGATCGAAAGACTTTTCGGAGATGCCCATGATCCGCAGCCTTGCTGCCGCACTTGCCCTGTCCACGGCCCTGTCCACCGCCATGACCAGCCCCCTGATGGCGCAGGACGCGATCCGGTCGAAGCCGACCGCGCTGCCGGTGAACAACGCCGCGCCCGCCCCAAAGGACGTTCCCTATCCCGGCGGCACCATCAAGCTGGAGGTCGACGCCACCGACACGGTGCAGCGCATCTTTCGCGTGAAGGAAACCATCCCCGTCGCGGCGGCTGGACCGATGACGCTGCTGATGCCCGCATGGTTGCCGGGCAATCATGCGCCGCGCGGGCAGATCGAGAAAATGACAGGCTTCACCTTCACCGCCGATGGCAAGCAGCTGGCGTGGAAGCGCGATCCGCTGAACGTCTATGGCTTCGTGATCGACGTGCCGCAGGGGACGAAACAGGTTGTCGCCTCTTTCCAGTTCCTCTCCGCCACACAACCCAATCAGGGCCGTGTCGTCGTCACGCCCAAGATGCTGAACATCCAGTGGGAGTCGGTGTCGCTCTATCCGGCGGGCTATTACACCCGGCAGATCCCGATCCAGGCGACCGTCACCTATCCCGAAGGCTGGCAGGCGGCGACCGCGCTGCGGGGGAAGAAGACCGGGTCTAGCGTCGCCTATGACGTGATCGATTATGAGGCGTTGCAGGATTCGCCGGTGTTCGCGGGCCGCTATTTCAAGCCGGTGGACCTGGGCCATGACGTCACCCTCAACATCGTCGCGGACGAGGCGGACGAACTGAACGCCACGCCGGAGCAGATCGCCAAGCATAAGAAGCTGGTCGATGAAGCGGGCGCGCTGTTCGGCGCCTATCATTTCGACCATTATGATTTCCTGTTCGCCATTACCGACGAAATGGGCGGCATCGGGCTGGAGCATCACCGCTCCTCGGAAAATCAGGTCGAGCCGGGCTATTTCACCAAATGGGCCGATGGCGACGCGCTGCTCGACCGCAATCTGCTGCCCCATGAATTCACCCATAGCTGGGACGGCAAGTTCCGCCGCCCCGACCTGCTGTGGACGCCCGATTTCAACGTGCCGATGCAGGACAATCTGCTGTGGGTCTATGAAGGGCAGACGCAATTCTGGGGTTATGTGCTGGGCGCGCGGTCGGGCCTGTTCACAAAACAGGAGACGCTGGACGCCTATGCCCATATCGCGGCCAAGCTGGATACGGCGAAGGGCCGCGAATGGCGCCCGATGGAGGACACCACCCACGACCCCATCATTTCCGCCCGCCGCCCCAAGGGCTGGACGAGCTGGCAGCGGTCGGAGGATTATTATAATGAAGGCCTGATGATCTGGCTGGAGGCGGACGGCATCATCCGCCAGCAGACCAAAGGCGCCAAGGGGCTGGACGATTTCGCCAAGGCTTTCTTCGGCGTCAATCCGGGCGACTGGGGCCAGATCGTCTATAATCGCGGCGACGTGATCAAGGCGCTGAACGACGTCGCGCAGTATGACTGGGCGGGTTTCTTCCAGACATATGTCGACAGCACGACGAAGGAAACGCCCAAGGGCGGCTTCACGCTGGGCGGCTACAAGCTGGTCTATGGCGACACGCCGGGCGCCTATACCAAGGCAGCGGAAGGGTCGGGCAAGTTCGTCGACCAGAGCTTCGGCATCGGCATGGCGGTCAAGAATGACGGCGAAATCACCAACGTCATCTGGGACAGCGCGGCCTTCAAGGCGGGCCTTGCCATCGGGTCCAAAATCATCGCGATCAATGGCGATGAATATTCCAGCGATGTGCTGAAGGCCGCGATCAAGTCGGGCAAACCCCTTCAGCTTATCCTAAAGCAGGACAAATATTATCGCACTTTGAGCCTCGCTTATTCCGGCGGCCTGCGCTATCCGCGCCTCGAAAAAATTGGAGGGGGTGAAGGCAGCCTGGATCGGCTGCTGAAACCGAAAACATAATCGCTTCATATGCCAACGCATGGGTAAAGGCCTTTAAGTTCATGAATATCGAACTGATTCCAGTCGGCGACGATCCGCCAAACAGCCTGAACGTCATCATCGAGGTTCCCGTTGGCGGCGAGCCGGTGAAATATGAGTTCGACAAGGCGTCGGGCGCCCTGTTCGTGGACCGCATCCTGCACACGCCGATGCGCTATCCGGCGAATTACGGCTTCGTGCCGCACACGCTGTCGCCCGACGGCGATCCGCTGGACGCGCTGGTCATCGCCCGCTCGCCCTTCGTCCCCGGTTCGGTCGTGCGCGCCCGTCCCATCGCCGTGCTCAATCTGGAAGATGAAGCCGGCGGCGACGAAAAGCTGGTCTGCGTGCCCGACAACAAGACCTTCCCTTATTATGCCGAAGTCGGTGAAAAGGACGATCTGCCCGGCATCGTGATGGAGCAGATCGAGCATTTCTTCACCCACTATAAGGATCTGGAAAAGACCAAGTGGGTGCGCATCGGCACCTGGGGCGGCGCGGAAGACGCCCGACAGATCACGCTGGAAGCGATCGAGCGTTACAAGGCGAGCAAGCAGGGCTGAGGCCACGCCTGCATACTGATTTTAGAGCGGTTTTCGATCTGATTGGATCAGATCGCCGCTCTAAGCTGTTTGTTTGCCGCGATTTCTTAACCGTCAGATGATCCCATCTGACTGGAAATCGTTCTAGACTGTCAAGCAGTCGCGAGGGGCGCGGATTTACGTCCGCGCCCCTTTTTTGTCATTCGCAGCGTATGTTGCTCTTATCGATGGCGCGGCCCGCCAGCGCGCCACCCGCGCCGCCCAGGATGGTGCCAAGCGTTTTTGAGCCGCCGGGCGCTATGATATTGCCGAGCACCCCCCCCGCGATGGCGCCGACGATCGTGCCAGTGGTGCCGTCGTTGCGCTTGCAATAATAGCGGCCGT
>Ga0065704_10001961_pt1 | contig 10690 bp, 7 predicted proteins | sample SwiRhicommuniRL2_FD_59091 | JGI IMG/M metagenome (GOLD analysis project Ga0065704, IMG submission 59091) | Switchgrass rhizosphere bacterial communities from Rose Lake, Michigan, USA - RL2 v2 (version 2) | ecosystem: Host-associated > Plants > Roots > Rhizosphere > Soil | place: East Lansing, MI | reverse complement strand
AGCGAGGAAAATGCCGCGATCGAGATCGCCTATTTCTTCAAGCCGGAAGAAATCGTCGGCTGATTCGCGCGCATCAGGAAAAAGGGGCTGGCGGATTGTTCCGCCGGCCCTTTTTTTGTGCGCGCGTATCGAGTGCGATTCAGTCTTAGCCGCTCCCTTGAAATGGGGGGTGATATACGGCGCACTTCAATCTCGCGGCCACCTGTAACCTTCATGCCACGGCCGCGGCAAAAAGCGTCCTACACGTCTCGTTCTTCGCTGTCCTACAGGTGGCCGACCGGCCTATGCCGACGCGGTCTTTGACATGGTCGACCCAAAGTCCCTCACGCCTACGCGCGTCCGCGCACGCGCGCGCATATGGTGTGAACTTCGGGAGAAAACCGCCGTTTTCAGCCCATTTGCGGCGGCGCTTCGAAGCGGTCGATCACCCATTCTTCCGCTTGCGCCCCGCCGATCCATTCCTGCATCCAGGGGTGAGCGATGACCGCCTGCATATAGGCTTCGGCAAAGCGGGCGACGGGCAGTTGGTAGGTGATGAAGCGCGTTACGACCGGTGCGAACATGGCATCGACTGCGCCGAACTCGCCGAACAGGAAATCGCCGGTGCCGCCATAGCGGGCACGCGCCTGCGCCCAAAGCTGCATGATCCGCGCTATGTCCTGAGCGACCGCTTCGGAAGGCGGAACCGCGGCATAGATCTGGCGAATGTTCATGCTGTGCTCGCGGCGCAGGGCAGCGAAACTTGAATGCATTTCCGCCGCCATCGAACGCGCCATTGCTCGCGCGGCGGTGTCGGCAGGCCAGAATTTGTCGCCGCCAGTTTTCTCATTGAGATATTCGATGATCGCCAGGCTGTCCCACACCACCGTGTCATCGCCGTCCCAGAGGATCGGTACCTTGCCCGAGGAAGGCGCAAATTCATCGCCTTCGCGCCGTTTCTCCCAAGCCTCGTCATAGAGCGGGACGACGACTTCCTCGAAAGGTAAGCCGCTGAGCTTGCAGGCAAGCCAGCCGCGCAGCGACCAGCTCGAATAAGCCTTGTTGCCTATGAAAAGCTTCATCATCGCTCTTCTTTAGACGGGTGGGGGAAGGGGAGTCGAGCCCGCCCGGCGCAGGGAATCTGGTGATACACCTCTTTTGCAGGTGAAAATTTCTCTCCGGTGGGACTGGATGCACCGCGCGCCCGGTCGTAAGCCGTCGCCTTCATCGACAAGCCCGGGGGCATGATATGGATTTGCTGCATGGCATCGCTGGCCTCTTCGTGGGGCTGATGGTCGGCATGACTGGCGTGGGCGGCGGATCATTGATGGCGCCCATCCTCATCCTGCTGTTCGGGGTAGCGCCAGCGACGGCGGTCGGCACCGACCTGTGGTTTGCGGCCATCACCAAGTCGGTCGGTGGCGCCATTCATCATCGTCATGGCGGGCCGGACGGCGGACCTGATTATGAGGTGGTAAAGCGGCTTTGCCTTGGCAGCCTGCCTGCCTCTCTAGTCATGCTGCTGATTTTATCCCAGACACATGTCGAGCAGGTAAAGAGTGGCATCGTTATCACGGCACTGGGCGTAGTGCTGATTGGCACTGCTTTCGCGACCCTGATGCGTGGGCGCTTTCACCGCTGGGCCTTGGCCCGCCGAGTCGGCACCGCCGACAGTTTCACACGTTGGCAGCCCGCATTGACGGTCGCGGCGGGGGCGCTGCTTGGCGCGATGGTCACGCTGACGTCCGTTGGCGCAGGGGCGATCGGCGCGACGCTGCTGCTGGCGCTCTATCCCCTTCGTATGCGGATGCAGAGGCTGGTGGCCACGGATATTGTCCATGCTGTGCCGCTGACCCTGGTTGCAGGCTTGGGTCATTTGTGGATCGGCAACGTCAATCCCGGCCTGTTATTCAACCTGCTGATCGGATCGATACCGGGCATCGTCATCGGCTCGCTGCTTGCGACACGCACGTCCGACCGCGTGCTTCAGCCGCTGCTGGCACTGGTTCTGGTAGTGGTCGGCTGGCGCCTGATCGCCTGACGGCGAGTTGCGGCAATTATTGGCCGGGTCGGAATTCCGCGCGGTAGCCGAGTGACAGCCTTAGCGATCGGGTTACGGTCAGCATTCCTTCATTCCCGAACCGGCATCTTCACAGCTTGAGCCAACTTGCCGGAGATGCCGAACATGGCAAAGATTTATCTCGCCTTTGGAGTCCTCATGCTGGCCGCCTGCGGGCGGTCTGATTATGACCCGCGTGGCATGAAGCATGAGGAGACGTTGCTTTCCGTCAGCGCAACGGGTCAGGCAGATACGAGGCCTGATCAGGCGCAGTTCCAGGCAGGCGTCAACACCTGGAGCAAAGATGCTCCCAGCGCGAGCGCCGCCAACCAGAAAATGATCGCGAAGGTCGTAACCGCTCTCCACCAGGCGGGGATAACGGACAGGGATATCCAGACCCGTTCGTTGACCGTTCAGCGCATCGATTGGGGCGATCGCAAGGGACAATATCAGGCGGGCAACATCATCAATGTCACCGTGCGCGATGTGGATCGGGCCTCAGCCGCGGTAGAGGCCGCGACCCGTGCGGGCGCCAATATCATGAGCGGACCGGACCTGCGCCTGTCTGACCCTGAAAAGGCCGCGAACTCAGCCTATGCTGCCGCCTATAAGGCGGCGCGCAGCCGGGCGCAGACCTATGCTGATGCGGCGGGTATGAGGGTCGCGCGCGTGCTGTCCATCCGCGACGCCGGGGGCACGCAGGGGAACCGCTACCTTCCAGGTGCAGTGCCTGTGGCTCCGCCGCCAGTGGCGGTCGAACAGTCGGCGGCAAATGGATCGATGGCCCGGCTGATGCCCGGACAAACCGAAAGCGCAGTATCTATTCAGGTCGATTTCGCTCTCGTGCCGAAAGAAAAAGGCTAGGGCGCATCCGCGCCGGGATCAACACAGGATGACGTGCCTCGCGAGGCTTGTTTCCAATCTGCAATGCCTTGAGCACGCCTCGACCTGTCCCGGTTTCGTCGGTGCCAAATTATCATGGCGAACAGGATGCCAAGCCGAAGGGAATCCGCNATGGGTTCGCGACCTGCACGTGTCCGGTCGTCGTAGCGCAGGAGGATCTTGAACAGCATGGGTGANGGGCATAATTTTACGTCGCGACCGTTATCGGCCGCGAAAGGAAGAGGATAGGAAGAAAGGAGGCAACGCAATGTCCCTCTCCCATTTTCAGCACCCCTTGGACGTCGTTCATCATCCCCAGTTCGAGCCGGAGGTGAAGCGTTCCATCCTGGCCTCCTGGGCCTCGGATGCTCATGCGGTTGAAGGCAAGCCCGCTCTTAGGAAGCCGCCCAATGTACGGCGCCCATTCTCGGTGGACGAGGTGATGGATGCACTGCGGAACCTCGACGGAAGCGCGCATTGAGGCATGTCGCACCGATTTCTGGCTTATCTCAGCGGTTAGCGCGACCGGCTCAACCAAATGGTGGTGACGCTGGCAGCGGACGAAAGAACATTGTGACGCGGATGTCAGAGACGGTGTGTTGACTGTGCGCCTTCCGAAATTGGTTGCAACTGACAAGGGCGCAGGATCACGATCGGTTCGCCGCCGCACAGCCTTGGCACTTCCGGCGTGCCGTCTTGCGCGGCACGCTCCCTTTGTTCGAGGTAATTTAACTGCGTACTGGCGGGGCATAGGAGAATGTCTGCTCCAAAGTGGGCTGACCTTCGCGGACAGCAGAAGTTGGTGAGGTAAAAGTAGAACTTGGCTTGCAGCATCTTCTCTACTCGATATGTAGAGAATTGTCAGAAGGGGCGACCGGTCATCGCTCCGGGCATTAGAGCCTGAACCGACCCGCGGCTTTTGAAGGGGTGCAGCTTGCTCCGCGTCAACAACGGCTAAAGCGCGCGATGCTAAGGCGACTACGCCAGGGATCGTGTTCTCCCCCCAGGAGAATAGACGATGCACACATGCTCAATAATCTGTCGTCCCAACGCGGACTCATCGCGCCGTGCGATCATGTGGGGGTTCCGCGCCCGAACATGTTCCGCCTGACTGATCTGACCACATCCATCTGATTCTTCAGGCGACGCCGTCCCCCTCTCCATGAGGGCGCACGACCGGCCGCGTCATGCGGAAGGATAATGTCATGGCCGCAAACAATAGCGGCGCCGCAAGTCGCGGCGTCACGCGTGCCCGCGCCTATTCCGTTTCCTTGCAACAGGCTGCGGCAGCGATTTTCGGCGTCTCGCCATCCTTAAACGGCACCGAGGCGCCTCCATTCCATCCACCAACACAATCCAATGGAACGACAGGGAAAATCAGTGAATCATAACGTTCGATTGAAGGGGGCATCCGCCGTCCGTCAGAAGCTGTTGCTGTCCGTGGCGCTCTTCGGGGGGCTGGGGTGCACCCCGGCTAACGCAGCTGACGCGCCGAGTGCCGCGCCGGTTGCGGAAACGGCAGCGTTCGATGCGGCGGAAAGCGAAGCCGCGATCACAGTTACCGCTCGTCGCCGCGAGGAAGACGCGCAGGACGTGCCGATCGCGCTCAGCGTCATCAGCGCCGACACACTCGACAAGACCGGCAATTTCACCATTGGGCAAGTGCAGCAACTGGTGCCCAGCCTCCAGATCTTCAGTTTCAACCCGCGCAACACCAACATCAACATTCGGGGCCTGGGCGCAAATGTCGCGCTGACTAATGACGGGTTGGAAAATGGCGTCGGCTTCTATCTAGACAACGTCTATTATGGGCGCCCGGGCCAGTCGCAATTCGACCTGGTCGATCTGCAACAGATCGAGGTGCTGCGCGGGCCGCAGGGCACGCTGTTTGGCAAGAACACCACGGCCGGCGCGATCAACATAGCCAGCCGGGAACCCAGCTTCTCGCCCGAAGCGCAGGGAGAGCTCAGCCTGGGCGATTATGGCTATCACCAGCTGCGCGCTTCCGTGTCGGCCCCAATCATCTCCGATCGCGCGGCTTTCCGCCTCTCAATCGCGGATACTCATCGTGACGGTTTCCTGACCAATCTCCATGATGGATCGAAAGCGCAGGACTATGACAATTTCTCCATCCGGGGACAATTGCTGGTCAAGCCTACAGATACGCTGTCCATCCGGTTGATCGGTGACTATGCGCACCAGAAGCAACATTATGTGCTAAACATCCCGGTTGCTTATTTCGGCGCCTATGACAGTGGCGCGACGATCGCCAATAACATCTTCGTCCGCACTGCACGCGCCGGTTACACATTACTGCCCGCCGACCCGTTCGCCCGCAAAGGCGATTCCGACAGCCATTATCAGGCGTTCATGAAAAGCTATGGCACGTCGGGCCAGATCGATTGGGACCTGGGCAAGGCGGCGCTCACATCTATCACCGCCTATCGCTGGTGGGACTGGGACCCGGCCAATGACGGCGACAGCACGGGCCTGCCGGTAATCACCAAAGGGCAGCAGGCCAACCGCCAACGCCAGTTCAGCCAGGAAGTGCGGCTCGGTTCCACCGGCAGCAATGTCATCGACTGGACCGTCGGCGTCTATTATTTCTGGCAGACGATCCGCGGTTATGGCGCTTCGGCCTATGGATCGGCTGCGCCCAACTGGTTTGTCCCGGCCGTTAGCCCGGTCGTCTCGAATGCGGCGCTGAATGGCTTTGAGACCCGCAGCTATTCGGAGCCGACAACGAAGAGCTACGCGCTGTTCGGTCAGGCAAGCTGGAATATCAGTGATGCGCTCAGCCTGACAGGTGGCCTTCGGTACACCTATGAGAGCAAGACCGGCGTCTATCGCCAGTCGTGGGTGGCCGGGACAGACCTTGCGACATTATCGGCGGCTGAAGCGGCGGCCGCCACCGCGATCCGCAACCAGTTCAATCCGATCACCAGCTACACCGCCGCCATCAAGGATAACAGCCTGTCGGGGCTGGCCACGTTGAGCTGGAAGGTCGCGCCGGATGCTCTCTTCTACGGCAGCTATTCGCGTGGCAGCAAATCCGGCGGGCTCAACCTCACCAACATACCGAATGGGGCAGTGCCAGAGGTAAAGCCCGAAACAGTCAATAATTTTGAACTGGGCTTCAAGAGCGCATGGCTGGACCGCGGCCTGACGTTCAACGCCGCTGCCTTCTGGACCGATGTGAGCGACTATCAGACTGCGATCACCGAGCCGACGGCACTTGGCACTTTCGTCCAATATATCTCCAACATTCCCAAGGTGCGGTCGCGCGGGATCGAAGGCGACCTGAGCTACGCGCCCAGCAAATGGATCAGCCTGACAGCATCGGCATCCTATATTGACGCGACCTATCGTGATTACAGAAACGCCCCGCAGGCGCCCGAACGCAGCCCGGCCCTTGCGCCCACGCAGGATCTGACCGGCGCACAGCTCGGCGGTGTCCCCAAATTCACCTATTCGCTGGCCGCAGACGTCGCGCAACCGATCGGTAGAGGCGGGATCGAACTATACGGCCACGCCGATTTTTCCCACCGCTCCAGCTTCAATACCTCCTCCAGCAACAGCCGCTATGCGCAGGTGCCGGGCTATGGCCTGCTGAATGCGCGCATCGGCATCCGCGCGGACAGCGGCCTATGGGACATCAGCGTGTGGGCGCGCAACCTGACCGACACGCAATATTTTCAAGCGCTCAATGCCGGGGCCTTCGGGCTCGTCACCGGCACGATCGGCGACCCCCGCACGGTCGGCGTCACCCTCAAAACCAGATTGTGAGGTCCATGATGGCTAGCGTATATCACCATAGCGCGCAGCCTCGCGTCCAACAGGCGGCACCGCAGGATGAAAAGCGCGTAAGCAGATGGCGGATGGCGGGCTTTGCGTCGCTATTCGTGCCGATCACTGCCGCGCAAATGCCTTTGGCGGTTCATCTGCCGGCGATTTACGCGCAGCAATTCGGGCTGTCGCTTGCCGTAATCGGCGCGATTTTCCTGGGAGAACGGCTATGGGGCGCGGTAGCCGACCCGCTGATCGGCGCTCTCACCGACCGAACTCATGGACGCTTCGGCCGGCGGCGGCCGTGGATCGTCGCTGGAGCGGCGCTGTTCGGGATATCTGGCGCGCTGCTTTTCTTCCCGGCCGCTTCCTGGGTATCGCCGCTCTATCTCACCGCCTGCCTGTTCCTTTTCTATCTTGGCTGGTCGATGGTCCAGATACCCTATCTGGCCTGGTCGGGCGAAACATATAGCGGCTATCACGACCGCACGCGCATCGCGACGTTCCAGACCGTCGCCGGCTCCACATCGCTGCTCGTCGTGCTCATCCTGCCGACGATCATCGACCAGATCAGCCCTAAGGATGGCACGCTGAAGCTCGCGGCGATGGGCAGCGTCGTGCTGGTCAGCCTGATCGTGTCGCTCGTGCTGACCTTGCGCAGCCAGACGGAAGCGCCGGCCGTGCCGTCATCTAGGGCACACCTGTCGCTCCGCCAGACCGTGGGTGCGCTGTTCGGCCACCCGCTGCTCCGCCGCGTGCTGTTGTCCGACTTCGCAGTGACTGTGGGGCAAAGCATCCGCAGCGCGCTGATCGTATTTTTCGTTACGCATTATATGGGCCTGCCCCAATGGGCCAGCGGCTTGTTCCTGTTCCAGTTCATCTTCGGCATAGTCGCCGGTCCGATCTGGGCGCAGATCGGCTATCGTATCGGCAAGCATCGCGCCGCCGTCGCGGGCGAGCTTGCTCAGGTCGCCATCAACGCCGGGCTGCTGCTGGTTGTGCCGGGACAGATCGGCTTGCTACTGGCGCTGACGCTGGCTCAAGGCCTGGCGCAGGGGTCGGGCAATCTGATGCTGCGGTCCATGGTCGCCGACATTGCCGACGAACATCGGTTGCGCACAGGTGAAGACCGGACGGCGCTGTTTTTCTCTGCCTTCAGCCTATCGAGCAAGGCAGGCATGGCGGCAGCCGTCGGCATCGCCCTGCCACTCGTCGGCTGGCTCGGCTTTGATCCAAGCGCACCGACCAACACCCCCGACGCGCTGCGCGGCCTGCTCGCCGTTTTCGCGCTGGGACCCGCCATCGCGCACCTTCTTTCCGCCTGGCTGATCCACGGCTTCCCGCTGGATGAGTCCGCCCACACCGAAATTCGCCGCGCGCTGGATGAACGCGACCACGCTTTCCAGCCCGCCGAATAAACCTCCCACCATCACCCCCAAGGAGACATGACATGACTGATCTGATCCACAATTTCATCAACGCCAAGGATGCCGAAAGCCCGCTCGATATCGTCCCAGTTGCTGGCCGTATCGGTGCGGAGATCCGCGGAATCGCGCTGTCGGGCGATCTCGACCGGGTGACGCTTGATGCGGTCCGCGCGGCGCTGGTGCGGCACAAGGTCATCTTCTTCCGCGATCAGGACCAGTTGACCGATCAACAGCATGAGGCTTTCGCCGCCCTGTTGGGGGCCCCGGTCGCGCATCCCACTGTCCCGGTTGCGGAAGGATCACGCTATCTGCTCGAGTTGGACTCGACAGAAGGCTATGCCGCATCCAGCTGGCACACGGACGTCACTTTCGTCGAGGCCTATCCCAAGGCGTCAATCCTGCGGGCGATCACCGTTCCTCAGGCGGGCGGCGACACGCTCTGGGCCAATGGCGCAACCGCCTATGAAGATCTGCCCGAGGCCTTGAAGACGCTGGTCGATGGACTGTGGGCCGTGCATTCGAATAAATATGATTATGCCGCCGCTCTCGGCAGCAAGGACGCCAAGCGGTCTGAGGAATATAGCAAGGTCTTCGCATCTACCGTTTATGAGACGGAGCATCCGGTCGTGCGCGTCCATCCCGAAACGGGTGAGCGCAGCCTGCTGCTGGGCCATTTCGTGAAGCAGTTTGTTGGCCTGAACCCCGCAGACTCGCAGCGGCTGTTCGCCGTGCTGCAGGATCACATCACAAAGCCGGAAAACACGGTCCGCTGGCGCTGGCGCGCGGGCGACGTCGCCATCTGGGACAACCGATCGACGCAGCATCGCGCTATAGCTGACTTTGGATTGCAGCGCCGCACCCTGCGCCGTGCGACGGTCCAGGGTGATATTCCCGTTGCTATCGATGGCCGCCGCAGCCGCTCGGTCAAGATCGAAAAGGCCCGGGAAGCCATCCCGGCCGAATGATCCTCTCTCCGCCGGGGGCGGTTCAGCCCCCGGCGCCCTTCCAACTTTCCGATGTGGATCGGTTCCGGATAGTCGAATGCACAAACTCCTGAGAACAGCTATCATTTTTGGTATCACCGCTGTGTCCAGCGGCAGCATGGCCCAAGCCGAGACGTCACCGTTTCCCCCGCGCGGGCATAAAGCAGATGTTAAGGCGCACCGACCCAATTTCCTGCTGATAGTCGCCGATGATTTGGGCTGGTCCGATCTCGGCTCATTCGGTGGAGAAATCTCCACGCCCAACCTGGATGCGATAGCGACCTCTGGCATACGCTTCACCGGCTTTCATACCGCACCGACTTGCTCTCCCACCCGGTCCATGCTGCTCACCGGTGTCGANAATCATCAGGCTGGCCTNGGCAGCATGGCGGAAACGCTCGATCAGGACCAAGCCGGGCNGCCGGGCTACGAAGGTTATCTGAACGACCGTGTAGCCTCCATCGCGGAACTGCTGCAGCAGGGTGGCTATCGCACGCTTATGTCGGGCAAGTGGCACCTTGGCCTTGGCCCCGAACAGGGGCCCGCAGCGCGAGGGTTNGAGCGATCCTATGCCCTGCTCCAGGGCCTGGGCAATCATTTCGGCNCCGACCAGAATGCCGCATGGCAGGCTNTCAATGCCGCCCCCATTTACCGCGATAACGGCAAGGTCGTAGCCTATCCCAAGGGCCGCTACTCCGCGGACTATTTCACTGATCGTCTAATCGGCTTCCTGAAGGAAGGCGGAAAGGACAAACGTCCCTTCTTCGCCTATCTGCCCTATTCGACGCCGCACTGGCCGATCCAGGCGCCGCCGGAAGTCATCGCCAAATATAAGGGCCGCTATGATGCGGGCTATGAGGCACTGCGTGATGCACGGCTGAAGCGGCAAAAGGAACTGGGTCTCGTACCCCCAAACCTCGCCGCTCATGCGCTGGTGGACGTGAAACCGTGGGCGTCGCTTACCGTGCAGGAGAAAGCGATAGAAGCTCGCAAGATGGAAGTGTACGCGGCGATGGTCGACCGCATGGATCAAAATATCGGACGCGTCATCACGACGCTGAAGCGGCTCGGCAGATATGAGGATACAGTGATCATCTTCCTCTCCGACAACGGCCCGGAAGGCAATGTCATCGACGCGCCCCACCAGGCGGTGCTGAAGCCTCAAGGCGCGGCGAAGCTCGGGATCGACAACAGCCTAGGCAACATCGGCGCTGCGACCTCTTATCTCGGCTATGGCCCGGGCTGGGCACAGGCGAACAGTGCGCCTTCCTGGTTGGTGAAGGGCTATCCGACCGAGGGTGGCACCCGAGTCAGCGCCTTTGCGGCCGGCCCCGGCGTTACGGGTGGGCGGATCGCCAACGCTTTTATCAGCGTGATGGACGTGGCGCCGACATTGCTGGACCTTGCAGGCCTGTCGCAGCCCGCCAATTTCGCCGGCCACGCGATCCTCCCCATCCAGGGACACAGCCTCGCGCCTGTACTCAACGGTAGCCAGGGCGACGTGCGCCAGCCGCACGAGCCGGTTGGGACAGAACTCTTCTATCGTCGCGCGCTGCGCAAGGGCGACTGGAAGG
>Ga0065704_10071564_pt1 | contig 10692 bp, 9 predicted proteins | sample SwiRhicommuniRL2_FD_59091 | JGI IMG/M metagenome (GOLD analysis project Ga0065704, IMG submission 59091) | Switchgrass rhizosphere bacterial communities from Rose Lake, Michigan, USA - RL2 v2 (version 2) | ecosystem: Host-associated > Plants > Roots > Rhizosphere > Soil | place: East Lansing, MI | reverse complement strand
GCCGCAGGCGCCGCCGGCAGTGCAGGCAGCGCGTCTCCCAGGTGCCGTCCACCTCCTGCGCCTGCGCATCGGTCCGCGCCGCCAGCACCAGCCGTTGGCGCAGGACCGTGCGCACCGTCAGGCGGGAATCACGTTCAACTCGCGGCCGATGCGCACGAAGGCATCGATCGCGCGATCCAGGTGTTCGCGCGTGTGCGCGGCGCTGATCTGGGTGCGGATCCGCGCCTGGCCCTTGGGCACCACCGGGAAGAAGAAGCCGATCGCGTAGATGCCTTCCTCCAGCAGCCGCTCGGCGAAGCGCTGCGCCAGCGGCGCGTCGTACAGCATCACCGGGCAGATCGGGTGGGTGCCGGGCTTGATGTCGAAGCCGGCCGCGCCCATCCGCGCGCGGAAGTAGGCGGTGTTCTCCGCCAGTTGCGCGCGCAGCGCGTCGGCCGCGTCCAGCATCGCGAACGCCTTGATCCCGGCGGCGACCACGTGCGGCGGCAGCGAGTTGGAGAACAGGTAAGGCCGCGAGCGCTGGCGCAGCAGTTCGATCACCTCGCGCTTGCCGGTGGTGAAGCCGCCCAGCGCGCCGCCCATGGCCTTGCCCAGGGTGCCGGTGAAGATGTCGATCCGGTCCAGCACGCCCTTCACTTCGGCCGAGCCCCGGCCAGTGGCGCCGAGGAAGCCGGTGGCATGGCATTCGTCGATGTGCACCAGCGCGTTGTATTTCCTCGCCAGCGCGGTGATCTCGTCCAGTGGGGCGATGAAGCCGTCCATCGAGAACACGCCATCGCTGGTGATCAGCTTGGTCCTGCAGCCGGCGGCATCGGCGGCCTGCAGCTGCGTTTCCAGGTCGGCCATGTCGCAGTTGGCGTAGCGGAAACGCTTGGCCTTGCACAGGCGCACGCCGTCGATGATCGAGGCGTGGTTGAGCGCGTCGGAGATGATCGCGTCGTGCTCGCCCAGCAGTGGTTCGAACAGGCCGCCGTTGGCGTCGAAGCAGGCGGCGTAGAGGATGGTGTCCTCGGTGCCGAAGAAGGCGGCGATCTGCGCCTCCAGTTGCTTGTGCAGGTCCTGGGTGCCGCAGATGAAGCGCACCGAGGCCATGCCGAAGCCGTGGCTGTCCAGCGCCTCCTTGGCGGCCTGGATCAGCTCCGGATGGTCGGCCAGGCCGAGGTAGTTGTTGGCGCAGAAATTCAGCACGGTGCGGCCGTCGGCCAGGGCGATCTCGGCCGACTGCGGGCCGACGATGACGCGCTCGGACTTGAACAGGCCCTGCGCGCGGATCGCGTCCAGTTCGTCGGCGTAGTGCTGGGTGAGGCGGGAGTCGGTCATGACGGGCACGCGCGGCGGAGGAAGCGACGATTTTAACGCGGGGTGTGCGAAGGTCGGCGGGCGTCATGCGCAAATGGCATAAGGATCGGCGGCGAAGTCATTTCACCGGCCCGATGCCGCTGCGCAGCATGGCGGCCTGGTCCTGCGTCGCGGGGCCGGTCCGCCCGCGCCCCGACCACCCTCCGGAGATTCGTCCATGCCCAGCTCCCTGCCGCGCCGCCTGGTCCCTCTGCTCGCGCTCGCGCTGTGCGCGCTTGCCGGCACCGCTGCGGCGCGCGACGTGCAGTTGCTCAACGTGTCCTACGATCCCACCCGCGAGCTGTATCGCGACTACAACGCCGCCTTCGCCAAGCATTGGGAACAGACCCACGGCGGCGACAAGGTCACCGTGGAAACTTCGCATGGCGGGTCCGGCAAGCAGGCGCGTTCGGTGATCGACGGCGTCGAGGCCGACGTGGTGACGCTGGCGCTGGCCTACGACGTGGACGCGATCGCCGAGAAGGGCAAGCTGATCGATCCGGGTTGGGCCAAGCGCCTGCCCGACAACAGCGCGCCGTACACCTCCACCATCGTGTTCCTGGTGCGCAAGGGCAATCCGAAGGGGATCAAGGACTGGCCTGACCTGCTGCGCAACGGCGTGTCGGTGATCACCCCGAACCCGAAGACTTCCGGCGGCGCGCGCTGGAACTACCTGGCCGCCTGGGCCTACGCCGACCACATCTTCAAGGGCGACCGCGCGCGCATCCTCACCTACATGCGCGCGCTGTTCCGCAACGTGCCGGTGCTGGACACCGGCGCGCGCGGCGCCACCACCACCTTCGTCCAGCGCGGCATCGGCGACGTGCTGCTGGCCTGGGAGAACGAGGCGTTCCTGGCCCAGGAGGAACTGGGCAAGGACAAGTTCGAGATCGTGGTGCCGAAGCTGTCGATCCTGGCCGAGCCGTCGGTGGCCGTGGTCGACAAGAACGTGGACAAGCACGGCACCCGCGCCGTCGCCGAGGAATACCTGAAGTACCTGTACTCGCCGGAGGGCCAGAAGATCGCGGCCAAGCACTACTACCGGCCGCGCCATCCCGAGTACGCCGATCGCGCCGACCTCGCGCGGCTGCCGAAGGTGCAACTGGTGACCATCGACCAGGCGTTCGGCTCCTGGGCCAAGGCCCAGGCCGAGCACTTCAACGATGGCGGCCTGTTCGACCAGATCCAGGCGAGCAAGTGACGCGATGGGCGTGAACGCCGCCGCTGTCGCGCGCCCCCGCGCGCGGCGCAGGGTGATCCCCGGCTTCGGGCTGAGCCTGGGGATCACGCTTGCGTGGCTGAGCCTGGTGGTGCTGATTCCGCTGCTCGGCGTGGCGCTGAAGACCAGCGGCCTGGGCTGGCAGGGCGTGTGGCAGGTGTGGAGCGAGCCGCGGGTGCTGTCGGCGCTGCGGGTCAGCTTCGGCACCGCGTTCGTGGCCGCCGCGTTCAACGCGGTGATGGGCACCTGGGTGGCCTGGGTGTTCGTGCGCTACCGCTTTCCCGGCAAGCGCCTGTTCGACGCGATGATCGACCTGCCGTTCGCGCTGCCCACCGCGGTGGCCGGCATCGCGCTGACCGCGCTGTACGGCGGCAACGGCTGGGTCGGGCAGTGGCTGGAGCGGCCGGCGCAGGCGTTGGTGGCCAACTTGCCCACGCTTGCCTGGCTATGGCCGAGGCTGGTGCTGCTGCTGGCGCTGTCCGCCGGCGGCTATGCGCTGTTGCGCCCCAGCCATGCGGTGCTGCCGGCGCCGCTGTTGGCGCTGCGCCGCCTGTTCGGTGCCGTGGCCGCGGCGAGTCTGGCCGCAGTGTGCATCGGTGCCATGGTGATCGGCTATGCCGGGCTGATGCAGGCGAGCGGAGCCGACGGGATCAAGGTCGCGTACACCCAGCTCGGCATCGTGGTGGCGCTGGTGTTCGTCGGCCTGCCGTTCGTGGTGCGGATCGTGCAGCCGGTGCTGGCCGAGGCCGAGCGCGAGGTGGAGGAGGCCGCCGCCACGCTCGGCGCCGGCCGCTGGCAGACCATCCGCCGGGTGGTGCTGCCGGGGCTGTGGCCGGCGGTGCTGACCGGCTTCGCGCTGGCCTTCGCGCGTGGCGTCGGCGAGTACGGCTCGGTGATCTTCATCGCCGGCAACCTGCCCAATGCGACCGAGATCGCGCCGCTGCTGATCACCATCCGCCTGGAGGAGTTCGACTACGCCGGCGCCACCGCGATCGCCGCGGCGATGTTGCTGCTGTCGCTGCTGATGCTGCTGGTGGTCAACGGCGTGCAGGCGCGGTTCGCGCGGCGCGGCCTGGCGGCGCAGTGAGATGAGCGATACCGTGTCCACGTTCGCCGTCCCGCTTCCGGAGCACGCGTTGAGTGCATCGCCGCCTGTCCGCCGTCGCGCCGCGTCGGTCACCACCGAGGCCTGGTGGGTGCAGGCGCTGCTGATCCTCGGTGCGCTGGGGTTCCTGCTGTCGTTCCTGTTCCTGCCGCTGCTGCTGGTGTTCGTGGAGGCGGTGCGCGGCGGGCTGGGCGTGTTCTGGCGCGCGGTGTCCGATCCGGACGCGCTGGCCGCGATCCGCCTGACCCTGCTGGTGACCGCGATCGTGGTGCCGCTGAACCTGGTGTTCGGCGTGGCCGCGGCCTGGGTGGTGAGCAAGCACCGTTTTCCCGGCAAGCGCCTGCTGGTGAGCCTGATCGACCTGCCGTTCTCGGTGTCGCCGGTGGTGGCCGGCCTGGTCTTCATCCTGATCTTCGGCCGCAGCGGCTGGGCCTGGCCGTTGATCGACGACGGCGTGCGCCTGCACCTGCCGGTGTTCGGCGAGGTGCTGCTGCAATTGCCGCGGATCGTGTTCGCGCTGCCCGGTATCGTGCTGGCGACCACCTTCGTCACCTTCCCGTTCATCGCCCGCGAACTGATGCCGCTGATGGAGCAGCAAGGCAGCGACGAGGAACTGGCGGCGCTGAGCCTGGGCGCCAGCGGCTGGCAGATGTTCTGGCGGGTGACCCTGCCCAACATCCGCTGGGGCCTGCTGTACGGCGTGCTGCTGTGCAGTGCGCGCGCGATGGGCGAGTTCGGCGCGGTGTCGGTGGTGTCCGGGCACATCCGCGGGCGCACCAATACGCTGCCGCTGCATGTGGAGATCCTCTACAACGAATACGCCTACAGCGCCGCGTTCGCCTGCGCCAGCCTGCTGGCGCTGACCGCGCTGCTGACCCTGGCGCTGAAGTCCTACCTGGAATGGCGCCACGGCGAATCGCTGGCCGCCAATCACCGACACTGAGGTTGCGATGACCATCCGCGTGCAGCACCTGGGCAAGCGCTTCGACGATTTCGTCGCGCTCGACGACGTCAGCCTGGACATCCGCCAGGGCGAACTGCTGGCGCTGCTGGGGCCGTCCGGCTCGGGCAAGACCACGCTGCTGCGGGTGATCGCCGGACTCGAGCACGCCGATGCCGGGCGCGTGCTGATCGACGGCGAGGACGCGACCGGCCTGCCGGTGCAGTCGCGCCGGGTCGGTTTCGTGTTCCAGCATTACGCGCTGTTCCGGCACATGAGCGTGCGCGACAACATCGCCTTCGGGCTGCGCGTGCGCCGTGGCGCCGCGCGCCTGGCGGAGTCGGCGATCCGCGCGCGGGTCACGGAACTGCTCGCGCTGGTGCAACTCGACGGGCTGGAATCGCGCTATCCGACGCAACTGTCCGGCGGCCAGCGCCAGCGCGTGGCGCTGGCGCGCGCGCTGGCGATCGAACCGCGCGTGCTGCTGCTGGACGAACCGTTCGGCGCGCTCGACGCGCAGGTGCGGCGCGACCTGCGGCGCTGGCTGCGCGAACTGCACGACCGTACCGGGCTGACCACGGTGTTCGTCACCCACGACCAGGAAGAGGCGCTGGAACTGGCCGACCGGGTGGCGATCCTCAACCGCGGGCGCATCGAGCAGCTCGGCAGCCCGGCCGACGTCTACGACCGCCCGGTGTCGCCGTTCGTGTACGGCTTCGTCGGCGCGGTCAACCGGCTTCCCGCGCGCTTGCACGATGGCCAGTTGCAGGTCGCCGGCCTGGCGCTGCCGGCGCCGGAGACGCCGCTGTCCAGCGGCCCGGTCGACCTGTACGTGCGTCCGGAAGACCTGGCGCCCGGCGACAGCGGCTGGGCGGCGACGGTGCTGTCGGCGCAGCGCAGCGGCTCGCGCCTGCGGCTGCGCGCGCAACTGGCGCATGGCCAGGACGAGGTGGAAGTGGACGTGCCGGCCGGCGAGGGTGCGGCGCGCTATGTGCCGGGACAGACGCTGCAGTTGAGCGCGCGCCGTTTCGGCGTGTTCGCGCAGCAAGCCGGTTGAGGCGGCCGATCAGGCGCTCGCTGCGCCGGCGCGTTTGTCCGATCCGGTTCCGCCCAGGAACCGGCAGTGCGCAAACCCGCGTCGGGCGTAGGTGCCTGGCGTAGACAAACCGTGACCGTGGAGCCGCCATTGCGGGGCCTGGAATGACTTGGTTTGTCTTGAAAGTGTTGCACTGCAAGAAAAAAGCGGTTAAAGAAGTGTGAAGCCGGCGCGGGGATCTCGCTGGCTCCCCCTCAACCGCAGGAGAATGACTGGTGAACAAGATCAAGCTAGGTATCGCCCTGGCCGCGGCGCTGGCCGCCGCCCCGCTGAGTGCCTTGGCCCAGGACGAGGCGCCTGCTTCGCCGATCACCGGCTCTTACGGCGTGGTCAGCGACTACGTGTTCCGCGGCATTTCGCAGACCAACGAAGGGCCCGCGTTCCAGGCCGGCCTGACCTACACCGCGCCGTTCGGCCTGTACGTCGGCACCTGGGGCTCCAACGTCGATTTCGGCGCCGGCGACCCGGATTGGGAAGTGGACGGCTTCATCGGCTACAACGTCGATTTCTCCGAGAACTGGAACTTCGACGTGATGATCAACCGCTACGGCTATCCGGGCGCCGGCGCGTCGAACTACAACGAGTTGATCACCAAGACCAAGTTCCTCAAGACCTACTCGCTGACGGTGGCCTACACCGACGACGTGTACGGCCTGGACCGGGACAGCTTCTACTACGCGCTGGACGGGAACTGGTCGCTGCCGCACGATTTCAGCATCGGCGCGCACATCGGCCGCACCACCTACGAAAGCGCGCTGACCGCGTACCAGGACTACACCGACTACAGCGTCAGCGTGGGCAAGATGATCGGGCCGCTGGCGCTGAGCGTGGGCTATTACGACACCGACGACAAGGGCACGGAGAACTTCAGCAAGAAGGTCGCCGATCACCGCGTCGCGGTCTCGGCGACGATCGCGTTCTGATCGCATCGCCGCCGCTGTCGACGACGAAGGGCGCCGCGCGGCGCCCTTCGTCATTTCCGGATCGGGCAGGTGGCGCGGCCAGGATCATGCGAGACGGGTTGAAGCGCGTTCCCGGTGGCGCGAGGATGGTCCAGCGGCGATGCAGGATAAGGGTGTCGATGATGAAGCTGTCCGTTTTCCCGCACCTGCATGCTGCGGATACCGAACTGTCGGTCCGGTTCTATGTGGCGGAACTGTCTCTTTTCAGAGTTTCAGTCGATTACGGCATGGCGACGTACCGGGTGGTCGCGAACGAGGATGCATCCGTCGGATTGCTTCTCCTCCAGGGAGAGCCGGCCACGCCCGCTCAGCGCCCGGCGTTCACCCTCGCCGTGTCGGACATCGCGCCTCTGTTCCAGAGGCTGAAGGACTTCGAATTCTCGACGGGCGCGGAACTGCTGACGAAACGCGCGCTGTTCGAGTATCCGGCGGGAAGAAGCATGACGTTGAAAGATCCCGGAGGAAACGTGTTCATCGTCGAGCAGCCCTGGACGACCTGATGCGAGGAGCGCGCACCGGAGTGGAACCTGCGCCTGCGGGCCCACTGCGCGAGGCTCTAGATCACGGGCCGGGCGGGGCGCCGGGCGAAGGGCAACACGCGGTCCATCGCACGCGTGTTGCTGCCGGTGCCCGCGGCCGGCGGATCACCAGCTCAGCACCACCTTGCCGGCCTTGCCTTCCTCCATCAGGTCGAAGCCCTTCTGGAATTCGTCGATGGTCAGCTGGTGGGTCAGCACCTTGCCCAGCGGGAAGCCGGACAGCACCAGTTGGGTCATCTTGTACCAGGTCTCGTACATCTTGCGGCCGTAGATGCCCTGCACGGTCAGGCCCTTGAAGATGATCTTGTCCCAGTCGCAGCCGGCGCCGCGCGGCATGATGCCGAGCATGGCGATCTTGCCGCCGTGGTACATGCAGTCGAGCATGTCGTTGAAGGCGCGCGGGTTGCCGCTCATCTCCAGGCCCACGTCGAAGCCTTCCATGTGCAGGTCGGCCATCACGTCCTTGAGCGAGGTGTTGGCGACGTTGACCACGCGCGTGGCGCCCATGTCCGCGGCCAGCTTCAGGCGGAAGTCGTTGACGTCGGTGACCACCACGTTGCGCGCGCCGATGTGCTTGCAGATGCCCGCGGCGATGATGCCGATCGGGCCGGCACCGGTGATCAGCACGTCCTCGCCGATCACGTCGAACTCCAGCGCGCAGTGCGCGGCGTTGCCGTAGGGGTCGAAGAACGCGGCCAGTTCGGAGGGGATCTGGTCGGGGATCGGCCACAGGTTCGAGGCCGGCATCACCATGTACTCGGCGAAGGCGCCGTTGACGTTGACGCCGATGCCGACCGTGTTCGGGCACAGATGCGGGCGCCCGCCGCGGCAGTTGCGGCAGTGGCCGCAGACGATGTGGCCTTCGGCCGACACGCGCTGGCCGACCTCGTAGCCGGTGACCGCCGAGCCGAGCTGGGCGATGCGGCCGACGAACTCGTGGCCGATGGTCAGGCCGGGCTTGATGGTGCGCTGACTCCAGTCGTCCCACAGGTAGATGTGCAGGTCGGTGCCGCAGATCGCGGTCTTCTCCAGCTTGATCAGCACCTCGTTGGGGCCGGGTACCGGCACCGGCACCTGTTCCAGCCAGATGCCCTTGGCTGCGTCGCGCTTGACCAGCGCCTTCATTGTTTGCGCCATGGCGGTGCAAGACTCGGGTTGAGAGGGCGCGAAGTATAAGCCGCCGCCGCGCGCGGCCATGTTGCGGCGCGTGCGGGGGTGCCGATGGTCACGGTCGCGGCAACGGTTACAGTCGTTACAATCTAACGTCTGTCTACTGTTAGTCGCGAAGGAAATCCATTCGATGCGCTCGAATCTGCTGGCTGTCGCCATTGTCGCCACCCTGGCCTGTGCCCCGTCCGCCCATGCCGGCGAAGGCATGTGGGTCCCGCAGCAATTGCCCGACATCGCCGGCCCGCTGCAGCAGGCCGGACTGAAACTGTCGCCGCAGCAATTGGCCGACCTGACCGGCGACCCGATGGGCGCGGTGGTGTCGCTGGGCGGCTGCACCGCCAGCTTCGTGTCGCCGCAGGGGCTGGTGGTGACCAACCACCATTGCGCGTACGGCGCGATCCAGCTCAATTCGACGCCGCAGAAGAACCTGATCCGCGACGGCTTCAGCGCCGCCAGCCAGGGCGCCGAGTTGAGCGCCGGCCCGAACGCGCGCATCTATGTGCTCGACCGCATCACCGATGTCACCGCGCAGGCCAAGGCGGCGATGGCCGCCGCCGGCAACGATGCGCTCAAGCGCACCCAGGCGCTGGAGGCGTTCGACAAGGCGCAGGTCGCGGCCTGCGAGTCCGAGGCCGGCTACCGCTGCGAGCTGTACAGCTTCTCCGGCGGCAACACCTACCGCCTGTTCCGCACCCTGGAAATCCGCGACGTGCGCCTGGCCTACGCGCCGCCGTCGGGCATCGGCAAGTTCGGCGGCGATGTCGACAACTGGATGTGGCCGCGCCACACCGGCGATTTCTCCTTCTACCGCGCCTACGTCGGCAAGGACGGCAAGCCGGCCGCCTACGCCAAGGACAACGTGCCGTACCAGCCCAAGCATTTCCTCAAGTTCGCCGACCAGCCGCTGGGCGCCGGCGATTTCGTGATGGTCGCCGGCTACCCGGCGCGCACCAACCGCTACGCGCTGGCCGAGGAGTTCGACGCCACCGCCAACTGGGCCTATCCGACCGCCGGCCGCCAGTACCGCGACCTGATCGCGCTGGTCGAGCAGGCCGGCAAGCGGGATCCGGAGATCCAAGTGAAGTACGCGGCGACCATGGCCAACTGGAACAACGTGGCCAAGAACTACGAAGGCCAGTTGCAGGGCTTCAAGCGCATCGACGCGGCCGCGCAGAAGCAGGCCGAGGAGCGCGCGGTGCTGGCCTGGCTCAAGCGCCAGGGCCGCGACGGCAAGGCCGCGCTGCAGGCGCATGCGCAACTGCTGGCGCTGGACGCGCAGGCCAAGGTCACCCGCGACCGCGACCTGATCCTGCGGCAGATGCGCCGTACCGGCGTGCTCGGCAGCGCGCTGTCGCTGTACCGCCTGGCGATCGAGCGCGCCAAGCCCGACGCCGAGCGCGAACCCGGCTACCAGGAGCGCGACCTGCCGGAGATCGAGGGCGCGCAGAAGCAGATGGAGCGCCGCTACGTCGCCGCGATGGATACGCAACTGCAGCGCTACTGGTTCGACCAGTATCTGAAGCTGCCCGCCGCGCAGCGCCTGCCGGCGCTGGACCAGTGGCTGGCTGGCGCCGACGCGCAGGCCGCCGCCACGCGCCTGGCCGGCACCAAGCTGGGCAGCACCGAGGAGCGCCTGAAGTGGCTGCACGCCGACCGCGCCGCGTTCGAGGCCAGCGACGATCCGGCGCTGCGCTACGCGGTGGCGTTGATGCCGGCGCTGCTGCAGATCGAGCGCGAGCAGAAGCGCCGCGACGGCGAGGAACTGCTGGCGCGTCCGCGCTACCTGCAGGCGCTGGCCGACTACAAGAAGAGCCAGGGCGAGTTCGTCTATCCCGACGCCAATTCCTCGCTGCGCATCACCTTCGGCAACGTCAAGGGCTACGCGCCCAAGGACGGCGTGGCCTACACCCCGTTCACCACGCTGGAAGGCGTGCTGGCCAAGGACACCGGCGCCGACCCGTTCGATTCGCCCAAGGCGCTGCTGGACGCGGCCAAGGCCAAGCGCTACGGCGGGCTGGAGGACAAGCGGCTGGGTTCGGTGCCGGTCGATTTCCTGTCCGACCTGGACATCACCGGCGGCAATTCCGGCTCGCCGGTGCTGGATGCGCAGGGCAAGCTGGTCGGCCTGGCGTTCGACGGCAACTGGGAGTCGGTCAGTTCCAACTGGGTGTTCGACCCGGCGATGACCCGGATGATCGCGGTGGATACGCGCTACCTGCAGTGGATCATGCAGGAAGTGGCGCCGGCGCCGCGCTTGCTGAAGGAGTTGAACCTGAAGCAGTGAGCGCAGGCCATGGCGGCCCGCGCGCGCGGCCGCCACGGT
>Ga0065704_10001005_pt1 | contig 10698 bp, 7 predicted proteins | sample SwiRhicommuniRL2_FD_59091 | JGI IMG/M metagenome (GOLD analysis project Ga0065704, IMG submission 59091) | Switchgrass rhizosphere bacterial communities from Rose Lake, Michigan, USA - RL2 v2 (version 2) | ecosystem: Host-associated > Plants > Roots > Rhizosphere > Soil | place: East Lansing, MI | reverse complement strand
CTGCCGACCGACTACGACTAGTGGAGAGGAAAGAGTCTAGAGTTCAGAGTTCAGAGTCTAGTCGGAGGCGCACTGCGCCGCGCCGCCCCAGGCGGCCTCCGACTGAACTCTAGACTCTGCACTCTGAACTCTTCCTGCCTCGGTGGCCGCTATCTCTCGATCCGGTACTCGATGTCGGCGCTCTGCTCGAGCCCCGCCTCGGCCTTGACCGACCAGCGGTCGTTGAGCGTGTAGCGCAGCTTGATCGTGTTGATCGCCTCGGCGATCGAGATGCCGTAGCTGACGAACAGCTTCGGCGACAGCGCCTTGCCGAGCACGACCTGCGTGTCGCCTTCGTCGCCGTCGCGTTCGACGGACACTTCGTCGAGCCCGAGTCGCGTGCCGATGCCGCCGAGCAGCAGCCCGCCGCCGCTGACCGCGAGGCTTTCGGCGGCCTGGTTGACGTTGGCCGCCTCGCCCGACTGCAGCGTGTCGATCGAGCGCCCGGTCAGCAGGTACGACAGCGCCTCGTTGCTCGACATCGAGGGCGTGGAGGTGATCGCGATGTACGGGTTGTCGAGCGTGCCGCGCACGTTGACCGCGACGGTGATGTCGGAGTCCTTGATCTCGCGTTCGGCCACGATCTCCAGTTGCGGTTCGCTCAGCGGCGAGTCGACGTACCGCAGCAGGCCCTTGGTGATGCGCACGTCCTGGCCGAACGCCTTGTACTGGCCGTCCACGACGCGGATCGTGCCGTTGCCACGCGCAACGTCGTCCGGGACGGTGGACACCGTCACGTCACCCTCGAGTCGGGCCTTGAGCCCATAGGCGTCGACGCGGACCGCGTCGCCGAGCACGACCTTGATCCGCGACCGGAACCGGTCGGTCGTCGACGGTTCGTCGTCTTCGTCGACGTCGGGCAGGCCGACGATGCGCTCGTCCGGCGAGGTGCCGACCGTGCTCGTGAGTTCGCGCGGGGAGACGCGCGCGAGCGGAATCTGGACCTCGCCCTCGACGTCGTAACCCGTGGGTCCCGCATGCAGCACGATGTCGGGCGAGGCGAGGATCCGCAGCTCGGGCGTGTCGGCCACGAGCAGCTGGTCGCCGCGTAGACGCATCGCGCCGGTCATGACGCCCTGCGGCCAGCCGAAGTTGCCGTCGATGGCGAGCTTGCCACGCGCCGTCTGGCCGCTCGCGTTGAAGCGCAGTTCGTCGCCGGTGAAGGCGCCGTCGGCCTGCAGGTTCGCAAGGGTCAGGTTGGTGCGGTACAGCTCGAGCCGTCCGTCGCGCAGGTGAAAGCTGCCGTTGAACTGCGGCTCACCGAGCGTGCCGGCGATCGAGACCTCGCCGTCGAGGCTGCCGGCCGCGCGGTCGATCTCGGGAACGAGCAGCGGCAGCACCTTGATCGCGGCAGACTTGCCCTCGACGCGCCCTCGCACGGGCGACGCCAGCAGGTCCGCCCGACGATCGACCACGGCTTCGCCCGTCACGCGTGTGGTCTCGTCGACCTGGGCGTCGAGTTGGGCGCGCATCGCGTTCGGCTCGGCGTACAGGTCGAGCCGGCTGCTGCCCAGGTGGATGCGCTCGCTGCGGAACTTGTTGCGTGGCATGTCGAAAGTCGGCTCGTGCAGCAGCACGGTGCTGCCACCGACCCAGGGGTGCCCGGGCGTCTGTTCGGCCCAGCCGCTCGCCTGCAGCCGGCCGTCGAACTCGCGCCAGCCGAGCAGCGTGCGCAGGATGCGCTTGAGCGGCCAGTCCTGCGCGCTGTAGATGAAGCGCCAGGCCGCGGCCGCGGGCTGGTACTCGCCTTCGACACAGAGCCGCGCGTCGTCGTCGGTCCGCAGGCACAGCGGCGCGGCGCGTTGCAGGGCGGCGCCGAGCGTCAACGCGGCCGGCTGGAGCAGCCGGGCCTCGCCGTCCGGGAAGACGATGTCGGCCTGGTGCAGGTTGCCCTGCCAGCTCCGGCGCTGCAGGTCGAAAGCGCCCTGTGCGCCCAGGCCGCCACGGAACTCCAGCAGGCGTCGTGCCTCGTCGCCCGGCGACGAAAAGGCGAACGTGAACTCGTGGTCGGCGATCAGCCCTTCGAGTCCGGCACGCACCGTGTCGAACGTGACGCCGCCGACGACGATGGTTTCGGTGTCGACAGTGACCCGGGACCGGCGGCGATCGCTGCTGTCGAGATCGACGTCGGCCTCGCCCACGGCGACCGTGACACCGGCGTAGCCGAACTGCCTCACTTCCGCATGCCCGGTCACCTGCGGCCGCTGCAGCGTGCCGCGCGCGGTGCCGCGCGACACGAGCTGTCCCGTCATGCCGTCGGCGACGATCGCGAGCGAACGCAGGTCGACGTTCCACGCGAGGTCCAGCGACTCGGCGCCGACCTTGCCGTCGACGTCGGCGAACGACGCGCCGTTCGCGATCCGTACGCGGCGCAGCTCGAACACGCCGTTGCGATGCGCGATCTCGCCGCGACCCGTGAGCGGGCGGCCGAACATCGTCCCCGACAGCGACGCGAGCTGCGCCGTCCACGGCGCGTCCGCGCTGAGACCCTGGCCGGCGATCGAGCCACGGACGTCCAGACGACCGTCGACGCCACGCCGGAGTTCGCCGAGCGCAAGCGATCGCGCATCGACGTCGAAGCGCCAGGGCTGCTCGCCGGCCCACGCGAGACGGCCACGACCCTGCACTCGCCCACGCAGCGCGTACCCGTCGAAGCGCTCGAGCACCAGCGCCTGCTGGTCGAGGCTGCCACCGAGTTCGAAGCTCGTGCGCGGAATCGCGGGGCCGACCACCTCCGCTTTCGCCGTGAAGGCGTAGGGCATCGAGCCTTCGAACGAATACACGCCGTGCGGGCTCGACACCACTGCGTCGGCCGCCTCGTCGAGCGGCCAGCGCAACGCCGACCAGCCGCCGGCGAGCGTGACGAGAGGCAACGTGCCCTCGGGCGCGCCTTCGGCGGCGAACGCAACGGTGCCACTGGCCGTGAACTCGGACCCCAGTCGCGGCAGCCACAGCCGGAAACTCGTGACGTCGACCGTGCGTTCGGCAAATCGTCCGCTGCCTTGCAGCCGGACGGGTTGGCCCGGCAGCGCGGGCGATGTGAGCGTGCCGTCGAAACCGAGGCCGTTGCGGCCCGCCGCGAGCGTGACCGTGCCGCTCAAGCGTGGGATGCGCTCCGGCGGCAGCCACGGTGAGCCGTCGAAGTCGTCCAGCCGGAACGTGCCACGTGCGCGCGGGTTCTCCGTGAGGTCGAGCAGCGTCCCCGAGAAGCTGAGCTTGGCCGGGGCGTCGAGGTACAGCTCGGTGGCGAGGCGGTCGAGCCTGCCGCTCGTCTGCACGCGGAATCGGTAATCGAATTCGTCGCCCGGCAGTCGCCACTCGCCGCGCAGGTTCGTGCGCAACCCGAGCGGGTCCGTGGCGCGCAACGCGAGCGACCCTTCGAGCTGGCCTTGCGGCCCGCGCACTCGCACGGGGTCGAGGTCGAGACGCCACCGCGTCAAGGCGAGTGCGCCGTGGGCCTCGTTTGCCACGATGCGCTGTCCGTTCTGCAGCGTCACGTCGATGTTCGCGATCTTGAACGACGGTGCGCGGATGCTGAGGCCGGCCGGCAGGAAGTGCGTCTCGCTCTTTGGCTGCTCCGGGCGCTCCTTGAGACGCACCGACACGCGGTCGACCGAGACTTCGCTCAGTGTGAGTCGCCCGGCGAGCAGGGTGTGCGGTTGCGCGGCGACGTGCAGGCCGCCGACCTCGAGGTGCAGCGCTTCGTGATCGACGACGATGCGCCCGGCGGTGAGCGGGCCCGCGAGCGTGCCCTCGACGCCGTCCACCTCGATGCGCACGGCCTGCAGGCGGTCGAGTTGCTGCAGCACGAACTCGAGGCCCGGCTGGGTGAAGAGCACCCAGCGGACGACGCACGCAGCCGCGACCAGCACTCCGGCCAGCGCCACCCCGGCGATGAGCAGGACGCGTCGGCGCACCTAGAGCACCTGGGTGATGTTCAGGTGGAAACGCGGCTTCATGCCGGACTCCGACAGGGCCTGGGCGACGTCGACGCCGATCATGAGCATCGGCAGCTTGAAGCGCACGCCGATGCCGGCCGAGTACTCGAGCGGCGTGCTCCAGTCGTTGAACGCATTGCCGACGTCGAAGAAGACGGCGCCGCGGAAGTTGTCGCGGATGTCGCGCTCGAGCTCGAGGCTGCCGACGAGCTTGTTCTCGCCGCCGCCGCCCTCGTCGGAGCCGGTGTCTTCCGTGTTGCCCGTATTGCCGAGCGGCAGCTCGTTGATCGCGAAGCCGCGCACGCTGCGGTCGCCGCCCGCGAAAAAGCGCTGCGACGCGGGCAGCGCCGAGAACTCGTCGACCCAGCTCGTGCCCAGTTCGCCGCGTGCGCGCAGGTACCACGGGCCGCTGATGCCCCAGACGCGCTCGGCCCGCGCATAGAAGCGCAGGTACGACGCATCGGAGCCCAGCGACTGCGGGCTGCCGGAGAGCTCGACGTAATAGGCGGCGTCGCGGACCCAGCCCGTGAGGAAATTCGGCGGCAGGCTCGCGTAGCTGATGCCCGGGATCAGCAGCAGCGCGTTGTCCTCGGTACCGTCGGGAAATCCGGTGGTTTCGTCCTTGAGCTGCAGGAACAGCACCTGCTGCCAGCGACCGAACACCTGGGTCAAGCCGCCGGTGAGTTCGACGCGCTCGCTGTCGAGGTCGCCGATTTCCTCGTTGATGTAGGCAAGCGAAAACTCGAGCTTCTCGAGGCTCGGGTCGCCGACCGGGACGATGTAACGCGCGGCCGCCTCGTAGGTGAGCTCGGACGCCGTCAGTTCGGCGCGCATGCGGTGGCCGTGCGTGTTGACGCGCCGGTTGTCCCAGGTGAACTGGCCGCGGATGCCGGTATCGGTGCCGTAACCGGCGCCGACGCCGTAGCGGTCGCGCTTGATCGGTTCGGCGTGGATCCTGACCGGCACGGTGAGCGTGTCGGCGTCGCGCTCGCCGGGCGTCACCGAGACCAGCGAAAAATAGTTGCTGTCCTCGAGCGCGTACTGCGTGTTGGCAACCGCCGACGGCGAATAAGGCTGCCCCGGCGCAAAGCGGATGAAGCCGCGCAGCAACCGGTCGTCGATGACGTCCTGCTCGACCTCAAGCGCGCCGAACTCGTAGCGACCGCCGGTCTCGAGCGTGAGCCGGGCGTCGGCCGTCCGGTCGGTCGGGTTCACGATCAGTTCGCGCCGGTTCAGCGTCGCGTCGAGGTAGCCACGTTCGCGCGCCGTGCGCATCAGGGAGGCCTTGAGCGATTCGTAGGCTTCGTGGTTCAGCCGCGCGCCGGGCTGCAGGCTCGAGGCGCGCGCCAGCTTGTTGAGCTCGCGGTCCTGTGCGCCCGGCCCCTCGATGCGCACGTCCACTTCACGCATCTTCACGGGCGGGCCCGTGTCGATGTTCAGGCGCACGATCCACTTGGGTTCGTCGCGCGTCGTGCGGCTGCGGATGTGTGGCGCGTAATAGCCGAAAGGCCGCAGCGCATCGGCGGCTTCGTCGACGGCGCGATCGGCCAGGCGCCGCACCTGCGGGTCGGTGAGGTCCTCGCGTGCCGCGTAACGCGACAGCGTCAGGTACGACCGCACGTTGTCGGCGATTTCGTCGGAGACGCCGCGAACGTCGATCTCGATGCGTTCCTTCGCCCGCCGCTTGCCGTTGGACTTCGAATCGTCCGGCAGCGGCTCGGTCGCGGCGGGCGCGGTCGACGTCGTCCCGCTCGCGCTCCCGGCCGGCGGTGCCGCGTCTGCGGTGGACGACGCAGGACTCGTCGTCGACGGTGTCGGCTCCGCGACAGGGTCCTGCGCCGACGCCGGCGCCACCCACACGCCGGCGCAGCCGATGGCTGCGACGAGCGTGCGTGTCATGTGGGGCCACCGGCTGCGGAAATTCATTCGGGCGAGGCGTCGGGTTTCTCGTCGAGCGCGCGCGTCGCTGCAACGCCTGCGCCGGTCGTGTGCGTCCGCCGTCCGGGTCGGTCGCGGCCGTCGAACCCCAGCCGCGTCGCGGCCGTCAGCGTGCCTGCGGCATCGAATCGCCGCTCGATCACGGCCGTGCGACCGTCGTGCTCGACCAGCAACACCGTGGAGCTGCGCGTGCCATAGCGGCCGTGCACGACGAACGGGGCCGACAAGGCGCGCTCCCAGTCGGCGGGCAGCCCGGTGTCGGGAATCTCCTCGTCGTCGGCCGTCCGCCGGTCGCCCAGCATTTCGAACAGTCCGTCCGGTTCGATGACCGGGCGTGCCACGAGTTCCGTGAACCGGCGCCGCGTGCGCAGCAGCTTGGGCCAGGGCGCATCGAGCACGTGATTGCTGAGGCCGTAGACACCGGGCTCGAGTGCGCGAGGCGCCGCTTCGCCGTCGCGATTCGTCAGGTAGTGCAACGCGTCGGCGTCGCCCACGAGCAGGTTGAAGCCTGCGTAGACCGCGGCACGTTGCCGCAACCGGTCCAGGTAGTCGCGCGGCGACGCCGTGCCGGTGAGGAACCCGCTCACGAGTTCGCCACGCGACGGTGCGTCGGGCGCGGGCGGTCGTTCGAGGTCGCGGAAGTTCGTGACGATCGCGAAGCGACCCGAGCGTGCGACGCCCATCCACGTGCCGCCGCTGCGCAGGTCGCGTCCGGCCAGCACGCGCGTGTCGTCACTCCACCAGCCGAGCGGTGCCGAGGGACGCTCGTGGAATTCGTCGCGGTTGGCGGCGACGACGAGTCGATGACGCGAATGATGCTTCCAGGCGACCACCAGCAGGCACATAGGGCTTCGATTGTAGTGAGGTTGTGGGTGGCACGGTGACTGGCCCGATGAGGCATCGCGGCAGCCGGGACGCACGTGCGCGTGCTGCGAGGGTGTCGCAGCAGGGTCATGTGCCGCTTCAGGCGAGCGGCCCCGTCGCGGCGTCCTTCGCCGTACGATCCCGCCAGAGAAAGCGGGCGGCCTTGCGCAGGAGCCAGACGAGCAGGACCAGGAACACCACCAGTGCGAGCACCGGCAGCGCGAGCGCCAGCAACGACAGACCCGTCGCCCCGACGGTTTCCGCGGTCGACACGACCGGGTTCGCCAGGCCGCCCGTCAGGAGACCCGACTTGGCGCGCACCACCGCCGCGCTGCCCTTGGTCAGCCCCGCGATGCCGCCACCGCCGATGATTGCGACCGGCCACAGGACCGACGGCGGCAGGTCCGTCATGACGGCCGCGCTCGCGACGACCCCGGCGACGAGCGTGACCGGGCCCGCGATCACGTCGAGCGCGTGGTCGACCCCGGGCACGTAGTAGGCCACCGTCTCCAGGACCGCCGCCGTGCCGAGCATCAGCAGCGCGGGCGTGCTGCCGAGCCAGTCGAAATTCTCCGACAGCGGCAGGTGGCCGAAGTGCGCCGCGAGCCCGGCGATCAACAGCGGCAGGAACACGCGAAAACCCGTGGCCGCCGCCAGGCCGATGCCGAGCGCGACACCCGCGAACGTGTCCCACGATGCGTCCATGAACGAGAGGCCTCGCGTGTGGCAGTCCCGGCCGCATTCTACCGGCGGCGCGCGCCGGGGCCCGTCAGAAATGCAGCCTGATCGCGTCCCACGCCGTCTTGGCGATCAGGGTGCCGACGACCACGAGGAACACCTTGCGCACGAGGCCGCTGCCGCGGCGGATCGCGAGGTGGCTGCCGAACTGCGCGCCGGCGACGTTGCAGACCGCCATGGCCAGGCCGAGCAGCCAGTACAGTTCGCCGGTGATGCCGAACAGCACGACCGCCGCGACGTTGGTGGCGGCGTTGACGATCTTGGCCGAGGCCGAGGCGTGCAGGAAATCGAGCCCGAACACGCGCACGAACAGGAACACGAGAAAGCTGCCGGTGCCTGGGCCGAAAAAGCCGTCGTAGAGCCCGATGACGCCCGCGGTGCCCGCCGCGAGCCAGCGGCCGTGCTCGCCGTACGACCGAGGCTTGTGCTCGCGCCCGAGGTCGCGGTGCAGCAGCGTGTAGACGAGCACGACGCTCAGCAGCAGCGGCACGAGCGTGCGGAACCGTTCGGGCGAGACCATCGTCGCGATCCAGGCGCCCCCGAACGAGGCGACGAAAGCGCCGCTCGCCGCCGGCAGCAGCAGGCGCCAGTCGAGCGTGACGTGTCGGACGAAGCGCGCGATCGCGCTCGCCGTGCCGGCGAAGCCGGCGAGCTTGCCGGTGCCGAGCAGCGTCGTGTGCGAAGTGCCCGGGAATGCCGCGAACAGCGCCGGCAACTGGATCAGGCCGCCGCCGCCCGCCATCGCGTCGACGAACCCCGCGCCGAAGGCCGCGACGAGGACCAGTGCGATTTCGATCGTCACCGCGAACGCCGTTTGCGGCCGCAGCCACGCGTTGAGGCGCGCACGCGACGCCGCGGCGTCGCCGCGACCGATGTCCGCGCCGCCGTCGTCACTTGCGCGCCGACCCCCAGAGCTTGAGGCCGGGCGTATCGCGCAGTCGCACGGGTGAGCCCGCGTCGTACCAGTCCTCGATCAGGCGGAACGACACCGACTGCGGCGGCGGCAGGCCTGGAAAGCCCGACGCGATCTCGGCCCGCGTGAACCAGCGCGCATCCTCGAGTTCCTCGTCGCCGTGCGGCACCTGGCTGCCGTCGGCCACGGCGCTGTAGCCGATCATCAGCGACGACGGGAACGGCCACGGCTGCGACGAGTGGTACTCCGCGGCATCGATGCGGACGCCCGTTTCCTCGAGCACCTCGCGCGCCACCGCGTCCTCGAGGCTTTCGCCCGGTTCGACGAACCCGGCGATCGTCGAATAGCGCCCCTGCGGCCACGAGGCCTGACGACCGAGCAGGGCGCGTTCGCCGTCGCTCACGAGCACGATGATGGCCGGGTCGAGCCGCGGGAAATGGTCGGTCGCGCAGGCCGCGTTCGTGCAACGCATGACGTGGCCGGCGCTGGTGCGTTGCGTGGCCGCGCCGCACACGCCGCAGTAACGATGCCGCTGCTGCCAGTACAGCATCGCGCGCGCATAGGCGAGCAGCCCGGCCTGTCGCGCGTCGAGCAGGCCGCCGGCGACCCGCAGGTCCTCGAACTGCGCGCCGCCCTCGTCGACGGCGCCCAGCGCCGCTTCCGCCACCTCGACCTCGAGCGCGAAGTAGGTCTTGCCTTCGAGCTGGCCGAGGAGCACGGGCTCGCCCGGCTCGACCCGGGAGCCGGCGACGAACGCCGCGGCCAGCTCACCGGTGCCGGTACGGCGCAGCAGGATCTTCGATTGCCAGACGGGCACGACCAGCGCGTCGGGGCCGGCCAGGGCCGAGCGCAACCACGCCTCGTCCTTGCGCAAGTGCGCGACGCGGTCGACGTAGGGGCCGGCGAAGACGTTCGGGGGACGAGGCAAGACGTGCGGCGCGAACCGAGGGGGAAGGCAGTGTAGCGCTACCGGAGCAGGCCGCGCCGGCACGCGGCGCAGTTGTCCGGCAGCAGTTCCAGCGTGTCGCGCAGCCAGATCGCGCCGCAGGTCGGGCACTCGGTCAGCACGTGCTCGTCCGCGCGGCAGAACACCTGCCACAGGTGCCAGGCGTGCTCGAAACTGATGTGCGGGTTCGGCCAGACGCCCGCGAACGTCTCGTAGACGTTGCAGAAGCCGGTGACGTGCTCGAGGCTCGGGCGGAACCCCTGTGGGAACGGCAGGATCAGGCCGCAGCGCCAGACCAGGGAGCCGAGCACCGCGGCCTCCTGCTCATGCTCGAGCGACCGCCTGAAAAACGCCATCTGGCGCGGCGACTTGCCGCGGCGACGCCGCACGGGCATTCCTGTGTGCGTGCCGAAGTAATCGCGGTACATCCGGCGGATGCGGTCGTCGGACAATTGCGTCGCCAGCCGGATGGTTCGGGTGCGGGCCTCCAGCGCAATCAGGCGATAAGCCAGGGCCAGACGCAGGCGATCACGGTCGTAGCGGCTGTCGGTGATCCTCATCAGAAATTCTCCTGATTCTGATCATTCTGGCCATATATGGTCTAAACGGACCATATNCGACAGTCTATAACCATATCTGGTCGAGTAAGACCAAAATCGTCAGNGGAGCGTCATGTCAGAAGAAATAACGACCCGGCTCGAAGCCGGGCTGCACCAAGGCAACCTGTTAAACGCCGCAGTTCGCCGGGATATCGCCGAACTCAACGGGCTCTACCTGGACCGGGCGCTCGACCCGCAGCATGGGTCCGACCCGTGGTTCCGGCTGCCGCCCAAGGCGGCCGAGTGGTTGCGGGAAGGCTTGCCGACGGCCCGGGAGCGCGCCGCCCAGTGTCCTTTCACGTTGTTCGAGTTCGTGTTGCCCAATCCGGCCGAAGCCGTCACCTGGGTCACGGACGCCGTGGCCGACCGGGCCGAGTCCGCACCGTGCGACCCGGCATGGACGGAGACGCGTCGCGCGTTCGGGGTCACCGCGCTCGCGGTCGTCCGCCGGATGACCGAAGGCGTGCCGATGGCCCCGCGCATCGCTTTCGGCTTGCCGCCGAGCATGGAGGCGCGGCTGCACGCGATGTCGCTGTCGGAGTCCTATCGTGTCGCGGCGTGGCCGGGCCTGCTGCGACCGCGCTGGGGCGGCCACGAACGCTTCTGGACCGTGCTCGCGGCGCTGGCGACCAAGGACGACGCCGTGCACTGGGCGTACGCGACCGGGCTGTGCCTGCTCGGGCAGTGCGAGCGGCTGGGCGACGGGGGCGGCGGCGGGCCGGC
>Ga0065704_10071561_pt1 | contig 10699 bp, 7 predicted proteins | sample SwiRhicommuniRL2_FD_59091 | JGI IMG/M metagenome (GOLD analysis project Ga0065704, IMG submission 59091) | Switchgrass rhizosphere bacterial communities from Rose Lake, Michigan, USA - RL2 v2 (version 2) | ecosystem: Host-associated > Plants > Roots > Rhizosphere > Soil | place: East Lansing, MI | reverse complement strand
AAGGCGGCGTTCGAACATTTCCTGAAAACCGATTATCATCAGCCGTCCGACCAGATGAGCCTGCCCTTCCACTGGGAAGCGGCGGCGAAGTTCTCCAAGGTCAACTATGCCATCGCCCGCGAGATCGCCGACGAGCCGCAGGCACCGCTTTGGTACAAGGGCGATTTCTTCGGGGACGCTTTCGCACCGGATGCTGAGAAGGCGGGAAAGCCATAATCGCGCGCCCGTAGCGCTATTAGGGATATTTGCGTAGCGCCTCTTGTGTTGCCTTTATGCAACATTACATCGTGGGCAGTATCACGAAGGGCAGTTTCATGGACCTCGAAAAATTCACTGATCGCGCCAAGGGGTTTCTCCAATCGGCGCAGACCGTCGCGATCCGCATGAGCCATCAGCGGATCAGCCCGGAACATCTGTTGAAGGCGCTGCTGGAGGACCAGCAGGGCATGGCGTCGGGCCTCATCAAGGCGGCGGGCGGCGACGCCAGCGTGGCGCTGCGCGAAACCGACGCGGCGCTGGCAAAGGTGCCCGCCGTGTCCGGCAGCGGCGCGCAGCAGACGCCGGGCCTCGACAATGACGCCGTGCGGGTGCTGGACAGCGCCGAGCAGGTCGCGGCCAAGGCGGGCGACAGCTTCGTCACGGTCGAGCGGCTGCTGCTGGCGCTGACCCTTGCCACCACGACGGCGGCGGGCAAGGCGCTCCATGCGGCGGGCCTGAAGGCGGAAGGGCTGAACGCGGCGATCAACAGCCTGCGCGGCGGCCGCACCGCCGACACGGCGGGCGCGGAGGATCGCTATGATGCGCTCAAGAAATTCGCCCGCGACCTCACTGAAGCGGCGCGGGCGGGAAAGCTGGACCCGGTCATCGGCCGGGACGAGGAAATCCGCCGGACGATCCAGATTCTCGCGCGCCGGACCAAGAACAACCCGGTCCTGATCGGCGACCCCGGCGTCGGCAAGACGGCGATTGCCGAGGGTCTGGCGCTGCGCATCGCCAATGGCGACGTGCCCGATACGCTGAAGGACCGGACGCTGATGGCGCTCGACATGGGATCGCTGATCGCGGGGGCCAAATATCGCGGCGAGTTCGAGGAACGGCTGAAAGGCGTGCTGGACGAGGTGAAGGGCGCGGAAGGCCAGATCGTCCTCTTCATCGATGAGATGCACACGCTGATCGGCGCGGGCAAATCCGAAGGCGCGATGGACGCGGGCAATCTGCTGAAACCCGCTCTGGCGCGCGGCGAACTCCATTGCATCGGCGCGACCACGCTCGACGAATATCGCAAATATGTCGAGAAGGACCCCGCGCTCCAGCGGCGGTTCCAGCCCGTATTCGTGGGCGAGCCGACGGTGGAGGACACCATCTCCATCCTGCGGGGCTTGAAGGAAAAATATGAACTGCACCATGGCGTGCGGATCACCGATGGCGCGCTCGTGTCGGCGGCGACGCTCTCCAACCGCTATATCACCGACCGTTTCCTGCCGGACAAGGCGATCGACCTGATGGACGAGGCCGCTTCCCGTTTGCGCATGGAGGTGGAATCGAAGCCGGAGGAGATCGAAAATCTCGACCGGCGGATCATCCAGCTGAAGATCGAGCGGGAGGCGCTGAAGAAGGAAACCGACAAGGCGTCGAAGGACCGGCTGGAGGCGTTGGAAGAGGATCTGGCGAACCTCGAACAGCAATCGTCCGAACTGACCGGTCGCTGGCAGGCGGAGAAGGACAAGATTGCGGGCGAGAGCAAGCTGAAGGAGCAATTGGACGCGGCGCGGGTCGAACTGGATCAGGCGCAGCGCGCGGGCGATCTCGCGAAGGCGGGCGAGCTGGCCTATGGCCGCATCCCGGAACTGGAGCGCAAGCTGGCCGACGCCCAGAATGTCACCCAGGGCGCGATGCTGCGTGAGGAAGTGACGGCGGAGGACATCGCTTCGGTCGTGTCCCGCTGGACCGGCATACCCGTCGACCGGATGATGGAGGGGGAGCGCGAAAAGCTGCTCGCGATGGAAGCGGAGCTGGGCAAGCGCGTCATCGGGCAGGCCGAGGCGGTGAAGGCCGTATCGACCGCCGTGCGTCGTTCGCGCGCCGGGTTGCAGGACCCGAACCGGCCCCTGGGGTCGTTCCTGTTCCTTGGCCCCACCGGCGTCGGCAAGACCGAGCTGACCAAGGCGCTCGCGGGCTTCCTGTTCGACGACGACAGCGCGATGGTGCGCATCGACATGAGCGAATTCATGGAGAAGCATTCGGTCGCCCGGCTGATCGGCGCGCCTCCGGGCTATGTCGGTTATGAGGAAGGCGGCGTGCTGACCGAAGCGGTACGGCGGCGGCCCTATCAGGTCGTGCTGTTCGATGAGGTCGAAAAGGCGCACAGCGATGTGTTCAATGTGCTGTTGCAGGTGCTGGACGATGGCCGCCTGACCGATGGGCAGGGCCGCACGGTCGATTTTACCAACACGATCATCGTGCTGACGTCGAACCTGGGCAGCCAATTCATCGCTTCGCTGGCCGACGACGAGCCTGTCGAAAAGGTCGAGGATCAGGTGATGGACATCGTCCGGGCGCATTTCCGGCCGGAGTTCCTCAATCGGCTGGACGAGGTCATCCTGTTCCACCGGCTGGGTGCGAGCCATATGGCCCCGATCGTGGACATTCAGGTCGCGCGCATCGGCAAGCTGCTGAAGGATCGGAAGGTCACGCTGGACCTGACGGACAGCGCGCGGGCCTGGCTGGGGCGGGTTGGATACGACCCGGTCTATGGCGCAAGGCCGCTCAAGCGAGCGGTACAGCGCTATCTGCAAGACCCGCTAGCCGACCTGATCCTGCGCGGCGAAGTTCCCGATGGGTCGAAGGTGAAGGTCGATGAGGGCGATGGGGCGTTGAGCCTGGAGATTGGATAAGAAAAAGGGCGGCCCGATAGGGCCGCCCTTTTTCTTTGAGAAGTGAGCGACATGACGGTCGCTCACTCATGTTATCCATCAGAACTTGGCGGTAATGCCCGCATAGAGTGCGCGACCGATCGGATCATAGGTGTCCGCAGCAGTTTCCGTACCTGTGATCTGTGACGAAGCCAGCTGACCAAGGACCGGCGGCTTCTTGTTGAAGACGTTGTCGACGCCGAAGAAGAATTCATACTGCTTCTGCGATCCTGCCGCGAACCGGACCTGCGCGTCATGGTACATATAAGCACCGATGCTGTTCACTTCCGGCGACAGGTCGGATTCCGCCTGATTCTTCGTATCCTTGATCTTGCTGAGGAAGTTAGCCCGCCAGAAGAAGGTGATGTCGCTGACCTCATAGGTGATCGACGCATTGGCGCGATGCTTGAAGCCCGCACCCAGACGACCGTCGCCGCTCAGTTCGCCGCGATTGTCCACGATCGGGGTACCCGGGAACGGCTCCAGCGTCAGCTTGTCGAGATAGGTATAGTTCAGCGACAGAGCGATCGAACCCGGTGCGCCGATCGGTTCAAGCGACGAGCGATAATTGGCCGCCACGTCGATGCCGCGCGTCTTGATGCTGCCCGCATTCACCGGCGAGGTGTTGATCTGATAGATCGAACCCGGCGTATTGGGACGCGGCGTGTTGACCGGTTCACGAACCAGCAGGTCGCAAATCGCGTCGGTGCCGTTGGATGCGGCGCACTGGTTTATGATCGACTGGCGCGGGAACTGGTTGATCGCGCCCTTGACCCGGATGTCGAAGAAGTCGACCGACAGGCTGAGATTGCGGATCGACTGCGGCGTCAGAACCACGCCGAGCGTCCAGGTCGTCGCCTTTTCTTCCCGAAGATTGGGATTGCTGCGGTCTTCACCTTCAATGTGCTGGACGTCTGCCAGCGTCGGCGTGAACGCGCCGCCGTTTGCGATCGTCGCAGCAATGCCGGGGACCGAACGACAATAATCGTCATAGGTGCCCGTGCTGGTCAGGGTCACGCCAGCGCAGGGATCGACCAGGCCGGTGGGGAAGGTCTGGTTCGCGCCGGAATAGAGTTCCGAGATATTCGGCGCGCGAACAGCCTTCGAATAGACACCACGGAAACGAATGTCCCCCGTGGGTGCCCAGTCACCGCCAACCTTCCAGCTCCAAAGCGAGCCGAGGGTCGAATAGTCGGAATAGCGCGCCGCGCCTTCCAGGCCCAGATATTTGAAGAAGGGCTTGTCGGCGATCAACGGAACCACGACTTCGCCATAGGCTTCCGTCACGGTATAGCGGCCAAAGGTGTTGGACAGCGCATTGCCCAGCGTGTTGCCCAGCTGCGTCTCGCGATCATAGACCTCGGCGCTTTTTTCCATGCGGCGCTCGACGCCTGCGGCCACCTTCAGATCGCCCGCCGGTAGGGTGAAAGCACTACCGCTGATGTTGGCGCCGACGACCGACTGCTGGATTTTCGCCTGATAAGTGCTCAACTGCCCGCCGTTGGTGACATAAGCGTTCGCTTCAGGTGACGACGCATTGAAGCCGAATATGTTGAGCGGTACGCAGCCCGCCGCACGCGCAGCAGCATCTCGACAGATGGCACCATTCGGACCGGCGATCGCGTCCAGCGCATAATAGAGCCGATCGCGCAGCGCGGTTTCGGAAGCCGTATTTTCCTTGGTCTGGCTATAGTTGTAGTAGACGTCCCAGTTCCAGTTGTCGGCCAACTGGCCGCGCAGGCCGCCTACTGCACGATAGAATTTGCGCGTCGCACGGTTGGAACGGTCGAAAATGCCATTTGAGCGCTTCAGGAACTGGATCGGGCCAGTTGCAACGGCGGCAATCTCAGCAGGTACAAGCGGATTGGATGGGTCGATACCCGCCAAGACCGTGCCATCAGGCAGTACGGCATCCGAATTGTCGAAGGCCAGCGGCTCAAGCGACGAGCGCGACTTCATCTTCGAATAGCTCAGCTCGTAGAAGGCCGTTATGCCATCGGTGATGTCATAATGGCCAAGGCTGGTAACGAGCAGACGCTTCAGTGGGACCGAAATATAGCGGTCGTTATTACGGTTATAGCCCTGTGTCGCCTGATCGAAGCTGTCGATCAGATTGTTGTTGGCGTCATAGGTGAAGGTATCGTCATCGTTCGGGAAGAACACGCCCTGCGCGGCATAAGCGCTGCGGATCGGGTTGTCGTTCGCCGAAATCTTGCGGTTACGCGAACGCAGCCCCTTGTCTTCGTCATATTGGACGTTAACGGTCACATTGCCGCGATTATCGGCGAAATTCGCACCAAATGTGCCTGCCAAAGCATATTTGTGGTTGTCGCCCTGGCTCGTGATGCCGTTCTGGGCGCGCAGACGCAGCCCTTCGAAATCTTCCTTGAGGACGAAGTTTACGACGCCCGCAACCGCTTCAGAACCGTAGACGGCCGATGCGCCGCCGGTGATGATTTCCACACGGTCCAACAGGTCGGTCGGGATGTTGTTGACGTCAACGATCGACGTACCACCCAAACCACCAACAATGCGGCGGCCATTCATCAGGACCAACGTGCGCTGATCGCCAAGATTGCGCAGGTTGATGGTCGAAATGCCGTTGCCGCTCGTCGCGAAGTTAGAATTGGTGCGGCTGACGCCTGGCGTACCGACGGACGGCAGTTCATTCAGGATATCCGCCACATTCTGCTGCCCTTGGTTCAGGAGGGCGGTGGAATTAAGCACCTGAATGGGAGTGCTGGATTCCAATTCGGGGCGCGCGATACGCGATCCAGTGACGATGATGACATCTTCCGGAGCTTCTGCCGCGCCCTGGGCGGCGTCCTGCGCCAACGCAGAAGTAACAAAAGCAGCGCTAACGACAAGCGGTGCCACGCCGCAACGCAGCGCGATCTTCGACATTTTCTTCACTATCCAGTCCCTTGCTCTGGAGTGATGACTGGCCGAAAGCCAGCCCCCTGTTTCCATTTTAATGACGGGTGAAGAGAGCGAAGGAGCCCGACAGCACACCCTCTTCACACGCCCTGAGCGGCAATCTGCGCAGTCGTTGTAAGAGTGTAAAGCAATGTCGTTCGGGACATAACATGATTTGATGCATACTGTAGCAATTATGCCACAAAGCCGCTACACACTGTTAAACGTCTGTCTAACAATATTATTGCGGCCCCTTATTTCCGCAGAAAATTTTCGCATGAACGACCCCGCAAACGACCGAATAAAATTATAGTTCCGGGAAATAATAGGTCATTGCGGGGACATGGGGCCGGCCAGAAGCACCGGGTCGATCCGCGCATCGTTCCATTTCATTCCCCAGTGCAGATGCGGTCCGGTCGCGCGGCCCGTGGCGCCGATCGCACCGATACGTTGCCCTTGGGTGACATGTTGGCCCGTTACGACATCGATCCGCGACAGGTGAAGGAAGGCGCTGTTCAGGCCATGGCCATGATCGATCATCAGCAGATTCCCCTCCAGCGTGAAGGGATGATCGGCGGCCAATATCACCACGCCATCAGCCGGTGCGACTACCGGTTCGCCGGTCGCGCCTGCGACATCGACGCCGCCATGATAGGCGCCCGGCTGCCCCTGATAGACGCGCTGCGCCCCGAACAGACCGGAAATGCGCCCGATACGGGGCCAGATAAAGCGTTGACGCCAACCCTGCGCGTCCGTCACCCTGTCGCGGGCGGCGGCGATCTGGTCCAGTTCGGGCCTGCGCAGCGCCAGAAAAGCCTCGGTGCTTTTCCTGGGGCGCAGGGGCGCGTCGATCCGCTCGATTCGCCAGTCGCGGGGCGCGACGGTCAACGGGCGATCGATGATGCGGCCATCGGCCAGGCGCGCGGTCAGGCGCGTCGTGGCGGGCGCATCGCGGTCGAAGGCGATCAGGAATCGCCCGTCCGCATCGACCGGCACCAGTCGATCGCCCAAGCGCAGTTCCACCGTGGTTGCGGGCGCACTGCCGAGCAGGGCCGCGCCTTGGGTCGGCGCGCCGGATAGGGCGACCTGCGGCGCGACGGGGACAGCCGATGCGCCGCCCGTCGCCAGCCCCACGACCAGCGCAAGGGCGGCGATCCAGCGCGTCACTTCAGACCGCGCGCCTTGAGTTCCGCCTCTGCGGATATTTCCGCGCTGGCATAGGGTTCCTGCCGGGCGATGCTCCAGTAGCGCAAATCCTCCAGCGGCACTTTCTGGCCGCTGACGGCGCAGACGACATGGTCGCCCGCCTGCAACACGCGGAAGCTGTATGCCATATAATGGAGCCGGGCCGGGCGATCGCGGTTGGACATCAGCATGGGATCAGTCGGCCTTTCTTGCGCGCCATCATCATCAGGAAAACAGGTCCTGTTGGCCCGTTTCCTGCCCCTCGCGTAGCTTTCGCGGGACACGGGACGAACTCGATATAGCCTCGCCGGACGGCTTCTCAAGGGGGGCGCCGCCAATCGTGGCGTCCACCATGCCGTCGCGGAAATGCAGGCTGACAGCCACGGCGGCCTGCGCGTCGGCCACCGACTTCACCAGCCGGTCGCCCGCCATCACCCGCGCAAAGCCGCGCTGGAGCGGCAGGTCGGGGTTCACCGACGCAAACAGGCGGGACAGGCTGTCGAATGCCGCCCTGCGATCCCGCAGGGCGCGCTCCAGATAATCCGGGCGCAGCCGCAGCCGGTCCACCCGTTCGGCGGCGCGGCTGACATATTGGCGCAACAAGGCGGGCCGCAGCGCACCGCTCGCCTGCCCCAGATGAGCGCGGGCGTCGGCAAGCCGATGGCGAAGGCCACTCGCCAGCCCGTCCGACAGCAGGTCCAGCCGCTGCCGTTGCGGGGCGAGCAGCATGTCCGGCGTCGGCATCAGCCGCGCCTGCATCGTCAACCGTTCCCGCGCCTGCGCCGCGCCGCGCCGGACCGCCCGGTCGATGCGCAACCCCTGCTCGGTCAACATCGCCAGCAGTTCCGCCCGCACCGGCACCGCCATTTCCGCCGCAGCGGTGGGCGTGGGCGCACGCATGTCGGCGGCATAGTCGCACAGCGTCGTGTCCGTTTCATGCCCCACGGCCGAAATGGTCGGGATCGAGCTTTCCGCCACGGCGCGGACGACGATCTCCTCGTTGAAGCTCCACAAATCCTCGATCGATCCACCGCCCCGCGCCACGATCACCAGATCGGGCCGGGGCAGCGGGCCGCCCGCTTCCATCGCGCTGAAACCGCGCACGGCGCGGGCGATCTGTTCCGCCGAACCCTGCCCCTGCACCAACACCGGCCACAGCAACACCTGCATCGGGCAGCGATCCGCGAGCCGGTGGAGAATGTCGCGGATCACCGCGCCCGTGGGCGACGTCACGACGCCGATGGTGCGCGGCATGAAGGGCAGGCGGCGTTTGCGGTCCCGGTCGAACAGACCTTCGCCCGCCAGCTTCTGCTTCAGCTTCTCCAGCAGCGCCATCAGCGCGCCTTCGCCCGCCAGTTCCATCTTCTCAATGACGATCTGATATTTGGAACGGCCGGGATAGGTGGTGAGCTTGCCGGTGGCGATCACTTCCACCCCGTCCTGCGGCGCGAAAGGCAGGCGGGCCGCGCCGCCTTTCCACATCACGCCGTCGATCACGGCGCTGTCGTCCTTCAACGCCAGATAGAGATGGCCCGACGCCGCCCGCTTGAATCCCGAAATCTCGCCGCGCAGGCGGACATGGCCGAAGCGATCCTCCACCGTGCGCTTCAACACGGCCGACAATTCGCTCACCGACAACGGCGGCGCGTTGTCGCCAGCGCGTTCCTCCGCTAACAGGCGCCCCGAGACATCAAAACCAGCTTCATATTCCGGGGACATGGGCGAAATGAACATCCTTCTGTTGGGCGGCGGCGGCCGCGAACATGCTCTGGCGTGGAAGCTGGCGCAATCGCCTGCCCTTACCACCCTTTATGCCGCGCCGGGCAACCCCGGCATAGCCCAGCATGCGACATTGGTCGACCTTGATGCTACGGATCATCGCGCCGTCGTCGATTTCTGCCTGCGTCATTCGATCGGTCTGGTGGTGATCGGACCGGAAGCGCCGCTGGTCGATGGCCTGGCCGACAATCTGCGGGTGAAGGGCTATCCGGTCTTCGGTCCGGGCAAGAAGGCCGCGCAACTGGAAGGGTCCAAGGGCTTCACCAAGGATTTGTGCAAGCGCGCGGGCATCCCCACCGCCGCCTATGAACGCGTCACCAGCAAGGACGGCGCGATCGCCGCGCTGGTCGATTTCGCGCTGCCGGTGGTGATCAAGGCCGATGGTCTGGCGGCGGGCAAGGGCGTCATCATCGCCGAAACGCGCGAACAGGCGGTCGAGGCGATCGAGGACATGTTCTCCGGCAGCTTTGGCGCGGCGGGCGCGGAAGTGGTGCTGGAAGAATTCATGGTGGGGGAGGAAGCGAGCTTCTTCGCCCTGACCGACGGCAGCGCCATCCTCCCCTTCGGTTCGGCGCAGGATCACAAGCGGGTGGGCGATGGCGACACCGGCCCCAATACCGGCGGCATGGGCGCCTACAGCCCGGCGCGGGTGCTGACGCCCGAACTGGAAGCACAGGTGATCGAGACGATCATCCGTCCGACCGTCGATACGCTGCGTGCAGAGGGCATGCCCTATAGCGGGGTGCTTTATGCAGGCCTGATGCTGACCGACGAAGGCCCCAGGCTGATCGAATATAACGCCCGTTTCGGCGACCCGGAATGTCAGGTGTTGATGACTCGCTTCGACGGCGATCTGGTCGAACTGTTGCTGGCGGTGGCGGAATCGCGGCTGGCCGATCAGGGTCCGGTCACGCTGGCGGATCGCGCCGCGCTGACCATCGTCATGGCGGCAAACGGCTATCCGGGGACGCCGGAAAAGGGCGGCGCGATCAAGGGCATCGACGCGGCGGAGGCCACCGGTGCGCGCGTTTTCCATGCGGGCACGGCGGACAGGGACGGCCAGATCGTCGCCAATGGCGGTCGCGTGCTGAACGTCACGGCCAGCGGCGACACGGTGAAGGCGGCGCAGGATGCGGCTTATCGCGCGGTCGATGCGCTGGACTTCCCCACCGGCTTCTGCCGCCGCGATATTGGCTGGCGGGAGGTCGCGCGCGAGCAAGAAGCGCACTGAAACCCTTGCCCCGCACGGCAAGCCACCGTTAAATAGGGCAAAGTCTGAGTAGGGAGGGACAAGGCGATGCAGGAATTTTTCATGGACTATGGCCTGTGGCTGCTGATCGCGCTGCTGGTCATCATCGGCATCGTTTTCCTGCTGTCGGGGCGCAACAAGCCCGCCGAGCCGCCGGTCGTTGTGGAACCGAAGCAGGCCGCGCCCGTCGCTGCCCCGGTTGCCGCGCCGCCCGTTCCGGAGCTGTCCGTTACGGAACCGCCCGTCGCGAAGCCGGTCGAACCTGTCGCACCGCCGCCTGCGCCGGAACCCGTGGCCGCTCCCGTCGCCGCCGCGCCGATCCCGGTTTCTCCCGCCGTCACGGCAGCGTCGGGGACCGATGCGGGGCAGGACGATCTGCTTCGGCTTAAAGGGGTCGGTCCCAAGCTGAACCTGCTGCTGATCGAACTGGGCGTGACCCGCTATGCCCAGATCGCCGAATGGCAGGACAGCGACATCGCCGCCATCGACAGCCGCCTCGGCAATTTCAAGGGCCGCCCGGTGCGCGACCAATGGGTGGATCAGGCAAAATATCTCGCCGCTGGCGACATTGCCGGTTTCGAAGCCAAATATGGGAAGATCTGATCGCTCAGGCCGGTAGCGGCTCGGCGGGCGGCAGCACGGGCGCGCCGCGCCGTCG
>Ga0065704_10071560_pt1 | contig 10701 bp, 10 predicted proteins | sample SwiRhicommuniRL2_FD_59091 | JGI IMG/M metagenome (GOLD analysis project Ga0065704, IMG submission 59091) | Switchgrass rhizosphere bacterial communities from Rose Lake, Michigan, USA - RL2 v2 (version 2) | ecosystem: Host-associated > Plants > Roots > Rhizosphere > Soil | place: East Lansing, MI | reverse complement strand
TAAACAAATACCATTTTGAAGACACCCTGTGCGTAGTATCTGAAAATATTGGAAATTTGGTTTAAATGAATTATAGCATATCATAAATAGATGATTACGCTTTACCCAACCTATCATATTGATTATACTAATTCATATTAGAAACGTTCCTTAATAGTATAGTTCAATGTTTCTAAAAGAGTCTCCAAGTCCCATGAATTATTATAACGTGTCCCATTGATAAAGAAAGTCGGTGTACCATTTACACCGCTACGTACGCCGGATAGAAAATCTTCCCGAATATGAGCTGCGTGGACATGATGGGAAATATCTTGTACAAACTTAGGTAAATCTAATCCTAATATAGCTGCATATTGCACTAAATGCTCATCATCAAGAGCTTGTTGATGTTCGTACAGGTAATCGTGCATCTCCCAAAACTTTCTTTGTGCACCAGCAGATTCAGCTGCCTCTGCGGCGTGCTGGGCATGAGGATGAACTTGAGTGAGTGGAAAATTACGAAATACAAAGCGTAAATTCTTACCAAGCAGCTGTTGAATTTGTTTGATTATTGTATATGCTTGTCCACAGTATGGACATTCATAATCACCATATTCAACCAAAGTTGCAGGTGCTATATCTGGACCTTGAATATGATCGCGACTTCTGCTAACAGGCAAAGCTAGTTTGACAGTTTCTATTTCCATATATCTTTTCCCTTCTTCGCATCAACATTTTTGTTCTGTTGGCTTAGAGATAGATTCTAAGGCCTTTAGAATTCCTTCAGCGCCGGGATTTACACCTATAGGAGATACATAGCTCCAGCGGATAATTCCATTCTCATCAATAACAAATAATGCCCTTTCAGTCACTCCATCGTGTTTGCGATATGCTCCATATTCATTGGCTACTTTGCCTTTGGGTTCAAAATCAGAAAGTAATGGAAAATGAAGGTTTCTATCCTTAGAGAAGGCAAGATGACACCAAACTCCATCTACTGATATTCCAAGAAGTTCGGCATTAAATTGTCGAAATTCAGGAAGAATCTCGTTATATAATGTCATCTGATCTCCACAAACAGGCGAGAAGTCGGCAGGATAGAAAGCAAGAATAGTAGGACGACCGCGAAATTCGCGTAATGACACCGTCTGGTCTGGAGTAGTATGAAGATCAAAATCAGGTGCAAGAGTGCCAGCTTTTAGTGCTGACTTGGAATACATACTGTATATTGATTTTTCTTCTTGCTGCTGTTGTGGTGGTGGTGATGCAGATGCTTTTACTTCTGACATAGATATCAAACAAGTAGATTGAATAGTATATATACATAGTATTTGTATTTTTCAGCAACTAAACTAAACATACCATGACACAAAGTATGATATGTGAGGAAAGAAAATGTTCTTTCGACCAAATCTAAGTTGTAATAGATATGGTGCTAAGTAGGATTGCCAACATTCAAGTCACAATAAGGAGATTGCTAACGACGTTCCTTTGAAAGTAATTTCCAAGAAGCCTGTATGAACTAGGGTAGTTGAAGATATCCTATTTTACCAATAGAAGGAATAGTAAATGAATTACTCAATCATGATGCGATAATTTTTACAACAGCATTAGGACGAAGAGTAGCTAAGATAAAACATAAATTTATGTCAAAATAAAGAAGACAAAAACTGCTAATTAACGAGATACTCTCGTATATCTAGAGGTGTTATTAAGTCTATATGCAAGGCTCAACTTATGAATGACTCGATATCAATACCTACAATTTTGATCCTTAAGATTATGTCAATAGAAATCAACCAAATGTTTCTTTTGAATCATCCTGCTATATTAACGAATATATGACTGAGTACTTTTATCAAAATTCTTTACAATTTCAAAGTTCTTCTCAAACTTATTATTTTTTTGATATAAGTTTAACTCTGGAAACACCGCCCAAGGTTCATATTTTGCTATTATAGATGCAGGATGATCTCTTCCAAATAAAGACAGGCATAGGTCATATGTCATGTTCCTGACCTGTAATTCATCTATTATGCCAAAGCTATGAATATATTCATGACTCAGTACCATAAACAAATATGAATTATATTCTATACTAGATTTATGTGTTCTAATTATATCTAGGATCCTTCTGTTTATAATAATCATATTGGAGCCGAGGATATGATAGGCTCCAAGATTACTTGGTAATCCCTGTAGCACCAAGCTTAATCCAGCTCTATGCATTTTGAATTTAAAATCAACTGCCATTTTCGCTAATTCAAATGCCTCATCAAAGCCTTTTAGTTGTAATATCTTATTTCGATAATATTGTTGTTGTTCGTTAGTAGGGATTGACGCTTGAGGTATGATTGAATTTCTTTCTTTTATCTGTATTCTACTCTTTCACTCTCCTATAACTATAAGAAGGTAATCACATATAAATATGATAGTTAGCCTTGTAATACTAAGTTACTATTAGGAAACCTGGCTTTACAAAATTTGGCAGTAAACTAGACCTTGTGGCGAATTCTTCGAGTCTCCTTCTATTTTTAGCTAGTTGTATAATTTTATCAACGTACTTTAAAAATCGAAGAGATATAGAAATAGAGAAATGAGAGGAATTAAAAGATCTTCAGACAATAAAAAAAAGCAGGAGTTACATAAATTGTAAGGAAATTATTAACAGGAGCTAATATCGAATCAGCTATTGTAACTTCACTACGTTTGTATCACCATCAAGCACAGAAATTTATAGAAGAATCTGCAAGTCCATTTACTTTTCCTCAATTGAAGTATCTTATATTTGCTAAACTTTAGTTATTTAGCTGTACTACTGCTATAATGCTCGATGTGCTTTTGCCTTCTACTTCTGATGTTCAAATTCTACCAGCAATTCGATATTTCTAATTTCCTTAGCAATCTTTTTTATTTTTTCAACATTCAATTGCAATTCAGGTTTACTTAGTGTTGAAATTATTACTCTGGTTGATTTACTCCCGTCTGGAAGCCAGATCAGGTTGACCATGAGAACCTTTGCTGGAAAAAAGAGGTTTTCAATGAACCTTCTGTCAGTTGCTTCTGCCTCTACAAACCAAACTTTCCTCTGAAATTCATCCTCAAACTTCTTTATTAGAGATGAATTGGTCCGCAGAACACTAATATCTGAACCATGGAGACTTAGAATGAAATCGTCATCTACTTGAGAAGCACGTACCATAGTAAATTTATTGATATCTTGGTTGCGTTCTGCTAGTCTGCTAATTTTTATTGCTCCGTCAACATCAGCATGTGTCAAGTGTCCTAATCTTAGTTTAGTTTCACATTTCGTACATAATATGGCAGCTTTGGCATCAAAGGTACAGATAGGAGTTTTCAACGACTAATCACCTTATTGTTCAATTGCCTTAGATCAGCAAGATAATCATCATCTTGTTCTAGTTTATCTGCATGAGCTGCAATATATCCCCGTATAATATCATCTCTATCAGATTGAAAGTTCCATGGGGCAACTAATACTAACTCATTATTTCTTATCCGCATTCTTGGCTTAATTTTCCTCCTTTACGACAAGTCCTTATCTTTCCGTCTGTACACTTTACGATAATATCTTCTCCTCCTATAAGTTTGATAACCTGATCTAGTAAGTCACCTTGCTGGGGTAATACTAATTCCTTTCGATGGGATTCAGTTAATACTTTTCTTTTGCCTATTTTTAAGATTCGCCATAAAATATCCACAAAATGCACTTAAAAATATATATCTGCTATACATTTGATAGTATTCGTATTTAGATAGAACTTGTAATATTTTTTATAAAAAAGATATCAAAATACTAGAAGACCTTTTGAATATTACATAAATTCTGATATGTAGGATATTTAGAGTAGGTATACGATAGTAAACCCTATTTAATAAATCATTTATTCTCAGAACCAGAGTCAGAAGACAACAACAATAACAAAAAAGACAAGAGGAAAAAGAAGAAAAGACGACTATATCTATTGAAGTAATCCTATCCATTACAATATACATTATTCATCTGTGTTAACCTGTTATCCTAAATGAATCGATCATTTTTCTAATCGTTGAGCCATAATTTCCACTATTTTCTGATTCTGTACTAAATTTGAGATAATATAGTTTATTATCTTTTATTATCCAAACTTCCGTTACTTTGTATTCATCCTCACCTACTTTAAACATGTAGACTATTGTATGTGCAAGATTTCCTGCTAGTATAGTTGCATTTGACTCTACTATTTCAAAATTTGGTAAGGAGTGTCTTAAGGAATTTATTTGCGTATCAATATAGTATTCTAGCGAGCGATTAAACATAATCTTACCAACCTGTATTATGAGATATTCTCTGAATCTATCAAGAGTGTCTTCTGATGGTGAAAGGAAAGTAACAACAATATGGCGATCATCTTCTTCAATTGCTTGGCCGAAATCTATTTTTTCCCATTCGGTAGGGTATTCAATTCTAAAACCATAAATAGGATTTGTATACGTCAAAAATCCTGCTGTTTTTTTAGCAATATTCTCCGGTGTGTTTATTGTTTGTGCCGCTGATTGTTGACAGTTGTAGTATACGGAGAGAATACTGTTTGCAAGTAAAATAGCGAACAAGATTAAAGATGTGTGCAATGTAACTTTTCTTCTCTTCCTAATCATCTAGAATTTTCATCTTCTAAAGGATATATAGATAGTACTATGAAGACTGTAAATAGAATATCTTTTTGAGTTGTTGTAAAGAAAAGATAAACTAATGGTAATACTTCTTTTGTATACTCTTTTGGGAAGAGAGTCCAACAGAATTTTTACTAATAAATAAATTGAGTAGAGAGAAAGCGTGAATCTAAAAAACAATCTACCAATCAAAGTCTTCATACATACTAGATGACATTAATGAAGATGCATTTTTGAATATTAAATTTTTATTGCTTCATCTATAGCCACTTTGTGATCAAATTTCTGTCTCATCGATTCATGTATACGCGCTCCATATGAGCCACATTTCCCTTTTGCATCTATAGTTCCCTCTCCTCTATACGATACTATCTTGATTCAATCTTCTTATTTCTTACACTTCCAATATTAGTATATAATATCATCATCATCTGCTGCGTCTCAAATCATAAATTTTTCATCCTATTTGTTAGACTATTTGTTTTATCCTGATGCATAATGCTTCTGCCTCATGGTACAGCTCTCCAACAACTCTGAATTCTGTGCCTTTCTTCAAGAGCTCACGCGGGCCATCATAATCATAATAGTTGAGCCGAGCATACCATTTGCCATCAACTACGACCGTTGCTATACCTTGGAAGATTTTTCCTATTGCTATAGAATATTCTTTACCAGAAAATTTTTTTAAGCTATCTACGATTACTACAGTGTCTTCGTTTAACCACTCTACTCTCTTCAACTTTTCAAGTTTCTTTATTGCTTCGATCAACAGCGTGTATTCAAAACCGAGATGATTGAAAAGTGTTTTAATATCAAGGCCTTTTTTTCCTGCCTTTGACAGCTCGACATGAATACGTCTCGCAACCCTCTCTACTTGTCTCTTAAAGTCGTTGGTCAATGAATCTGCTTTAACGGATAATGAAGTCTGTCTGTTGTTTTTGCCTAGTTGTTCTAATCGGTTTTTGATATCTATATCTGATAACCCATCGCACGGAATTTCGGACTCTACTCTTTTAAGTAAGCGTTGTTCTAATCTCTTTTTCTTATTCTCTATAATGGACAATTCCTCCGATGTCATAGGATTTGGTGGTATGAAAGACCTGTTGAGAGGTTTCAATATGGTATTTATATTATTCAATGAATTCATCATCTTCTCTACACGCATTTTACTAGAGTAGAGATGACGCGTATCAATAGTATCTTTAGTCGCAAGGATAATGACCGATCCAGATGATTTTCTACCTGCCCTTCCTTTTCTCTGTATATATCTTATTTCACTTGATATCGGCTCATAGAATATGACAAGATCCACTTCCGGTATATCCAGCCCTTCTTCAGCTATAGAGGTAGCTACAAGCACATCAAAATCGCCATTTCTGAAGGATTCAAGAATAGCTACCTGTTCATTCTGCTTCATACCTTCATCTCCTATTCTCTTTGCTTGGCCTACAAATCTAGATGTCTTTATGCCATTTTTTTCTAAAACTTCTACTATGTGTTTTGCAGTATCCCTATATTGAGTAAAAACCAATATTTTGGAATTTGAGTTTAGACTATTACTTACATTGTTCATCGAAGAAAGATGATGATGATCTTTTATCAATTGTAAAAGATGTAGGATCTTTGGATGTTCCTTTACAATACCATCTACTAACGTTTTAATTTCCATCATTCGTGGGTCCTTAAGGAGGAACGTATGTGTATTGTTTCCATCCTCATTTATCCTATCTAGAAAGGCCTTTAATGAATGAGAACCTTGACTCTCTATTAACTCAAGGCAATACATCAATGTAAGAGCAGAAGATTGATTGAGTATAGCAATATAGAGTAATCCTCTCTGCTCTTCCATTGTTAGCTCCAGTTTATACCTAAGTGCTTCTCCGAGTTCAATTAGATCCTTCTTGAATATCCATTTAATACTCTTCATAAGTAAGCCGTTCCGTATAAGCCATTTTAGTCTCTCTTCAAGCATAGATCTAAGTATTGATACTATATAACGGAATTCCTCTGGCAGATTCAGCCATTCCCACTTTACATTTATGGCATTAACATAGGGTTTTACGTCAGGATCATCTTCACTCCTGTATTCAATGTGTTCAATGAAGAGGTTATTACATACCTCTTGTATTCTCTTTCTTTCTGCTCCAGGACTGGCAGTCATCGCCAATATGTAAGGACAAGAGGATTGGTTGATGTATTCTTTGGCTATAAAAGTATAGGCATATTCTTTTATCGCTCTGTGAGCTTCATCAAATACAATCAAGCCAAAATCCTTCAGATTTAATCTACCTTCCTCTAGATCGTTTTTCACAACTTCAGGTGTGGCGAACACTAATCTGATATCTGTTCTATTCCATACTGCTCTCCGTGCATATGGAAGAATCTTGCCTGTAATAGATGCTATATTTTCTTCCGAAATTTTCAAAACTGATGAAAAAGATTTCATATGTTGTGAGACCAGTGGTCTTGTAGGAGCCATAATCAAAATTCGTCTATCTCTGTAATTGTAAAGTATGTCTGCGCCTACAAGTAAAGATATTACCGTCTTTCCTAGGGCAGTAGGAAGAATTACCATCATATTTTTATGCTGCGCGGAATCTGCAATGTTCTTTTGATATAATCTGAATTCTATAGATCTATTCCATATGATGGGATGTTTCACATATCTAGTTAAAGGTTCAGATTGCTCAGGATCACAGTCTTGCTTAGGAAATGTTTTCAGCATAACTAAATTCTCCATTCTGGCCGTTAACAATATCATGTAAGAAGTTGTTTTCTATAGGAGTAGTATTGTTTCGAATCAAAAAGTCAAACAGGTAACTCCATTTTATAAATAATCTAGTCAAATCAGATCTCGAATATATCTTCTGTACCACTCTTTGTAAATGTCTTTTCAGGATTGATTTCATCCATATTCTTTGCGAGTTGAGCAAGTTTTGAATTCGAAAGTAGCCGACTTATTTCTTCTAGTTCTGAGTTAGATCTTATTACAACTCCTCTTTTCTTTGTTGCAGAGCCTGAAGAGCTTACTGGATTGATCTCTATAGCCAGAGACGCGGGTTTTCCTCTGAATGTAGGTAGTTTAATCAGAAAAACACCTGGTATACTTGTAGCTTTTCTCTCCCAATCCTTGCCATCCTTTAGAAATTGCATTAATCTCTCATCAACTGTCATATACATACACTCTATTCTGTAAATGAATCTGTAAATGGATCAATAATCTTCACCATGGGGTCAGAAACTGATTTATTACTATCATCTGATCTGTTCTTACTACTGCAGTCATAATTGTCATTTGAATGATTGGATATATAGGGATGAATAAGATGAAACATTGTTGTCTTTCTCTTTTTCATTGTAGACAAAATAGCGCTGCTTTCTTATAATTTAAAGAGCAAGGCACTATGCTGAGGGGGGGAGGAGGAGTAGGTGTGTGTATATGTATATATACATATTTTTCTATCTACTAATTTTTCATAAAAATTGATAGATTTTTTTTGATTTGGTAAAGATTAAAATTCTTAATTTGTTTTATATATAATATAAGTGCTGAATGCGAGACTTAGTTATGATAATGGCACAATATTAATAAAAGGGTTAGCGCACATTCCATTTGCTAGTATAGATCCTAGAACGAATTTATTGAGAGCTCCGGCTATCTATTATGCTAATATAATAGAATTTTTAAAACAAAGTAATATAGAGTATGTGGATCATGTTCTCGATCTTCTACCATCTCCACATCTAACAATAAATGATAATAATAATCATAAGACTAATCTCCCTTTAAGAACCTATCAGCATAAAGCTCTCGGAGAGTGGACTAAAGCTGGAATGAGAGGATGTATAGTACTGCCTACTGGATCAGGTAAGACCATTATTGGAGTAAAAGCAATAGAGACTGTAAATTCAGCTTCACTTATTGTTGTGCCTACACTCGACCTTATGGATCAATGGGCTTCTGTTCTTAGAAAATATTTTACAAACGTAAAAATTGGAAATTTAGGAGGAGGAATAGATGACATAGATGCAATTACTATTTCCACATACGACTCCGCTTATATACGTGCTTCAACCCTTGGTAACAAATTTTCATTGATCATATTTGATGAGGTACATCACTTAGCTGCGCCTGGTTATAGGTCAATCGCAGAACTCATGGCATCTCCTTTCAGACTAGGACTAACTGCAACAATAGAAAGAGAAGACGGTATGCATATGGATCTCCCAAAGCTCGTCGGAGGAGTAGTGTTTACGATGTCTTCTAACGAACTTGCTGAGAAAAAACATCTAGCTCAATATGAAATTGAAAGAAGACGAGTAGAAATGCTTTCAGATGAAATATACCAATACAGAAAGAATTTCGAAAAGTATCAGTATTCGCTAAGAAGACTTGGGTTTAGGTTTCCCATTCGATTTGAAAAATTGATAATGATTTCTGCTAAGAACAAAATTGCCAGAGAGGCATTGTTAGCCAGAAACAAAGCCATGGAAATAGCATTAAATAGCAGATCTAAAATAGAAGAGCTACGAGAAATCCTTGCAGAGAATAAGGGGATTAAGACTATAATATTCACACAACATAACAGTCTAGTTTATCAAGTATCAAATACTTTCTTGATACCTTTCATCACTTATAAAACAGGAAAAGAAGAAAGACAGGATGTCCTGAAAGGCTTTAGAGAAGGAAAATATAATGCAATAGTTACATCCAAAGTCCTAGACGAGGGAGTAGATGTTCCAGATGCTGAACTTGGTATTATCCTCAGTGGGACAGGTAGTGGACGGGAATTTATTCAACGACTTGGAAGACTGTTAAGACCAAAACCTGATGTAAACAAGAAAGCTAAGTTAATAGAGATCATATCTGCCGATACACGGGAGATGGGCACTAGCGCAAAGAGAAAGAAGGCCCTATACAGCGAAGGCGTGACTAATAGTAACAAAGTGGTGGAAGAATCAGGAAATAAGTGAGACTGAATAATAAGATATGCTGCCACTTCAATTACTTAGAATAAGAATAACAGAGAAGGGAACAAACATTGTTCCGCGATTTTGTACACCTGATGATGATAGCGTATTGCAGTTAGCTGCAAAGATCATTAAAGAATTTGAAGAATCATGGAAAAATAAAGAGAAGAAGTTGTTTCTTACCGAAAGAATTGCCCTTCTTGAATCCCAGTATAACGACTATAAGCTTGCAAGGGGATTTTATACTCTTCTTGAAAGAAGATGTATATTTACCAAAGTGAAGGAAATGAAAACAGAGTCAAAAGGCATCACAAGTAATATTGACATTAACAGCAATACCTTTCATGACCCGGTCAATATCAGGAAAGAATTATTTGAAGAATCATCAAAGAGAGGGTTTGCATTGACAGAATTTGGAAGAAGAGAAATAATTGACACAGTTGCATATAGAATAAACGTGCCTGCTAATGATATAATAGACGTCATGTGGAGCGATTTAGAAGAGAACTTGGTATTAGAATGGTTCGATGTATTAAGCCCCGAACAGCTATTGGCTTGGTATAACTTGTCGTTAATGCAGACATTACTGTTCAATTGCACAAAACTAGAATTCTCTGTCACAGGAGGTTCAAACTGGAAGCATATATTACGTGATATTAAAAGACTTGGGCTAATGTACAATTTACAATATAAAGCAGTGGAGGATGATGAAAAACAAGCAATCAATATAGATAAGACAGACTCTTACAATAGAGATATCAAGTTTATAAATATAAGTAACACAGATAGAAAGAATAATTCCATTATCATCTGCTCTTTAGATGGTCCTTTGAGTATTTTCAAATTAACTGAGAGATATGGAACATCAATCGCAAAGATACTTCCATCAATAATTTCTACTGAAACATGGTCCCTAAAGGCATGGATTGTAAGGAAGACTATGTCTTTGGGAAAGAAAATATATGAATTCAAAATGTCGAATAACAACGCTCCTCCTTTATCGCGGGAACCATACTATAATAAAGAAAGCGATAAAGAGAGAAAGAGAACCTTATATACTGCCAAAGAGTCGTCGCA
>Ga0065704_10071557_pt1 | contig 10711 bp, 19 predicted proteins | sample SwiRhicommuniRL2_FD_59091 | JGI IMG/M metagenome (GOLD analysis project Ga0065704, IMG submission 59091) | Switchgrass rhizosphere bacterial communities from Rose Lake, Michigan, USA - RL2 v2 (version 2) | ecosystem: Host-associated > Plants > Roots > Rhizosphere > Soil | place: East Lansing, MI | reverse complement strand
CAGCCATTTCCGAAGCGGCTGTAGCGGCTGTCGTCACGCAGACGACAGAGGACGTTTCTAATGGCGGTACGAAAACCACATCCGAGCCAACAAAATACGACAGCTATGAAGCGGCCATTGCGGTGCGCACTGAACTTGCCGATCGGCTGGACGAGGAGGGCGAGACGACTAGTAGCGACTTGGTCTATGTCGCGGTGACAGATCTCAGGACGGTAGTAGTACAGGCCGTTCCGGATCCCGAGCAGGATTTGCCAAGGCTGGCGACATTCTCACCGAGGCAGACGCTGCCTTCCTTGCTCGTCGCTTATCAGCTCTACGGCGACGCCAGCAGGGCTGAAGACATCGTGTTGCGCAACGATCCGCGCCGCCCCGGCTTTCTGATTGGCGGGCAACCGCTTGAGGTTCTGGCAAATGGATGACCTTGAGCTGCTGGTCAATGGGATGAATTACGCCGGATGGACGCAGGTCGGGGTAACTCGGGCGGTTGATGCTTCCTCGGGAGCTTTCACTGTCACCCTCTCCGAGCGGTGGGAAGGGCAAGAGGGTCGGGGTGCTCAAGTCGAACCCTGGCCGATTCTCCCGGGCGACAAGTGTGAGGTTCGTCTTGGCGGGATCACGATGGTGATCGGCTATGTCGACATCTTCAAGCCTTCGTTCAGCGCCAATGACCACACCATCAATATTCAAGGGCGAGACCGAACGTCGGACCTCATTGATTGTAGTGCCGTGCACACCCCTGACGAGTGGAAAAACATCGATCTGCTGCGCTTTGCCCAGGTCCTGGCGAAGCCATTCGGCGTGGGGGTTTCGGCTGATGTCTCGGTGGGGGAGCCATTCTCTGTGTGCAAGCTGCAGCAGGGCGAAACGGCTTTCGAGGCGATCGCGCGCTACGCCAAGCAGAGACGCCTGTTGCTGACGCCGGATGGCGCCGGCGGCTTGCTTATCACCCGCGCGGGCAACAAGCGCGCATCCGTCGGGCTGGTGCAGGGGGAAAACATCCTCAGCGCATCAGGCAGCATCGACCATAGCCAGCGGTTCCGTAATTACCTGGTAAAGGGGCAGGCCGCTTACAACCCCTACAGCGAGGGCGGAACCGAGGCGCACATCGAGGGTGGCGCCAGTGACAGTGGGATCAGGCGTTATCGGCCCATGCTGATTGTTGCTGAGTCTGGAGGATCGAATGCCAGCGCCCAGGAGCGAGCCACGTGGGAGGCCAACAGCCGGCTGGGAAAATCGGCGTCAGCGTCCATCACCGTCCAAGGCTGGCGCCAAACACCAGGAGGCCCTCTCTGGGAGCCTGGAATGTTGGTTCAGGTCAAGTCGCCATGGTTGCGTATGGACGGCCAAATGATTATCCGCCAGGCCACCTACGAACGGGGCGAGGGCGGCACCACAACAAAACTCGACATCGTGAGCCCGCAGGCCTTTTCGCCAGAACCACCAGACTCAAAAAAAGGGAAGAGTGGCAAGAAGGGTGGGCGGAACATTTGGGCGGAAGCCATCGGGGAAGAGGACAAGAAAGATGGGTAACCCAATTCGCGATCTCAGCAACCGCGTGATGATGATGTTTGCCCGCGGTGTTGTGCGCGGGGTAACCGATTCGAACGGCCGACAGCAGTTGCAGGTGGAGCTGCTCAAGGACGAGCTCCGTGATGACGTCGAGCATATGCAGAACTATGGCTTCACCAGCCACGCAACCGGCGGTGACGTGGCAGTCGCCTTCATTGCCGGTAATCGAGAGCAGGGCATCGTTCTGGCTGTTGATGACCGCCGCTATCGGATCACCTTAAACGCCGGTGAGGTTGCCATGTATGACGACCTGGGAAACAAGGTCGAATTGCTGCGCGACATGGTGAAGGTCACGGCCGTTCAGCATGCGGAGGTACAGGCCCCGACAATCAAGTTGATCGGTGAGATTGAGTTGGTCGGCAACGTGAAGATTCAAGGGAACATTGATTCCACGGGAATGATCACGAACAACGGCAAGCGCGTCGACAGCACGCACACGCATGCCAGCGGCGGCGCAGGAGTACCCAACTGATGGCCGATGCCGCAATGGTGATGACTGAGTTCGGCGGAGACCTGGTGCTTTTCGGTTTCGACCTTGAGCGCGATGACGGATTGGAGACAGCTGTGATCATCAGCCTATTCACCGACCGCCGGGCCAGTGCAGAGCAGATCCCCCCAGAGTACGAGCAGGACGACCTGCGCGGTTACTGGGGTGACATCAACAACGCTTCCGCGACCGACCAAACAGGTTCCCTGCTGTGGTTACTTGCGCGAGAAAAACAACTGCCGCAAACGCTGAGTCGCGCCGAGCAATATTGCCGCGAGGCCTTGGCCTGGATGATTGATGACGTGGTGGCCACGAAGATCGAGGTCGCCGCTTCGTACTACTCGCAAGGCGTGATGCTGCTGGAAACCGGTATCTACCGGCCCGACGGCTCCGTCGTCCGCTATCGATACAACTATGAATGGTCGGCCCAGGCCGGCAAGAGGGCGGCCTGATGCCATTTGTTCGACCCACATTACCGGATCTCATTGACCGGGTTACTACCGACATTAGCGGCCGAGTCACGGGCGTTCAGAGCGCCGTGCTTCGCCGCTCCTTGCTCGGCATCATCGGCAGGTCCGAGGCCGGCGCTGTGCACATGCTCTACGGCTTCCTCGAGTGGGCCGCCAAGCAAGCAATCATCGACACGGCCGAGAAGGAATACCTCGAGCGATGGGCTGCGATCTGGAAGGTGTTCCGAAAAGCCGCTGATTACTCGACTGGCCCTGCGCTATTGCTGGGCACGGTTGGCTCGACGGTGCCAGCAGGAACGATTCTCCAGCGCCAAGACGGCGTGCAATACCGGGTCTTGGCTGATGGCGTTTTCACCGGGACCACGCTGCAGCCTGAGATTGTGGCGGTTGATGCTGGCGCCAATGGTGATGCGCCGGCGGGCACCCCGCTGTTTCTTGTATCGCCAGTGGCTGGGGTGCAATCAACTGGCTCGGCGGCCGCAGATATTGACGGTGGGCTTGATGTTGAGACCGACCCGCAGTTGCTCAATCGCCTGCTTAAGAGAATTCGGCAGCCGCCTCACGGTGGCGCCTCTTCAGATTATGAGCTTTGGGCGCTCGAAGTGGCTGGCGTTACCCGGGTTTGGGTTTATCCGCTCCAGATGGGCGTGGGCACTGTGACGGTGCTGTTCGTCTGTGACGGAGAGTCGAACATCATTCCGGATGCGGCCAAGGTAGCCGAGGTGCAGGCCTACATTAACAAGCGAGCCCCTGTAACAGCTGAGGTGTTTGTTGCTGCGCCGGTTCCGGATCCGTTGGACATGGCAGTGAAGCTTTCCCCTAACACCGCTGCCGTCCAGGCAGCAGTACGAGCCGAGGTTGCCGACCTTATTGTTCGAGACGCGAAGCCTGGCAGCCCGACGCTGATAAGCCGATTGCGCGAGGCCGTCTCCATAGCTGCTGGCGAATCCGATAACGCCATCACGTCCCCGACGGCAGACGTTGCTCACGCAACCGGGCATATGGCGGTGCCGGGCACCATTACTTTCTCCAGCTTCACATAAGGAGGCGCAATGCCAACAGCTGCCGACTACCTGGAGCAGCTGAAAACGCTGCTCCCTCCAGGGCAGGCCTTCCCACGGGAGGCCGGCACTACGCTGCATGACTTGCTCGACGGGATGTCCATTGAGTTGGCGCGCGTCGATGGCCGTGGTGAGGCGCTACCCGCCGAGGCCAACCCTATCAGCACAAATGAGCTACTCAGTGATTGGGAGCGCGTAGCAGGGCTTCCTGACAAATGCTCTGGTGTCCTTGAAGAGACACTGCAAGGCCGTCGAAGTGCACTGCTTACAAAACTCACCAGCACCGGCGGCCAGTCCGCCTCCTACTTCATTGAGCTGGCCGGGTCCCTGGGCTACGAAGTGACCATTGAGCAGTTCAGACCCTTCAGGGTGGGAATGTCCCGAGTTGGCGATTCGCTTACGAATGGCGACTGGGTGTTCACCTGGCTGATACGAGCCCCCGAAGTTTCGGTGACAAGTTTTCGTGTCGGCCTCTCTGCCGTTGGCGAGAGGTTGCGCACATGGGGTAACGACACTCTCGAATGCAAAATTAATCAGCTGAAACCAGCTCACACCATTGCGCTCTTCGCGTACGGAGATTGAAGCATGCACAGAATTGACGGGCCTGGGGCCACAGTCGATAACAAGTTTACTGAAGGCGATCCGGTTGGCGGTGTGCAGGCGACGGTGGTTACTGATGATTTCATGAACGACGTTCAAGAAGAGCTCATAAGTATCCTGGCCGCCGCCGGCGTTACACCGGTAAAGGGCACACAAAACCAGGTTTTGAATTCGATTGCAAAGCTCCTGCAATCGCAGAAGCTTACTGCCTTTCCAACTACTGGTACGGCGACTGCGCTCGCACTTACTCCGAGCCCCGCGATTGATGCTTATGCATCCGACCTAAGGTTTCGCGTCAAATTCAATGTTGCGAGCGGATTAAACCCCACTCTTAATGTTTCTACTAAGGGCGCAAAATTCCTCAAGCAATATGATTCTTCTGGCGCAAAAGTGGCGGCCGTTTTTGTCGTAAATCAAATCTCAGAGGTTGAGTACGATGGAACTGATTTTGTGTTGGTTGATCCGCTTCCGGTTTCTACTAGCAACTTGGTCGGCTGTATAGGTGCGGCCAAAAATCTAAAAGTTTCAACAACTGGATTGAGCTCGGCCGTAACAGTTTCAGCTGATGAGATTGTAGTTGAGAGTTCTTCCAATACATATTTGACGCTTAGATCCGTGTCGGTTGCCCCAGCATTTTCCTCGGGGAATGGTGCAAATGGTATTGATGTCGGCGGCGCTAACTCGCAGACAGCTAACGCTTGGTACTATGTGTGGGTAATTTATAATGGAACCACGGCTGCCGGACTACTTTCTTTAAGCGATACTGCTCCGACAATGCCATCCGGCTATACACACAAAGCTTTGGTGGGCTGCATAAGAACGGACTCAACTGCAAACAAATACCCTCTTGGATATGTTCAGAGCGGCCGACGCTGGCAATGGAAGGTTGCGCCCGCTACAAATCTCACTGCTACGCCGGTACTCTCAAGCGGGGTTATTGGCAACCCAGTAACTGGAGCTTACACAGCAGTTAGTCTTGCAAACTTTGTTCCGCCTATCACTGCAAGAGTCTGTTTTGCCGGCCTTAGCGCGGGCGCATCTCAGGCGGTTGCACCAAGTGCGAACTACGGACCCTCGAATGGAAGCACTAATGCCCCGCCATTCTGTACAAGCGCGGGGAGCACCAACAACAATATCGCCCAGGGAGAACTCGCACTTGAAGTAATGTCGCTCTATGTCGCGGCAGACGCAGCATCTTGTCGCGTATACATCACTGGCGGGGAGTATAACTTATGAGTGGTTTTGCGGTTTCATACCACAGTGGGACGAAGTTGCTCTCTGGCTGCTACCCAGTAGATAGTAAAAATGACGTACCTGATGGATGGTCGTTTGTAAAAGACTACCCAGGCGAGGCGAATGAGCTTCCCACAGTTGCTGTGGAAAAGGCTCGATTGCTAGCGTACTCTGATCCGTTCAGCGGATCTGATCGTTACATGTTCGAAGCTTTGACTGAGCAGGCGGCGGGAAACACCGCCGAGTACGAATCAGCGCTGGCGAAATCCCTTGAGCGTAAAGATCAGATCAAAAAAGAGAACCCTTGGCCATAAGTGATGTAGATCTCTACCCGGATCAGATTGTTACCTTGCTAACGCTCAAATAGCAAAGATTCAAAAGTGCATTCAACGTCAGGAGAAATGCCATGCCAATCACAGAACTGCAGTTGCTGCAGGTACTCCCGAACGCCGGCCGCCAAGCCGGCGTTTTTGTTCCTGTGCTGAATACGGCCATGAGCAAGTACGGCATCGTCAATCGCCTGCGCATCGCTACGTTCATTGCCCAAGTCGGTCACGAGTCGGGGCAGTTGCTGTGGGTTCGTGAGATATGGGGGCCAACCGCGCAACAGGCCGGCTACGAAGGGCGCGCCGACCTAGGCAATACTGTGCCGGGCGACGGCTCCAAGTACCGTGGCCGGGGACTGATCCAAATCACCGGCCGGGCGAACTACGCGGCATGCGGTGAAGCGCTGGGTCTGGACCTTGTCAATCAACCCACGCTGCTGGAGCAGCCGCAGTATGCCGCGCTGTCGGCGGCCTGGTTCTGGTCTGCCCGTGGGTTGAACACCCTGGCGGATCAGGGCGAGTTCGTGAAGATCACCCGGCGCATCAATGGCGGGCTAAACGGTCTGGCCGACCGCCTGGCGCTGTACGACAAGGCGCTGAAGGTTCTACCGTGAGAATTATTGGCATGGGGCGTTGAGGCGGGATGCAGCAAAAAAGCGACCCGCGTATGGGGTGACCTTCACCCGCTACTTGCCTTTCGGCGGCGCGTTTCCTCGTCCGCCACCGGAAGGATTACCAGTAGTACTTGGCAGATTAGGTATGGCTGGTGCTTTCGGCGCACCTCCTGCACCACCACCACCTTTGCCAGATGATCCCGAACTGCTCTTACCGCCTGCCGACTTGGACATGACTATCTCCTGATTACGACTCTGTGGGACTGCACAGGTAGACTCTAGTCCAACTGGTGGCATGCACTCGAAAATTGAAGGCTACCCTCTGGATATGAATTGGAGGCTTGGCTGACGGTCAGTCAATTTTTAGCATCTGTGCGAGCAGCGGATCATTCGATCCCAGGATTGCGGCCTGTACATCGACGAAATACATCCCTCCTGTTATCTCGCCGATGATCTCCCCTTCTTCAATCCACTTCTTCAACTGCTGCAGACTTGGTTTATTGCCGATGTATCGCAGCTTTCGATACTCGCCGACTTCCATGAGCCTCGGCAGTTTTACGGTTATTTGGGACACGATTTTCATAATCCGAACCTACTTCTAGCTGCTTCAACTCTTTCTATGAGAGTACCGCCGGGAGATCTTCTCACAAGCTTCTCGGGTTCTAGGTACTGCGAATTCGCATCTACGTAGTAATTACGCCCGTGCTTGATAGGTTGAGGTGTAATGCGGCCTTCGCGGGCCCATTTGCGTAGGGTATTAGGGCTAGGTGGCGTTTTAAAGTGTTCGGCAGCCCATTCTGCGAGCGTCAATTTGATCATGAGTTCACCTGCCACTCGGCTTATATGAGCCGTTATTTTAGTCGGAGCTCAGGGCTTTTTTTCTGAGCCGTCGAGCCTCCCAGTCGGCTGATCACAACCTGGCGTAGCACTTTGGGAATACCGTCGCCTCCCACTACGAAGCAGAATTGTTGCGCCTGTAACCACCTGCTTTGCGCACTCGGTTTTTGATACCCAGTGAGCTCTGCGACTTCCTCTTTGTTCAAAAACATAATCTACCTCGTCAATCATTTCCAACTGAGCTTCTTTCGAGAGGTCAGTAGATTTTTTTGAAAAGAAGTTCAGACGAGCAACATTATGGGCTTTGTATTGATCGTCCTTGCGTTCCGCTTGCGTCTTAGGTTGGTCGCGTTCGGGTTTGGTGTGTCCGCAACAGGTGCATAAGCGGGCCAGTGAGCATCTAAAAATGCGTCATATCTTTTTATGCTATACAGGATTGATCCGTCGACTTTTGACCATATGCCTTCTGGCAATACACCTCTGGCTCGCTTCCCTTGTAAGGCTCGCGTGGTTGTACCCAAGATATCGGCCATCACAGACTCAGACACCTTGTCCCAGTTTTCTTTCATATCGTTTAGCCCACAGAGCGGCGCTTCTATCGCGCTATCCCGTGAGTTTCCGCTATAAACTTTCTCTAGCAGCGATTGCTTTGGGATTTTTGGGTGGCCGTCACCACCAAGAATAAACGCTATGGAATTAGTTCGGAGCCAACGTGCTTGAATTGCCGGTCGTTCGTGGCCAGTTAGATCAACCACTTCGTCTTTGGTCAGAAACATCTTCATCCTCTTTTGATCATCTACGTAAGGGTTATGCCTGCCCAGACCGGTTAATACGAGCCAGGCCCTGTTTGATATGCCCTGCGTTCTCTCCGATCAGCTCAAGGGCGCCGCGAACATTCTCACCTACGTTTGAGGTTTCGCTGTCTTCCGCCCACAGGGTCAACTCCATGATGGCTGCTTCAAGGGCGAGTTGGTTTTCGTAGATGCGTTCCAGAACATCAGATAGGGAGTATTCGGGATGTGGCATTGCCTTGTCTCCAGTTGGTGGCATGGAGAGCGTAGACCAGGGCAATGGGGCGATTGCGAATCGTAGACAAAGAAAAGCCCGCGAGGGGAGAGCGGGCTTAAAGGGATGTTCACTAGGAGCTGGAATAACCATAGGCGCCCGGCTGTGAAAAGGTCGTGAAAGCCCAGAGACAAGAAGCCCAGCGCTGATCTCAGGTCCTTGATGCATGTTGCCAGGTTCCTTTGGCTGAGTTCATTGTGCTGGATGTGCGATGAGATCAGTGGAGTACGGGGGAAAAGAGCGCCCTGGCAACCTCATCAAGTAGCCTATCGATCTCAACCAGCTCGGCTTCTTTGATATCAATCGTGCTTTTGTAGGCGCATGCAGCGAGCTGCAGCAACTCAATGTCTGAAATCTTCGCAAGGTCATTTTTCAGGTCGGGGCGTTTGCCGAGTAGAAGCGCTCGCATCTCATCTGTGGTTTTCGACTTGCTCATGCGTAATCCCTCCATAGCTCAACCGGATTTTAGGCCAGGGTCGCACGGGACGGCATGGCCGCTGATCGATAGGCTATGAGAGTACGCTTCCAGATACAAGAAGCCCGGCGCTTGGCCGGGCTCTAGATTTTCAACTGCTCGAACTTTCCGGGGGCCGTAAATCGCCACGCAACCTTAAAGGCTGCGCCGCCGCTTATCAGTTCTGATTGCTGAATTATTGAGGGCCACCATTTCACGAGATTCTGCGCCTTGCTCCAGTAGGGTTCCTGTCCCCACTGTTTCGCGAGGCAAAAAATGGGTAAGCCACATTCACGAAAAGCCTTCCTTTCCGCGTCACCTTTTGTGAATTTGTCTTGAGAAACCACGGTCCAGCGACCGTCATTTTTCAGCTCTGAGATCCAATCGATATCAGTGGCGTTTTGCTTGAATTTATCGCGAAGCGCTACCACCTGATGCCCCTCAAGCTTGCACAACTCATGGAGGGCACGCGCTATTGCAGGAGGGAGATTGTTATCAATCAGAAAATTCAAGCAGCAATCCTATGCTCAAAGGTAACTGCCGCGTCCACTGCGGAAGCCGGAATCTCAAAAATCATCGAGACGCGTTTTTTATCCTGCCCTTCGGCCAAATAAGCATGGTAAATCGCAGCGGTGTCTACGCCAGTTGAAGATAAGACAGGCTTGCCAAAATTGCGTTTTGGGTCAAGCACGATTGCCTTGCTTCGCTTAACTGGATACCAGCGCTGTGCTTTTCCCTCTCCTGTGTAATCGATTCCCTCATAAAGGGATGGGGCGATTACCTGCCTGAAAGCATACTGACGCTTAGCGAGGTCGAGAATTGCTTCGTCGCCGGTTTCGTCAAAGACCGTCGCAAAGATACTCCTGCCATCGGTTTGGAAGCGCTTGCAGGTGAAAGGGTAGCGCTGATCGAATATCTCTCTGGCTTGCCTGGATGCTGAGCGAATAGCCTGAAGGCTTACACCATGCTTCCGAAAGGCATGCACAAATCTGATCTCTAGCAAATCGTGGAACCCAAGGAGTTTTTCCTCAGGCGAAACTATTTCTGGCGTCCAAAGTCCCGCGTGATCAACACCTTCAGACTTATAGCCAAACATCCATCTACGGATGTCTTTTGCAGGTATGCCTGTGTACAAGGCTGCCTCTGCTGGCGTATAGATCCCCACCCCAATGAGACGGCTTGCTGCTTCGACGCTTTTCATATGCCCCTCCTTGTCCGTGGGTTAACCAAAAAATCCATTTTGGGGATGAACGAGGCTTCGTTCAACACATCTTAGACGGGCTGTTAATAGAAAGGTCACTTTTGCGTGAGTATTCACGTATTTACCCCTACTAATGCTTCTCCGCACAATGCTTCCCGCCTTCACCTCATCCGTGCGCGCCATAGAAGTGATTCAGCGCTATCAGTTCAACCACCGCCACGATGGTGCAGAGCACAACGAAGCCAGGGTTGAAGACTCGCTTGCGACCTGATGAGCCCCAACAGCTAGGACCCGCTGCGTCGGAAATGAAAGGAATCACCATGAGCAACGCCAACCAAGCCCAGACCCAAAACTTGCTCCAGAAGCGCTGTTCTCGCCATGCAGTCATTTGCGCTGTTCCGCAGCCCGACTTATCCGGCCGTCCTTCACCTCGTCTGCATAGCCCGCAAGCCTATCCGCTTCTTCGTAGAGCGCACCCACAAGCCCCATCAGGGCTATGGCATCGGCATCACTGAGCCGGCTGGCCAACCTACCCAAGTCGACACAGGACTGCTCAAGGTTGAAAGCTATAGCTTTCAGGTCCCTGCGCAGATGCTGGTTTGGTTTGGTGAGTGCCATTAGGCTTCCGTGGAGTCAGATTGCTATTTGGTGAGTATGAGCAGAAGCCTGGGGGTGAACTCAAGATTACGCGTACTAGAATAATTGCCGCAATCTCCGAAGGTGGCGATAACGGACCGATCGCGCTTGGGGGCTGCCAGGCGTCTGTGATGGCGGGCTACAAAAAGTGATTGGTG
>Ga0065704_10001802_pt1 | contig 10720 bp, 13 predicted proteins | sample SwiRhicommuniRL2_FD_59091 | JGI IMG/M metagenome (GOLD analysis project Ga0065704, IMG submission 59091) | Switchgrass rhizosphere bacterial communities from Rose Lake, Michigan, USA - RL2 v2 (version 2) | ecosystem: Host-associated > Plants > Roots > Rhizosphere > Soil | place: East Lansing, MI | reverse complement strand
TGGACCGAGGCGAACTTCTGCAGCGTCTTCATCCGTCTGAACCGCAGCATCGCCCGCTCGCGCCGTCGGAAGGGCAGATGGCTGTTCTCGACCCGGTTGTTGGCCCAGCGGCCGATCTCCTGCTTCTCCGCATTGCCCAGCTCGTGCATTGCCGCACGATACGACCGCAGCCCGTCAGTGGTAATCGCCTCGGGCGAGCCGTGGCGCTTCAGCGCTTTGTTCATAAACGTCAGAGCCGCAGCTTTGTCGCGGGTCCTCGTGATGTAGCTTTCGAGAATCTCGCCTTCCTGGTCGACCGCGCGCCAAGTCCTCGACGTTGCGTAGCGACAGCGGAAAACGGACGTACATGAGCACGACCAGCCGGATCACCTCCGGCGACGAGTTGAAGTAGCGGAACGGACTGGCTGGTTTTCGAGGACGAGGCATGCCTCCTGCCCTAACCTACAGAACCCCGCCTCACCAGCGGGTGCGTTCTGACAACACCCAGCGTCGTGTCCTCGTCATCCGCTTACGACCGTTCCGCCATTGGGATGAAGCACCTGTCCCGACATGTAGCTTGCGTCGTCACAGGCGAGGAAGAGGAAGGCGGGAGCGACTTCATTCGGTTGGCCGGGCCGCCCCATGGGCGTCTGCTCGCCGAAATGCTCGATTTTTTCGGGGCTGGCGCCCCCGCAGGGGTTGAGCGGCGTCCAGATCGGCCCCGGCGCGACGGCGTTCACCCGAATGCCATCACCGATCAGGTTTTCGCTCAGCGAGCGCGTGAACGCGGTGATTGCGCCTTTGGTCGAGCTATAGTCGAGCAACTCCTTGCTGCCCTGATACATGGTGACGCTGGTGCAGTTGATAATCGTGGCGCCGGACTTCAAATGCGGCCGCGCGGCCTGCACGAGGAAGAACATGCCGAAGATATTGGTCTGAAATGTCCGGCGCAGTTGATCCTCGGTAATGTCGGTGATCTCCTTGTCGGGATGCTGCTCGCCCGCATTGTTCACGACAATGTCGATCCTGCCGAAAGCATCCAGCGTTCGTCTGACGATCTCGTCGGCGAATTCCCGCTCACCGATATCGCCGCGTAGCGTGATGGCGCGCCGGCCTTCGGCTTCGACGATCCGTTTCGTTTCCGCCGCATCATCGTCTTCGAGTAGATAGACGATCGCGATGTCGGCGCCCTCACGGGCATACAGCGCGGCGACCGCGCGGCCGATCCCGCTGTCGGCGCCGGTAATGATCGCGACCTTTCCGGCGAGCCTGTCCGACCCCCTATAGCGCGGCTGCCATTCGGGCTTGGGCTCGAGCTTGCTCTCGTGACCCGGTAACGCATCCTCATGGATCATTTCGACTGTGTCGGTCACTGCTAATCTCCTTTATCGGCAACAACCCACTTGTGGTCGATGAGTTCTCTTCGCTCCCTGCGCTCTCACCGCTATCCGAATGTCGCTCGTCGCGTTTTCGACGCTCTTCGATCTCATAGGGCAGCCACCGGCAGACCATCCCATCATCGACGTGAGCGCGCCGCCGACCAGGCAAGCGAGCAGAAAGGTACTTTCCTTGGCCTTCGGCCAGGCGACGATCGCGAGGAAGATCACGCTGGCAGCGGAAATGAGATAGCCGACCGCCTTTAGCTTAGCGGGAGGGGAGTCGGAATGGGGATCGTTTCCTGCCACGTGAGCTGAAAGAATCCGGCCTCACCGGCTCGCTTCCTAGACCCGTCGCGCTGCGCGCTTTGCGCCATCCACCGATGTGATCTCGAAGCGCTGATCCTTCAGCGCATTATAGGCCACGAAGAAACGGCCGAGTTCACCGGTGAAGGCCTCGCCAAGATCGCCGACCTCGGTCACGTCGGCGAACAGCCGGGACTGCGCGACCTTGCCGATGATGCGGTCGTCCCGAACCGTGTTTCCGCCCTCGGTCTGCGCGGCCTCGATCAGCCCCAGCAAGCGAAGGGTCAGCAGGCATCCGACCGGTAGGTCCTCTTCCGCGAGCACGAGAACATCCATGGGATCGCTATCCTCGGCGATTGTCGAGGGAATTAAACCAAAGGCAAGCGGGAAGCTCATTCCCGTGGGCAGGACGCCGGCAAGCTCGAAGAGGCCGCTCTCCAGTGCATAGTCGAACTTGAACTGCCGGCACTTAGGCGTTTCGATGACGGCCCGGCATGTCAGGGCCTCGGCATCGAGCTGAATCGAAAGCTCGATCAGACTGTTCATAACATCTTCGTTTGTTGCCATTCTGTGACAACGCATTTGCGACAACAGAGTCATTGGCAACTGGAATTTTCGAAAGCCGCAGCTAAAAAGGAGAGCAACAATTTGGGCCCGGCAGGGAGATCGGTGGCGGCATGAGCTTCACTGCGTTTTCGGAGAAAATAGAGAGTTCAGGGCGCGCAAAGCCGCGCTTATCCAGGCGGCGCTTGACGGCTCGGCTCATACGCGCTGTCGCGACACCGCACGGCGTCTCGTGATGACAGTCTCCGGCGATCGTCCCAAAGCCCCTAGTCGCGACAGCGAGCCGGGTGGCGCCGCGCTCTTGATCCTCGACATGATTAACTGCCTCGATTTCGAAGGGGCGGAAAAGCTGCGACGCCAGACGCGCCGCATCGTCGGACCGATTTTGCAGCTGCGCGCGCAGATGGACGAGCTGGATGCACCGACAATCTATGTAAACGATAACTTCGGGGAGTGGCATTCGGAGAAGTCGAAGTTAATCGAGCGCGCCTTGGCACAGGCCGCGGATATCCTGGTGCCCGTCCTGCCGCGTGAACAGGACTATTTCATTAACAAGCCGCAGTTCTCTGGCTTTTACGCCACAAACCTGCCGCTGCTGCTTCCCAAGCTCGGCGTCAGCCGCCTAATCGTAACCGGCATCGCGACTGATATCTGCGTGCTGTTCACCGCGGCGGACGCGCACATGCGCGATTATGCACTCTGGGTGCCAGAAGACGCGGTGGCCGCCGAGCTCAAGCGGCGCAGCCGCGCCGCACTCGACATCATGGCGGCCCATTTGGGGGCCGAGGTCGCACCGACCGATAAATTGCGTCCAGCGGCATGGCTCAAGCAACTCGACAGGCAGGGCGTACGGTAGGATCGCAATCAAACGATGACCATCGCCAAGGCAGCTGCCGCCATCACGCCCGTTGCCGCCCAGCCGAAGATTTTGAGCGCTGGCGACGCGGTATAGTCACCCATCGTGTGACGCAGAGACACCACGACCATTATCACCGCCATGATGGGCACCGCGACGACCCCATTGATCACCGCGCTCCAGAACAGCGCCTTGATCGGCTCTAGCGGCGACCAGTCGATACCGATCCCGAGCAAGGTCGCCGTTCCGGTGACCGCATAGAACCCTTTCGCCTCCCACGGCTTGTTCTCGAGCCCGGTCTGCCAGCCTTGCGCCTTGCCAACGGCATACGCAGCCGACCCTGCAAGAACCGGAATTGCAAGCAGACCCGTGCCGATGATGCCGAGGCTGAAGATCAGAAAGGCGAACTTGCCGGCGACGGGTTCGAGTGCCTTGGCCGCATCGGCGGCGGTCTGAATGTCGGTCTTGCCGCTCTGGTGGAGGGTCGCGGCCGTCCCAATCATGATCGCGAGCGCGACGAGGTTGGAAACCGCCATGCCCGCAAAAGGTGTCAATCCGGATCCGTCTGAACGCGCCCTTGGCCTGATGCGGCGCGTCCTTCAGCGGCTGCTTGGCATCATCCTGGTCGACTTCCTCGACCTCCTGCGCGCTTTGCCAGAAGAAGAGATAGGGGCTGATCGTCGTGCCGAAAATGGCCACTATCGTCGTGATCGCGGTCGTGCCCGCGATCGTCGGCACGACCAGGCCTTTGAGCGCAGAGGGCCAGTTGATCTTCACCATGAAGAGCAGGGCAATATAGGCCAGAAGGAGCAGGGTCAGCCATTTGAGTAGTTGGAATAGCGGCGATAGGGGATGAACATCTGGAGCAGGAGCGAGACAATCGCGAAACCGAAGGTGAATATGTGGCCGCCGGTGCCCACCATCAGCTCAGCGGCATCGCCCATGGCGGCAAGATCGGCGCCGATGTTGATCGTGTTGGCGACAAAAAGCAGCGCGACGATAAGGATGACGAGCAGGCGTGCGAGGATGCGCTCCATATTGCGCGCGAGGCCTTGGCCCGTGACACGGCCGATATGTGCGCTGACCAGTTGAACCGCGCACATCAGCGGATAGGTCAGGACCATGGTCCAGAGCAGGCCCAATCCGAACTGCGCGCCGGTTTGCGAATAGGTCGGGATCCCGCTCGGATCGTCGTCGGCCGCGCCGGTGACCAGACCAGGCCCCAACTGCTCGACAAGGCCCGCTTGTTTGGCCCGATCGCGGAAGCTCATAAATCCGTCCAGTAATGAAGGCGCTAAGGCAGTGTTTCGCAATAACTCATGGTCCGGCAATTTGTGTCTGACGTCTTAGATCAGCACAAACGCCAATAAAGGAGCACCTTGCAAGCAGTTGACGGAGACTTAGGAGTTAACCGCTAGGCGCCCGTCTGCGCGTGCGGCGCCGCCACGGGCTTCGATTCCGGGGACTCGCGTTGCCGTAGCAAGATCGAAAATACCACAAGCACGGCGGTCGACAGGAACTCGCTCTGCCAGTTCTGGAAGGATTCAAACCAAAGCTGCGGGTCCAGCAGATAGCCGACAATGGTCGGCGCCGTTTCGCCATGCTCGATCGCGTCCTGCGCCGCCACCCGCGCGCTTTGCGTCCAATGGATTAGGAACGAGACGAGGAACAGCAGGGCCAGCGCGATACCGAGCGAGCGCGCGTAGAGCGCGCGCCAGATCGGACCCCATCGCAAGGGCGCGGGCGCGCCGGGCTTGAGCCCCTGGGCGGCCAAATTTGCGTCACGCGGATGGGTTTCGTCCGGATCCTTCGATTCGGCCGAACCCCGTTGAAACAGCATCGCGGTCAGGACAACATAGGCGCACATCTGGAGAAACTCGCTTTCCCAGTTCTCGAAGACCGAGGACAGGAACTCTGGGCTCACTGCGTAAGACCAGACAGTCATCAGCGCCTGACCGTGCCGGGCGGCGTCTTGGTTGGCCACATGCCAACCGGCAAACCATTGTCCGACGATGCTCACGAGAAATAGCGCCATGAGCGCGATCGTCAGGCCGTTATTTCTATGCCACTGCATCACATCCTCGACCTGTTGTACTATCCGTACGTCCCTGGGCGTCGCGTTTTATCGTGCCCTTGGAAACCGCGCCAGTCACGATTCGTTCTTCCGTTCGAAGGAGAGGATCATGTCCAAACGCGAACTGATCGATACCGGCACCGACAAACGCTATGTCCGCCGCGGCGAAGGCGGCAAGTTCAAGGAATCCGACGATGTCGGCAAGTCTCTGGCCGCCGATCGCCGGACGAAAGCGAAAACGACGGTGAAACCTGGTCAGGGTGATCGCGGCGATCAGAAGAAACGTTGAGCCGAGACCGCCCGCCACTCGCTGGAACGACTCCCGTACGGGACGCGTATTCTAGGGATGACCAAATCTTTGTCCTCGCCCGCATGGCGCGCCTGACCGCGCGCAGCCGCATTCCCCAGTCAGCTTCGTCCCGATCGGATGGCGGGTGTTCCTCTGCGCCGCCAGTCTTTCGGCCCGTCCAGCTTGCCCAGCTCGTCGACACTGTTCCCGCTGGCAACCGCTGGCTGCACGAAATGAAATATGACGGCTACCGCCTACTGGTTGCAGTCGGCGGCGGCGAGGCACGAGCGTATACCCGCTCAGGGCTCGACTGGTCCGAGAAGTTCGACGCGATCGTGCAGGCGGCAGCGAAGCTCAATGTTGGTTCCGCATTGCTCGCGGGCGAAGCGGTGGTGCTCGACGGCGACGGGCGATCGACCTTCCAAGCGCTGCGGGGCGCGCTCAAGGGCGCGCCTGCCACGATCGATTATTATGCGTTCGATCTGCTCGAACTGAACGGCGAGGATCTCACCGGTCTGCCCCTGACCGATCGCAAGGGCAAGCTGCGCGAGATATTGCCCGATGGCGATCCCCGCATCCGCTACTCGGAGCACATCGTTGGCAATGGCGAGAAGATGCTACACAAGTTTTGCGATGCAGGGCTTGAACGGGTCATCTCCAAGCTTGCCAACGCCAAGTACGTCGGGTCGCGGGCGGGCAGCCGGGTCAAGACCAAGTGCATCAAGCGCCAGGAGTTCATTATCGTCGGGTGGACGCCCTCGGAAAAGTCGCGCTCATTTCGATCGCTCATCCTCGGCGTCCATGACAAAGGAGAGCTCCGGTACGCAGGGAAAGTCGGCACCGGCTTCAATACGGAAGAGGTGTTCCGGCCGATGGAGATCATGCAGCCGATCGAACAGGCAGCAACGACCGNCAAGGCACCGCGTGCCGAGGTTCGCGGCGGGCACTGGCTGAAGCCCANGCTTGTCGCCGAGATCGCCTACACCGAGATGACCAACGAGGGAACGCTGCGCCATCCGAGCTATCTTGGCTTGCGCGAGGACAAGAACCTCGTGTTCGATCTCGACCCCGACGTAGGGCTCGATTTCGAAGCTGTGCGCAGTGCGGCGTTCCACTTCCGCGAGATTCTGCAGCAGATCGGGCTAGAGACCTTCCCAATGGTCACCGGCGGCAAGGGCATCCACTTAATCGCGCCGCTCGTTCCCAAGGCCGAGTGGCCCGAGGTGAAGGATTTTGCGCACCGCCTGGCGCAAGCCGTGGCGCAGTCTGATCCCGAGGATTTTACGGCCGCGCTGCCCAAGGCACACCGCAAGGGCCGTATCTTCGTCGACTATCTCCGCAACCAGCGCGGTGCGACCGCGGTGATGCCCTACAGCGCTCGTGCTCGATCCGGCGCACCGGTCGCCGCGCCGATCACCTGGAAAGAGATGGAGACGATCGACACGCCGGCGCATTGGCATATCGGCGACGCCGCGGAACTGGTGAAGCGCGCCGCCTCCAAGGCGCTCGCCGGCTGGGGCCGCGCCGATCAGGTCCTCTCCGATCTATGAAGGTCGCCACCTATAACGTGAACGGCGTCAACGGCCGCCTCCCCGTGTTGCTACGCTGGCTTGAGGAAGATCAGCCGGACATCGTCTGCCTGCAGGAATTGAAGGCCCCCCAAGAGAGGTTCCCGGAAAAGGCGATCCGCGACCTCGGCTATGATGCGATCTGGCACGGCCAGAAGAGCTGGAACGGTGTAGCGATATTGAGCCGCGTCGGCGAAATCCACGAGACCCGTCGCGGGCTGCCCGGTGATCCGGACGACAGTCACAGCCGCTATATCGAGGCGGCCGTCAACGGCATCCTGATCGGTGGTCTCTACCTGCCCAACGGGAATCCGCGTCCCGGCCCCAAGTTCGATTACAAATTGAAATGGTTCGATCGCCTGATTGAGCACGCGGCTGGCCTGCTGGAGTCGGGCGCGCCGGTGATGCTCGCGGGCGACTTCAACGTCATGCCGACCGATCTCGACGTCTATAAGCCTGAGCGCTGGCTCGACGATGCGCTGTTCGCGCCCGAGGTCAGGGCGGCCTATTTCAGGCTCCTAGACCAGGGCTGGACCGACGCGCTGCGGACGATCCATCCTGGAGAAGTCATCTACACCTTCTTCGACTATTTCCGGAATGCCTATGCTCGCAATGCAGGGCTTAGGATCGACCACTTGCTGCTGAGCTCCGCGCTCGCCGACCGTCTCGTGGAAGCACAGGTCGACCGTCACGTTCGAGGGTGGGAGAAGACCAGCGATCACGCTCCCGTCTGGGTCGAGTTGGCGGACGAACCGAAACGTCGGCGCAAACCGGCTACAACGACGGCGGGCGCGCCTTGATAGGCCGATGTTTTCGTTCGGACCAAGCGTAGTGTGGTTAGGGTTCATTCAAGCAGGTTGGCGAGGTTCTTCAGCGTCGACCCATGCCCGCCTTATGGTCAGCGGCGCTAATTCCCTTGGGCACATTCGCTGCGACGAAGGTGACCTTCGTCCCGTCGCGCACTGGGGTAAGCAGCGTGGTGATCGTCATCGTGCCAGCGTAGGCCGGGTCCTTGCTCTCGAAGGTGACGGCCTCGACAATCTTTTTGTCGGGGATTAGTTCAATAAACCGTCCCTCGAACATGTCCGCATCAGCGCTCGACTTGCCGACGTTCGTCGCTGCGTCGTCGTACACAAACGCCATGCGATACCCGCCGGTCCGCGGATCGAAACTGAATCTCTTGGCGGACATGCCCTTCGGTGGCCGCCCGGACGCGACCGTCTCACGATCGAGGAAGGCGCGGTATATCGCCCGCGGCGATGCCAGGATTGTGCGGGCTGTTGAATGGGTCGCGGACTCGGTCATTCCGACGTGGATAAGAGCAGCACCGCCCCGCGACCAAGCCAAAAGCGAAGGGCCGCCCCTCGCGGGACGGCCCTTCCATTGGCTTGCCTTCGCGGCCAGCTCAGACGAGCCGGCTCCCCGCGGTGGAGGCCATGCTCACTTCAGTCGCCGCAGTCGGCGTTGGACAATGAGACATTCGACCACCTCCTTCCCGTTGTTGAACGATAGGTTTGATGTGGGATCGCGGCCGCTAACTTCAATCCGCCAAGTCGCTGTGGGGAAACGATCTTGGTATACTGCCTTCACGCAGGCTGCGGAAGGTGATCGACCAGCGCGGCACCGCCATGGGCGCGATGCTGTGCTCCCATTGGTGGCGCACCTCGCCGGCAAGGTGATAAATCGACCGAGGCGCAAGCTCGGCTTTAGCGCGCGCGAACCCGTCGGCGGTCCGCTGGCGCAACCGCAGCGTGGCGTCGTGGCCCAGTGAGATGCCGATGACATGCTCAAATACCGGCCGGTCCTTGTGCCAGCCGATGCCAGCACCAGGATCGTAGCGGATCAACAAGGCCTGAGCGAGCTGATCCGGCGCGAGCCCGGCGAAGGCGGCAGCCCGCGCCTTCAAAGGGTTGAGCCAGGCCGGAAGTGGGTCAGTGGGTGCGAATTGCCCGCTCTCGAAATCATAGCTCCAGCCGAACGATCGGGTCAGGCGTTTGCCGGTCCATTGCTGAAACCGGAAAGGGCTGAGATCTTCGGCATCAATTTTCGCGATTAGGGACGCTTCTTCTTCGGCCGAGATGATCTCAGCCCTCGTGGCGAGGCCCGGAACGAGCGGGACGTCGAACAGGTCGGCTATCATCGTCATGGCCGCCAAGCCCGACCGCCTTCGATGCCGCCGGCGGCGCGCAGCAACGTTCCGAGCGGGCGACCACGGAGCGTGCAGGTCGCGACCACGCGATCATAGCTGCGCCGCCCCGCGCTGCATACCAGGGGCTTACCCATGACGAGACGCTCAAGGCGACGCTTGGCGTCGCGGCCGTCGGCCTCGTGCGACTCAGGGGCGTAGAAATCCGCAAGGCGAATCTCGATCCACCGATTGGGCTCCCCCGCCGGACCAACACACAGACCATCGCCGTCGCCCACATAGCGGACCATCCCGGTGAAGATCGTGCCCTTCGCCGGCAATGAACCTTCGCACGGATCCGCGAGTGTGGGAGCCGTCCAAGCGCAAGCCAATAGGCCGGCCGCAGCGGTAAGGCACAGTCGGTTCATGGGCATGCCGTCAGCGCAGCTGGCTGTCCTTGCTGCCGCGCCGGTTGATGCCCGAATACTTCGGACGCCGGTCGCGGAGAGACTGACAGGCGACGCATGTGCGCGCACCCGGCAGGGCGCGGCGGCGCGCTTCCGGGATCGGCTCGCCGCACTCTTCGCAATCGGCCAGGCCGGCCCCCGAGGGCATACGCGCGAGGGCGCTGGCCAGCGCGTCCTTCACGCTGTCTTCGATCTGCTCCTGAACGGCGCCATCGGGCGCCCAGCCGTTGGCCATGCGTAATCATTCCTGCGGAAGTGTCTGTTAAAGCTCCATATAGGTACGCGGGAACATCGTTTCATCCTCTGTGGTCGCCCGACAGCGCACCGCTGCAACGCAGTTGGCGCACGATGCCGTTATAGGCAGCGTGCAAGCCCTGACTTCGGCCGATCTCATGGTCCGACCCGGCCGCCTTCCAGAACGCGACCTGCCATTCGTCGGGACAGCGCCCGCGCAGCTACCAGAGCGCCAGCCCGACGCCGCGGGCGGAGCCTGGGCCTTGATGAACTAACCTCAGGCCGCAAGGGTCTGCCACTCCGCCATAGCGGCGGAGCGGCGTTCCTTGTAAGTACTCCTGTCGACGAGATGGCGTTCCAGAGCGAAGTGGTTGTGGACGTTGGCGTCGACCGAGGCGAACTTCTGCAGCGTCTTCATCCGTCTGAACCGCAGCATCGCCCGCTCGCGTCGTCGGAAGGGCAGATGGCTGTTCTCGACCCGGTTGTTGGCCCAGCGGCCCATCTCCTGCTTCTCCGCATTGCCGAGCTCGTGCATTGCCGCACGATACGACCGCAACCCGTCTGTGGTAATCGCGACAGGTGATCCATGCCGCTTCAAGGCCTTCTTCATGAAGGTCAGTGCAGCCGCTTTGTCGCGTGTCCGGGTGATGTAGCTTTCGAGAATCTCGCCTTCCTGGTCGACCGCTCGCCACAGGTAGACCATCTCACCGTTGAGCTTCACGTACATCTCATCGAGGTGCCAGCGCCAGTGCCGGAAGCCCCGCATGCGGCTCACCCGCCGGCGCCGCACGTCGGCAGCGAACAGCGGACCGAAGCGGTTCCACCAGTGCCGCACCGTCTCATGGCTAATGTCGATCCCGCGCTCAAACAGCAGGTCCTCGA
>Ga0065704_10071555_pt1 | contig 10726 bp, 6 predicted proteins | sample SwiRhicommuniRL2_FD_59091 | JGI IMG/M metagenome (GOLD analysis project Ga0065704, IMG submission 59091) | Switchgrass rhizosphere bacterial communities from Rose Lake, Michigan, USA - RL2 v2 (version 2) | ecosystem: Host-associated > Plants > Roots > Rhizosphere > Soil | place: East Lansing, MI | reverse complement strand
TCATCTAGCACCTTTGCCGGCTCCCCATAATTACGAGAGACGATGTATCTCTCGCAATTCTGGTGGAACGAAGTCAGCGTGATCTCGATCCCTGCTTTCTCCTTGGCGAAATTTGCCTCAATAATGCCTTCGTGCGCGCGCCTTGCGTCTTTGTCGGTCGGAGGAAGTTGCAGGGCGTATCTGATGGCTTCTATCAGGGTCGATTTGCCGGTTCCGCGGCCACCGACGATTGCATTTAGGTTCGGCGAAAACGAAAGGTCCAGATCTTCGAGATAACCGCGCCTGACGACGATCCTTTCAATGAGCGAATAGAATGTCGGATTTACCTCGTGGCTAAGTCGCACGCGGGACTCTGGGTCGCGACACGCCAACCGCAATGCATCTAGCGACGGCTCTGTCATTTTCACCCAGGAGAAGGCTCGGGGGTTATCCAGGTCTTCGGGTTTGCGCACGTCCTTGCTGTTGATCAGTGCGATCGGGCGATCGCGTTTGTAGTCAGCATTCTTGTTTCGCAGGATCCTCTGAACTTCAGGCTCAGGAATTGAATCAATATCTCCTGCAATCTGAGCCGCCAGAACCTTGGCACAGTCGCGCCAAATGTGGTGTAGACCGCCACCGTCTTGCTGCAACCGAAGGAGACCGCTTGCTCCTGTTGCGTGCGCTGCATACCAGAAGCCCCCTTGCTTATCGATAATTTCGGCAATAGCCAAACAGCCGAACTTGGATGGGTCGGTTTTCTTTCCGCCAACAGGTAATCCCATTGCTCCCAAATACTGATTTAGTGCGGCGACGCTTGTACCCGCTGGATACAGGCAGACCATATGAACCTTCTCGGTACTCGCGATTTCGAACCCAGGGAATACGACCATTCCTTTGTTTTCGATTGCCTGCCGAAGCTTGTCCAAGCCATCCACCGAGCCGTGGTCGGCGATTCCAACTACTTGAATGCCGTTGTTGGCACAGCGGTCCGCAATCGCCGCGTTGTAGTCGTCATCGGTGAGTCCGTGCGCCGCGCCCTGCCCTTGATACTGCTGAGCATAGGTCCATGGATTGACCTGAAGCGCGCATTTCCAGAATCTCGCGTACGGCGCGATTGTCATTCAAAACTCCCTGAACGTGCGAGACAGTTGGGGGCCGTCCACCTTCATCTCCGGCCTCTCGTAGTCATACCCATCTTGTGAAAAGCCCGCTTCGTTGATGCACGTTGCACCGCCCGGATCTGGTCAGGCACAACCCTTGAGCCACTTGCCGTATGTTGCTTCTTGATCCGCTTGAGGAATACCGGCGCCGCCTCATCGTTCGAGTCCTGCGGCAACAACTCCCCACGGAACGCCTTCGCCAACACCGCCGGTGTCAGCCTTTCGACTCGCTCTACGGCTGTCAGGTACTTCATCTCCAACGCATCGGCCAGGGCAAGCAACTCATCGACACGGCGGACGATCTCTGCTTGCTCAGATTCGGATGGCACTTCGATCGGAACGCTCGCCACTTTAGAAATGCTAAGCGTGTACAACCCTGCGGACGTGCTCGCCAGATCCATTAGGGCCGACCGTCCAGGCGGCGACATCAACCACAGCAAACCGAACTTCGCACTAACGGTTCCGTGCGTGCGCCAGCGAATCAGGTGGTTCTGGTGCGAGCACTCCGGAATCTCGCCGTTCCACCGGGCCACTCGACCGATCTGATCAAGGCTCCCGTTTCCCTCCACGATCAGGAGGTCTCCAGCCTGTAGTGCTGTTTTGCGCCATTCCACCTCGGTCAGACCGATCGTACTAATATCACCAAGGTCTAACCGATTCGCGTGGACATTGGCCACCCGCAGGTACGGCTTGCGCAGGCTGAGAGCCGCTCTTTTAGCGTTCTTGGTTAATCCACCGGAAACCGAGCCGGCTTGACCCATTGTCGATCTATGCCAATCCTGCGGCTGTCCTGACGCGTTGCGCCAATCCTCCGTCAACCTCCCGGAAACCGCTGCCTCGAGAACCGCATGCCGGAAGCGCTTGAGGATTGCCGGCACCCGGTCCAGCCGCGCGCGGCACCCTTCGACCCTGGCGAGCACGGCATTGATCTTCGCGGCGATCCGCTTCTGTTCGGAAACCGATGGCAACGAAATTTCGTATTGGCGAAGCTGCGAGAGATTGACTCTCGGTCGCGTAGCGCCGTGTACGCGCTCTGACATGTCGGCATATGTTTGCGTTGACGCAAGTCGATAGGTGACGAAAGCCGGGTGCGCCAATCTTGGATTTATCCGCAGACAAAAGCAGTCGGCCTTATTGATCGCGAGCCCCAAGTCCTTCGGCACGAGGCATACCCGCACATCCTCGTCAACGAAAGATGAGAAAAGAATGTCGTTCTCGTGCAACGCATGCTTTGAGAGAGCTTGATATTTTCGGCGTGAGATGTACGTCTTGCGATCACCTTGGAATCGCAAACGACCGATGTTCTCAAGTCTGACGACCCGCACTCCGGATTCGGTGTAATCGATCGACTTCAGATTCGACCCAAACGGCCCGTCAAATACCGCTAAGCACAGATCTCCAATTGGAACCTCCGTCCATCCGTCAGGCAACTCGCTCACCCCTCCACCTCTTCCACATCCTCTCCGAGTTCCGCCAGAATCCCCTTCAGATCCTCGAACGCTCCCTCGAGCGCAGCCACCGCCTGTCGCGCATACACAGCGGGGTCGTCGAGTGCCCCCCCATTCGTCTCGCTCTCTTCTTTGAGCCAGGAGATGTCGAGGCTGTCGTTACGATCCGCAATAAACGTGCGCGTGAAATTCCGTAACCGGCCGGCCTCGCCCTGGTCCTTGCGCTTCTTGAGTGCTTCAGCACCACCCTGCGGATCCGCGCCGTACGCTTTTACAAACTCCGAGAAATACGAGCTTGTTAGAGTCGTACGTTTGCCAAACGCTGGCGCATTGGTGCGGAGGTCATAGACCCACACCACTTTAGTATTTCCCTTGTCCGTCTCCCCGCGCGTGAAGAACAGCACGTTGGTCTTCACCCCTTGCGCGTAGAAGATGCCAGTGGGCAGCCGCAAAATCGTGTGCAAGTTGCACTTGTCCATCAGGTCCTGTCGGATGGCTTTGCCGACGTTCCCCTCGAAGAGTACGTTGTCCGGGAGCACGACAGCTGCCCGGCCGCCTGGCTTCAATCCCCGATAGATGTGCTGCAGGAAGCAGAACTGCTTGTTCGATGTCGGGAACGTGAAATCATCCCGGCTCGGCAGCCCGCCCCCCTTCTTGGTCCCAAACGGCGGATTGGTCAGCATCAATGTCGCTTTCGGCAGTGCCTGCCCGTCCGGTGACAGGGTGTCTCCGTATCGAATGCCCGCTTCCTTAGTGCCGGAATCGAGCCCGTGCAGCATCAGATTCATCAGCGCGAGGCGATGCGTGTCCTGCACATGTTCCATGCCGTAGAACGTCTCGCGGCGGTACTTCCGCTGCTCGGTCTCGGTCCACTTCTCGGGCGGCTTCCCGTGCTCGCGCAGATATCGATTCGCGGCGATTAGGAATCCGCCGGTGCCTGCGGCTGGATCTTGGATGATGTCCTTGAGTGTCGGCTGCATCACCTCGACCATCGCATCGATGAGCGGTCGAGGCGTGAAATATTGGCCGGCTCCGGACTTCTTCTCGTTAGCGTTCTTCTCTAGCAGACCTTCGTAGAGATCGCCGAGGCCCTCTTGGCGTGCGCTGTACCAGTCGAGTTTGTCCAGCTCCGACACTAGCGCGGAGAGGGTCGCGGGTTTCTTGATGAAAGAACTCGCGTTGGCAAATATCTCCTTGACCTGCGGCGAGCCATGGCTGCCCAGGTGGATCAGTGCCAGCTTGTAGAACTCCAAACGATCAGGTGCCGCCTTCGATTCCAGGTCATGCCAGCGATAGCCTCTGGGCAGTTGGTCCTCGGTCTGCGTCTCCTCCGCCATCTTCAGGAACAGCAGGAAGGTCAGCTCCGTTACGTACTGGTGGTAGGTGACCCCGTCGTCCTTGAGGATGTTGCAGAGGTTCCAGAGTTTCTGAACGATGTCGTGCGTGATGTTGGCCATGTCTTCCGAACAGGTGAAATTGTTCAAGCCGCCGAGGGCGGCCAGATTTCATCGTGAAGCTTATCGAGTACCTGCTCGAGTTCGCCGCCAAAAATCTTATCTAGTCGTTTGAAGCCGCCGCCTTCGCGCTTGAAGATCAAGTCGGCATCGTCAAGCGCATCGCGATCGACGATCAGGTTTGATTTGGTCTGCTCCGCGATCTTCTTGAGCCAGTCGCGCTGTGGCGTAGCCCAGGTGCGGCTAGCAAGTAGTTTCTGCAGGGCTCGGTCGACCCGTGTTTCGTACGGGACCAATGCGTCCCCAAGCGCCGCCTGCCGGACGTATCCCAGGATGCTCGCAGCGACTTCCTGGTTAGTCTTGTCCCGCCACGCCGCGGCCACGGTTCGCTCCGGAAAGCCAGCCGTATCGAGCGCCAGGCGCAGCTCCTTGAGTTGCTTGCGCGTCAGCTCGCGCGGTCGGGTGAGCACGGCGGACAGAGCCGCAATTTCGTTCTTGTTGGTCTTGATGAACTTCTCGAACTCCTGCAGGTAGTCCTCAGGCTTCTGGCCGGCCCCATAACCGTGTTCGATTGAATGCAGCGCGTCTGCATGATCGGAAATCAGCACGGGCGCCGCGCCCTGCCCGCTTACCCGGTCCAGAATCTCGCCGAGCCCCGGATTTTGCGTGAACCACGCTGTCACCTCGGGCAGCGGCATGTGACGGAGCTTGGCAATGAACTGGTCCGGGGGCATGCCGCACTTCGTCTCGAAGTCCTGCAGCCGCTTCTCATCAAGGTGCCGCTTCTTTCGCTGCAGCTTGGCGACGAATTGTTCGAGCACCAACTGCTGTTGATCCAACCCTTTGACCGTCGCCAATTCTTCGACCAGCTTGGTGAAGCTCAGCTTGGGATCGTTCACCACCGGGCGCATTGCCGTCATCGAGGCGAGCGCGTCGTACAGCCGCACGGCATCGAACACCCGGAATGCGTCCTTGCCGATCTCGGGGCACAATCGCGTGCCTCGACCCAGCATCTGGTCGAACAGAATTCGACTGTTGACCCGGCGCAGGAAGACGAGGTTGCAGATCTCGGGCACGTCGATGCCGGTGGTCAGGAGATCGACGGTGACGGCGATGTTCGGCAACGTCTCGTTCTTGTAGCGACGGATGAGCGACAAGGGTTTGTCCGCCGTACCGGTGATCTTGACCACCGCGTCGTCGTCAACTTCGCCGTAGACCTCGCCGAGTGCCTCTTTGAGCAACAGGACGACCAGGTCGGCATGGGCGTCATTGGCGCAGAACACAAGCGTCTTGCCCTTGCCCGTCGGATCAATCTCTCTCGCCAGTTCCCGGCAGACGACCCGGTTGAACGACTCCGTGACTACCTTGCGATTGAAATCCTCGATCTCGAGGTGAATTTCGTCAGGAGCTGTAAACAGGTCCTCCTGGTGGCTCGTTGGGTCGTACGCGCGAACCTCTTCGCCCACCTTCCAGGTAATCCCGATCTCCGACAGTTCGGTCCGGATCTGGACGGGTGGCTCATGGTCGACCAGGTAGCCGTCAACGACTGCCTCCCGGTAGCCGTAGCTGAAAATAGGCTTGCCGAAAATCTCCACGGTGTGCAGCGCGGGCGTCGCCGTGAGGCCGACCTTGACGGCATCGAAGTATTCGAGCACGCGACGATACTTCGACACGTAATCGTCGAATCCGCGAAACGTCAGTTCCGTGTCCGACAGTTCGCGATCGAGCAAGTATCCGCGATGACACTCATCAACCACGATGCAGTCATATTGATCGACCGGAATCGGTGTCGCTCCCTCTGGAGGAAACAACAGTCGCTGCACCATGCCTTGAACCGTCGCAAGGTGTACGGCGGTGTCGGCATCGGGCGCCGTATCCCCGAGTTCTTTGATGCCGAAGACATCGGCAAATTTCTGCAGACTCTCCATCTGCGTGTCTTTGAAGGCGTTGGCCGCCTGCTCGCCGAGCGCCGAGCGATCGACCAAAAACAGTACGCGCTTAAATCGCTGTGCTTTGAGCAGCCGATAGATCAGCGCTACGCACGTTTTGGTCTTGCCAGTGCCGGTGGCCATCGCGAGCAGCAGGTCTCGCTGGCCTTTCTCAATTGCGCCCTCCACCGCTCGGATCGCATCGCGCTGGTACGGCCGAAGTGGGAAGCTGTATTCGAACGGCTGATCCTTGAGATTCTGGTCGGCCGCTGCTTCGTCACGCTTCAGAAGCGTGGTTAACCCCTCTGGCGTCATCCAGCCGTCGAGCGGGCGCGCGAGGTTCATGGGGCGCCTGACGTCGCAGAACCAGATTCCGCTTTTTGTCCTCAATTGCTTGAGATACGGCCGGCCGTTCGTCGCGAAGGTGAACGGAATCTTGTGCTTGCCCCAGGGGTGGCCTTCGGCCGCGTATTCGTCGGTGTGCGCGAAGTCGCGGCTGTAGCGCTTGGCCTGCTGGAGCGACGCCGAGACGTCGACCGCCTTGCGCTTGGCCTCAACCGTGGCCACCGCGGTGAGCCCGACGAACAGCACGTAATCGGCGGGGCCTGAAGACGTTGGCCACTCCGCGATTGCGCGATTGACCCCCTTCTGCGGCAAGACGCCCTTGCTGTAGCACAGCTCGACAGTGTCGGCTTCCCAACCAGCTGCCCGCAACTGCGCATCGATCAGCTTGCGAGTCTCCGCTTCGTCGAGTACCACGGACTGCGCAGCGGCTCCCGCGGCCTTCGCGACAGCAGTCACGGCGGCCGGCTTTTGGGTGACCGATGCGGCCTGCTGTGCCGCTAGTTTTGCTTCGAGGGCTACCTTGGCTTGCTCGGCCTCGGCGGCCATCTGTTCCCAGACCGCAAGGTCTGACTTCGCAGCCCGTAACCGCGCCAGCGCCGCTTCCAACGCGCCCGCCTCCGCTGAGTGCGTAGCTTCGTACTCGTCGAGCTTCTGCTGCAGCAGGGCCAGTTCAGCCTTGAGCTCGGCACTCTCGTCTTTCGGGGCCGAGGGCGGAATGAAGGGGCCCGAGCGGTACGCCTTATCCCTGAAGGTGCGGTGGTACCAGAGTCCGAGCTGCCAGCTGATCTTGAGGGTGGACAGTGCGGACCGGTGATCGTCCGCCATTGCGTGGCTTGCGGCGTTCCCCGAACGTCTAACCTCGTTAAACAGCTGCGCGACGTCCCGCGGCAAGACTCCAGTGTCCTGCAGCCTGCGCAACAGGTCGAACTGTGGTTCCTCGGGGGAAACATATGACCCGACGCGAGACGCCAGCAGTTGCGCCAGCAGCTCGCCGAACTGACGCAACTTCAATAGGCAGGTGTTCGGATCCGAGGCGAAGTATTGCTCGGCAAGCATGCCGAGCCGCACTAGCTGCTCGTCGTGCTCAGCAAGAAAACCGAAGTTGCTGGCTAGCTTCGTTCTCATGCCGCTAGTCTGCGATCCCAAAGCGCGATTTCAGGCGCTCGACCGTGTGCCGCCAATTGTCGGCCTTCGGCTTGGCGATGGTGTTCTGGTTGCCAAAGAACCCCCGCTCCTTGATCGCTTGGGATTCCGGTACCGTCGTATCCCATTTGACGCGAACCAGGTACTCAGCCTTCTCCGCGTCCTCGGTGCTCTTCGTCGTCCGCGCCACCATCAGTCCGGGAATCTCCGTAATCGGTATCGACTGGCCACTTGGGCCTGTCACCATGAACTGCTCTACGGGAACGACCCGCTCGACCACGCGCCCGACACCGACAAAGCCGGTACCCGGCACGTTGACCCAGACCCTGTCGCCCGGATTCAGCATTGAAAGTGTTTGGCTGTAGAAGCGCCCGCCTCCTCCACCGATAAAGCCGTACTTCCGGGCTTCTTCCCAATCTCGGTCGGTGCCTTTGTACGAGGCGTAAAACTCGCCGTTCCAGTCGCCCTTGGGCGCGGTCGACTTCTCGATGTCGACCTCGGACGGATCACGCAGCCACACGCGGGCGAGGTATTCCCGATCGCCGTCTTTGAAGACTCGGAAGAAGATCGCGTTGATCCCGACTTCATGTTCGTCCGCGAGGTACTGCACGATGCGCTCACTGGCGGCATCGAACTGTGATGCGACCACCACCAGTTCGTGGGCCTGATTGAGGTCCTCTGGCACTTCGGCCACTGAGAACCGCTTGCAGAATGCCTGGTCGAACGACTCCTGCCCGCGTTCCGGGTGGTAGCTCTCGGCGTAGCGACGGTAGATTTGCGCGATGTCCTCGGCCCGCAGTTTGACGACCCAGGAGCCGTACTCGAGGACTTGCGCGATCACCTCGCGGGGCGTCTGGTCGCGCTTGAGCTCAAGGAGGACAAGATCGCCGACGCCGTCGATGGCGAGCAGGTCGATGCGCGGCCCAAATGAAGTCACGACCTGGCGGCCGATAACCATCCATCCTGGGTTGGCGATGGTGATGTCCCGGTCCAGCAGGTCTTCGAGTCGAGCTTCCTGGTCGAGCCCTGTGGCGGTCAGGGACGTCAGTCCACCGTCGATGCGCCAAACCCCCAGTTCTAATGGCACGGCACCCTCGTCGCGCTTTGGCCATTGAGCCGCCGGGTCGGCGCCCGTGCATCGATCCGAAAGTCTGCGATTTTGATGAAGCTGCACGTGCGCCGCGGGCTGTGCTCGGCGAATCGTCCACGCAAGTCAAAGAAATCCATTTGCATGCTCCCCATGCCGAACGCTGCCCAGAGTATTGATTCTTCGCGACAGCTGGGCAGCTGCAGGGGATCAATCGTAGCAGTGCGGCCGGGAATCCCGGCTATGCGTCCTATTCATGACAGCGCCCTCACCACGTACCGCGGTGTCTTGTCATTTCGGTGGCAGGTTGGACGTGGGGATTAGCAAGGGAACGAACGCCGAGCTACTCAATATCGGCCGGGTTCGCATCAATCCAAGTAGTTTTGGCAGAACTCACCGATATCTTTGCGAGACCTGTTCCAACAGCGTTAATTTTTTATTTTCTGGTGTATAGTAACTCCCGTATAAACCAACGGTTACGGCGCTTTGCTCTAGCATATTCTCGAGTTCATATCAAGAGAGTTTGTACGTCTAAGCAGGCTTCCCGGAGCCTGCAAAGTGGCGGCTGGCCCGGATAGGCGACGTCGAGCCCCGCTCGAAGACACCGCCTGTTCCGGAAACAGATCGGGGTGACATGTCCGCCGCTGGAGCGTTGCGCTTGGAATGTGTACCGCACGAGGTCGAATGCCGCACCCCCGAAGGCCGACAGGCCTTTGGAGACCGGCGAGAGCCCACATCCACGGCGGTCCCTTGGGAACGAACCCAGGGTGAAGAAGACCGCCACCTGCCAGCGGTCGGCTATGGCGAAACGGGCCTCAGCGCCAGGTCTTCTGGATTTGCGCGGTCACATCGTTAGTGCCGACAGGCGCATAGAGCGGGTCGTCCCCTACCGTTACCGGAAAGGCCACACACCTACACGCGCGCCGCACCATTGCTACCACGGGATCTGCAGCGCCCGCGCTGCGGCTTGCGGCTGTTCAAGCACAAAAACCCCGACGCGTGGCCGGGGTTCGTGTGGGGATGCGCTACTGACGCTCAGTCGGTTTTGCGTCGCCGGCTTAGGCCGAGACCGGCGAGGCCGAAGCCGAGCAGCGCGACCGTGGTCGGTTCGGGCACCGTGGAGACGACCTCGGCGCTCGTCACGCCATCGAGCCAGACGCTCCAGTACGTGCCCATACCGCAATGGCTGGCGGGTTGGCACCAGGACGACAAGGCAATCGGCGTTTGGCTGTCGTACGCGAATCCATCGCTGAACTGCGAGCCGAGCGCGAAGTTGGCGTAGGCCGCGACCGTGAAGTAGTAACTGCCCGCCGCCAGCGCCGCCAACGAGAATCCGGAGTCATAGTAGGTCTGACTTGCAGTATCCACGTTGGGATTGTCGTCGTTCTCACTTATCAAGGTGCCCGTCGACGCATTCCAAAGCGCCGTGATCGGGTCAAAGTTCACGGCGTTGTCGAAGGAATCCGTCCACACGCGCACATTGGTTGCGGGCGCATCTAGCGTGAAGCCGACCACAATCACGTCGTTGTGATAGGTGATGTTGCCGTCGAAATGAAGGGTAGCGGCGTCTGCGACCATCGGTCCAGCAAGCAGCGTCGCGGCCAGTAGTCCCAAGAGTTTATCGTTCACTTCGCTCTCCCTTGCTTGTCATGATCAATCACTTTTGGAACAGTGTTGAGTCAAGCAATGGATATGCCAACACCCTCCGCTCTCAACAAAAACAAGCGCTTGCTGGGGCGCTCTTAGTCGCGCCGAAATAGTGTACTCGGAGATGTAAAAATCTCTGACCCACCGCTTCGCCTTGGATGACAATCTATTTATGCGGGAGGCGGTTATTGGCGCGGACTCAGAAAAATTGCGCAACTCTCCCTAGTTGCACCTCGTCTAAGCGCAGCCAAGATTGTGTCAAACACGCTACTCAGCGTCGCACCGGCCGCATCGCTGAAAAACTTTTCGACTCGAACGCATTAGAAGAGGGAGACTGAACTGCTAGCCGTTCGGAACCGCGGCATCCCCGTGCGGCCCGCGTCCCGCCACCGTCGTCATTCAGCGGCGGGACCTTTCCCGGACGTGAACTTCCTGATTGTCGTTAGACCCCCGTCCCGCTCAGCCGCACCGAGCGCAGTCCCCCGCCTCCGCCGTTCACGTTCAGGGTCGCGGTCTTCGATCCTTTCGACGTCGG
>Ga0065704_10001772_pt1 | contig 10728 bp, 13 predicted proteins | sample SwiRhicommuniRL2_FD_59091 | JGI IMG/M metagenome (GOLD analysis project Ga0065704, IMG submission 59091) | Switchgrass rhizosphere bacterial communities from Rose Lake, Michigan, USA - RL2 v2 (version 2) | ecosystem: Host-associated > Plants > Roots > Rhizosphere > Soil | place: East Lansing, MI | reverse complement strand
GGCGGACGCCGCTGGACGCTCGCGTCGGGCGCGGCCGGCGCCGGCGACGATCCGGTTCGCATCCTCGGCATCGACCCGGGTTCGCAGGCGACCGGTTTCGGCGTGATCGACTGGCGCGGCGGCGACGCGCGCTATGTCGCGAGCGGTGCCATCCGCACGCGCGGCGCGGCGTTCGCACCGCGTCTTCGGCAGATCTTCGACGGCGTACTGGAACTGGTCCGGGAATACCGGCCGGCGGAGGTCGCGATCGAACGCGTCTTCATGCATCGAAACGCCGACAGTGCCCTCAAGCTGGGCCAGGCCCGTGGTGCGGCGATCTGCGCGGTCTACTCGGGCAGCTCGACGCTGTTCGAATATGCGCCGCGCGAGGTCAAACTCGCGATCGTCGGGCAGGGCGGCGCGCAGAAGGAACAGGTGCAGTTGATGGTGCGCAACCTGCTGCGACTGCAGGGCGAACTCGGTCCCGACGCGGCCGACGCGATCGGTCTCGCGCTGTGCCACGCCTATTCGCGCGGCGTGCGCGAGGCCGTCGGCACCGCGGTGACGGTGCTCGAGGGCCATCCGTGATCGGTTTCCTGCGCGGTCGCGTCGCCGCCAAGCATCCGCCCGTCCTGCTGCTGGACGTCAACGGCGTCGGCTACGAGGTCGAGGCGCCGATGTCGACGTTCTACAACCTGCCGGCCGTCGGCACCGAGGTGCAGCTGCACACGCACCTGGTCGTACGCGAGGACGCGCACGTCCTGTTCGGGTTTGGCACCGAGCGCGAACGGAGCCTCTTCCGCGAGCTGATCAAGGTCTCGGGTGTCGGTCCGCGCATCGCGCTCGGCATCCTGTCGGGCGCGAGCGTCGACGAGTTCCACCGCTGCGTCGAAGCCCAGGACGCCGCGGCGCTGACGCGGATCCCGGGCATCGGCCGCAAGACCGCCGAGCGCCTGATCGTCGAGATGCGCGACCGCCTCAAGGCGCTCGCGACCGGGCAGCCGTTCGAGGTCAAAGGCCCGGCCGGCGCCAGTGGCGTGGCGGCGCCGAGCCCGCAGGCGGAGGCGTTCAGCGCGCTCGTCGCGCTCGGGTACAAGCCACCGGAAGTGACGCGGCTGTTGCAGAAGGTCGATGCGTCGGTGACGACGACCGAAGAACTGATCCGCCACGCGCTGCGCGCGGCGAGCCTGTGAGGCACCCGTGACGCGGCAGGACAGCAAGGTGACGATCGAGCCCGACCGCGTGATCTCGGCCGGCGCGCAGCGCGACGAGGAGGTCTACGACCGCGCGGTGCGGCCGAAGACGCTCGCCGACTATGTCGGCCAGCCCGCGATGAAGGCGCAGATGGAGATTTTCATCGCGGCCGCGCGCAACCGCGGCGAGGCGCTCGACCACACGCTGATCTTCGGGCCGCCCGGGCTGGGCAAGACCACCCTTGCGCACGTGATCGCCAACGAGCTCGGGGTCGGCTTCAAGCAGACTTCGGGCCCCGTGCTCGAGCGGCCGGGCGACCTCGCGGCGCTGCTCACCAACCTGCAGCCGAACGAAGTGCTGTTCGTCGACGAGATCCACCGGCTGAGCCCGGTCGTCGAGGAAATCCTCTACCCGGCGCTCGAGGATTTCCAGCTCGACATCATGATCGGCGAGGGGCCGGGCGCGCGTTCGATCAAGATCGACCTGCCGCCGTTCACGCTCGTGGGCGCCACGACGCGGGCCGGCCTGCTCACGTCGCCGTTGCGCGACCGGTTCGGCATCGTGCAGCGGCTCGAGTTCTACGGCCACGACGAGTTGCAGCGCATCGTGCAGCGCTCGGCGGGCATCCTCGGTGTCGCGGCGGAGGCCGAGGGCGCTGCGCAGATTGCAACGCGCTCGCGCGGCACGCCGCGCATCGCCAACCGGCTGCTGCGTCGCGTGCGCGACTACGCCGAGGTCAAGGCGGGCGGTCGCATCACGCAGGAAGTGGCCAAGGCCGCGCTCGACCTGCTCGACGTCGACCCGCAGGGGTTCGACCCGATGGACCGCCGCCTGATGCTGACGATCATCGAAAAGTTCGACGGCGGCCCGGTCGGCGTCGACAGCCTCGCGGCCGCGCTCGGCGAAGAGCGGGGCACGATCGAGGACGTGATCGAGCCGTTCCTGATCCAGCAGGGGTTCATCATGCGCACTGCACGCGGCCGCGTCGCGGCGCGCAACGCCTACCTGCATTTCGGCCTGACGCCGCCCGCGCTCGAGCAGCGCCCGGGCACGCTCGGCCTGTTCTGAACCTGAGGTTCCCACCGATGCCCCACGACGTGATCCGCGCATGATCGGCGAGCACTCCATCCTCGACCTGCTGCTGCAGGCCAGCCTCGTCGTGCAGCTCGTGATGCTGCTGCTCATCGGCGCGTCGGTCGCCTCGTGGGCGATCATCTTCAGCAAGCGCAAGCTGCTCAACGACGCGCGACAGGCGGCCGACCGCTTCGAGACGCAGTTCTGGTCGGGCGGCGACCTCGCGGCGCTCTACAAGTCGCTCGAGGGCACCTCGCCCACGGGCATGGCGGACATCTTCGTCTCGGGCTTCCGCGAGTTCTCGCGGCTCAAGTCGCAGGGCCTCGTCGGCGCGCAACTGCTCGACGGCGCCCGCCGCGCCATGCGGGTGGCACAGCTCAAGGAAACCGACCGGCTCGAGCAGAACCTGTCGACGCTCGCGACGATCGGCTCGACCAGCCCGTACGTCGGTCTCTTCGGCACGGTCTGGGGCATCCTCACGGCGTTCCAGGGTCTCGGCCACGTGCAGCAGGCGACGCTCGCGACGGTCGCTCCGGCCATCGCCGAAGCGTTGATCGCGACCGCGATGGGTCTGTTCGCGGCGATTCCTGCCGTGATCGCCTACAACCGTTACGCCGACGCGGTGAGCAGGCTCGAGCTGCGCTACGACACGTTCATGGAAGAGCTCTCGACGATCCTGCAGCGTCACTCCGGCATTTCCGCCGTGGCCGCCTGAGACGACGGAGCCGCGATGCCACGCAACCGACGCAGGTTGATGGGCGAGATCAACGTCGTGCCCTACATCGACGTGATGCTCGTGCTGCTGATCATTTTCATGGTCACGGCGCCCATGCTGAGCCAGGGCATCAAGGTCGACCTGCCGCAAGCCGCGGCCGAGCCTATCGAACCCGACGACCTCGAGCCGCTGCTGCTCAGCGTCGACGCGGCCGGCGCGATGTACCTGAACCTGGGCGATCCCAAGGTCGCTTTGGAACCAGACCGGTTGCTCGAGCTGGCCTCGGCGGTGCTGCGCCGGGAACCCGAGCGCCCCGTATTGGTCAAGGCGGACAGGGCCGTGCCGTACGGCCGGGTCGTGGAGGGCATGGTGCTGTTGCAGCAGGCGGGCGCGAAAAAAGTCGGATTCGTCACCGACCCGGTCGGAACCGGGCGCGCGGCGGGGCAGCGCTAGCGGCATGACGCGTCCGCCACGCGGTCGCGCGGCACCCTGGGTCGGGTCGGTCGCGTTGCACCTTGTCTTCGTCGCCCTGCTGGCGGCGGCCGCCCTGCGCTGGCGCACCGATCCGCCGCCGGAGCAGCTCGCCGTCGAAGGCAACGTCGTGCGCTACGAAGACCTGCCGGACTCGGTCAAGGCGGGCAAGCCGTTGCGCGAGAAGCCAGTGCCGCAGGTGCAGCCAGCACCAGAACCGGTGCCGGTCGAGCCCGAACCCGAACCAGAGCCGCTTCCGCCACAGCCGCAACCGGAGCCCGTCGACACGGCGGCGCAGCAGCAGGCCGCGGCCGAGGCGCAGCGACTCGAGCAGCAACGCGCCGCGCTCGAGCAGCGCAAGGCCGAGGAACAGCGCGCCGCCGACCTGAAGCGCACGCAGGAGGCGGAAGCCCAGCAACGCAAGGCCGCCGAAGAGCAGCAGCGCGCGGCTCAGGCCGCGGAGGAACGCCGCCAAGCCGAGCAGCGCAAGGAGCAGGAAGCGCTCGCCGCGAAACAGAAACAGCTCGAGCAGGAAAAGGCCGCACGCGAGGCGAAGCAGCGCGCGGAACGCGAGGCCGACCTGCAGCGCGCGCTCGCGAGCGAGGAGGAGGGCGAGGCGTTCGCGCGCTCGGGCGTCGTCGACGAGTACAAGGCGCTGCTCACGCAAACGATCGAGCGCAACTGGAACCGGCCGCCGTCGGCGCGCGCGGGACTGAAGTGCACGCTGTACGTGACCCAGGCGACGGGCGGGACCGTGCTCGACGTCAAGATCGGCGACTGCAACGGCGACCAGGCGGTGCGCGATTCCGTCGCCAACGCCGTGTTTAAATCGTCACCGTTGCCCGCGCCGCGCGACCCGCGCGCCTTCCAGCGCCAGCTCGTGATGAACTTCGAACCGAAGGAGTAGTGCCTTGACGATAGACCTGCGCTCGCTGGCGTCTCTGCTTGCACGGTCGAAAACCATTGCCGCAATGTTCGTGCTCGCCACCGCGTGGAGCGGCGTGGCGCAAGCCCAGTTGCGGCTCGACATCACCGAGGGCGTGCGCGACGCGGTCCCGGTCGCGGTCGTGCCGTTCGGCGGCCAGGCCGAAGGGGGTGCCAACGATGTCGCCGCGGTCGTCGCCAACGACCTGCAGCTGAGCGGGCGCTTCAAGCCGCTGGATCGACGCGACATGGTCACGCGTCCCACCACCGGTGCGGCGATCCGGTTCGAGGACTGGCGCCTGCTGCGCTCCGACTTCATCGTCGTCGGTCGCGTCGAGCCCGACGCGGCTTCGGGGCTCGCGGTCACGTTCGAGCTGTTCAACGTGCAGACCGGACAGCCGCTGCTGAGCCAGCGCCTGGTGACGACCGAACGCGGCCTGCGCGCGACGTCGCACCGAATTGCGGACCTGGTGTTCGAACGCCTGACCGGCATTCCGGGCGCGTTCTCGACGCGGATCGCCTATGTCGCGGTCGAAGGCCAGGCGCCACGCAAGACCTACCGGCTGATCGTCGCCGACGCCGACGGGTATGGACCGCGCACCATCACCGAATCGACCGAACCGCTGATGTCGCCGGCGTGGTCGCCGGACGGCCAGAGCCTCGCGTACGTCTCGTTCGAGGGCAAGGCCTCGGCCGTGTACGTGCAGCGGCTCGCCACGGGCGAGCGCCGCCGGGTGTCGGCGCGACTCGGCATCAACGGTGCGCCGGCCTGGTCGCCGGACGGCCGCAAGCTCGCGTTGACGCTCTCGCGCGACGGCAACCTCGACATCTACACGCTGGACCTCGCGTCCCAGGCGCTGACGCGGCTGACGACCGACGCCGCGATCGACACGGAGCCGGAATGGTCGCGTGACGGTGCGAGCCTCTACTTCACCTCCGACCGTGCCGGCAGCGCGCAGGTCTACCGGGTCGAGGCCTCGGCAGGCCAGGCCGCGCAGCGCCTCACGTTCACGAACGGCTACAACGCGCGCCCGCGCGTGTCACCCGACGGCCAGTCGCTCGCGCTCGTGACGCTCGATCGTGGTGCGTACCGCATCGCGACGTTCGACCTCAAGACGCGCAACGTGCGCGTGCTGACCGAGGGGCGGCAGGACGAGGCGCCGAGTTTCGCGCCCAATGGCGCGACGATCATCTATGCGACCCGCGCCGGTACGCGTGGCACGCTCGCGATGGTTTCGTCGGACGGTCGTTTCCAGCAGCGCCTGAGCTCCGACGTCGGCGACGTGCGCGAGCCGGTCTGGTCGCCGTACCCGGCGCCGGCGCGGTGAAGCGGCTGCCCGGTCAAGGTATGATTCTTTTCCGACACGCCGCGCGCGCCGCGGCATTTCCCGCCCGAGGAGTTCGATGACCAACATCAAGTGGACCCATGCCATCGCCATTGCCGTGCTCGCGCTCGGCCTCGCTGCGTGCACCAAGCCGAAGCAGGTCCAGCCGGAGACGGCACCCACGCCCGCCACCGAGGACGGCGCGCAGACGAGTGGCATTCCCACCGAGCCGGCGCCCACCGCGGGCGCCATGAGCGAGGCACAGCGCCAGGCGCTGGCCGCGCTGCAGAACCGAAACGTCGTCTATTTCCAGTACGACAGCAGCGAGATCCAGCCGCAGTACGACGCGATCGTGCAGGCCCACGCGGCCTACCTGGCCAAGTACCCGACGGCGCGCGTGCGTCTCGAGGGTCACACCGACGAGCGCGGCTCGCGCGAATACAACATCGGCCTGGGCGAGCGCCGTGCGCAGACCGTGCGCAAGGTGCTGATGCTCCAGGGCGTGACCGAGACGCAGATCACCACGGTGAGCTACGGCGAGGAACGCCCGGTCGCCGATGGCGCCGACGAATCCGCGTACGCGCAGAACCGCCGCGTCGAACTCGTGCCGGTGCAGTGACTCCGATGACCATGCGTCGTCCGTTTGCGGTCTGCCTGCTGGTCGCGTCGCTGCTCTGCGGCGGCGCGGCCCAGGCGCAGTTCGGTGGCACGCAGAGCAACAAGGAGCTCGAGGCGCGCGCCAACCAGGCCGAATCGCGTCTCCAGGCGCTCGAGGCCCGGCTGAACCAGTCGCTGGTGGACCTGCAGCGCCAGATCGAGGCCTCGCAGCAGGACCTGCGCACGCTGCGCGGGCAGGTCGACGAGGCCCGCAACGAGCTCGAACAGCTGCGCCAGCAGCAGCGCGACCTCTACGCGGACCACGACCGCCGGTTGCTCGCGATCGAGAACGGCGCGGCGGCGGGCGGCGTGTCACCGGCAACCGGTGGCCTCGCCAACCCGCCCGACGTGGTCTTTGCCGACGAATCCGCCGTGTACGGCGAAGCGTTCGCGGCCATGAAGGCCGGGCGTTACGAAGAAGCCGCGCGTGGCTTCGAGACCTACCTGGCCAAGTATCCGCGCGGGCCGAGGGCCGACAACGCGACGTACTGGCTCGGCGAGGCGCAGTTCATCCAGCAGCAATACGACCCGGCGCTTAAATCGTTCCAGGCGGTGGCGGCGTTCCCCGAATCGCGACGGCTGGCCGAGGCACTGCTCAGGGTCGGTGACTGCCAGGCGGCGCTCAAGGCGTTTCGCAACGCGCGCACGTCGTATTCGAAGGTCGTGTCGACCTGGCCCGAGTCCGAGGCGGCGAGGCAGGCGCGCATGCGCATCGAGAAGCTCAACGCCGAGGGCCGGTGAGCCGGCTCAAGATCACCGAGACCTTCGTCTCGATCCAGGGCGAGGCCGACGCCGTCGGCTGGCCGACGCTGTTCATCCGTTTGACCGGGTGCCCGCTGCGTTGCGTCTACTGCGACACGCAGTACTCGTTCTACGGTGGCGAATGGCAGACGGTGGACGCCTTGCTCGAGGTGGCCCGAAACAGCGGCGTGCGCCACGTCTGCGTCACGGGTGGCGAACCGCTCGCGCAGAAGGCTTGCCTGGAACTGCTGCGCCGGCTTTGCGATGCCGGGCACGCCGTGTCGCTCGAGACCAGCGGTGCGCTCGACGTGACGCAGGTCGACCCACGCGTGAGCCGTGTCGTCGACCTGAAGACGCCGGGCTCGGGCGAGGAGCGTCGCAATCGGCTCGAGAACCTGGACGTGCTCGGCGAGCGCGACCAGGTGAAGTTCGTGCTCTGTTCGCGCGCCGATTACGAGTGGGCGCGCGACCTGCTGCGAGCGCGTGCCGAACCGATCCGCGGCCAGGTGCTGTTCTCGCCGGTCTGGGGACAGGTCGAGCCGCGCGAACTGGCGGAGTGGATCCTCGCGGACCGGCTCGACGTGCGGCTGCAACTGCAGCTGCACAAGGTGTTGTGGGGCAACGAGCCGGGACGATGACGGCATGAGCGAATCGAAAGAACCGACGCCGGCGCGGCCGGCGGTCGTGCTGGTCTCCGGCGGTCTCGACTCGGCGACGTGTCTCGCGATCGCGCGCGCCGAAGGGTTTCGCTGCCACGCGCTGAGTTTCCGTTACGGCCAGCGTCACCACGCCGAACTCGCGGCCGCGGCGCGCGTGGCACGGCAGCTGGGGGCTGCGGAACATCGCGTCATGCAGATCGACCTCGGTGCGTTCGGAGGCTCGGCGCTCACCGACAGCGCCATCGCCGTGCCCGAGGACGGCGGGGCGGGGCAGGCGATCCCGGTCACATACGTGCCCGCACGCAACACGGTGTTCCTGTCCTTCGCGCTGGCCTGGGCCGAGGTGCTCGGCGCGCACGACATCTACATCGGCGTCAACGCCGTGGACTACTCGGGCTATCCGGATTGCCGGCCCGAGTTCATCGCCGCGTACGAGCGCATGGCCAACCTGGCGACCCGGGCCGGCGTCGAGGACGCGGAACCCCTGCGCATCCGCACGCCGCTGATCGACCTGACCAAGGCGGAGATCGTCCGTCGCGGCACGGAGCTCGGCGTCGATTACGGCGCGACCGTGTCCTGTTACCAGGCGGACGAGGGCGGTGCGGCCTGTGGCCGCTGCGATTCGTGCCGGCTGCGACGCGCGGGCTTCGAGGCGGCCGGGCTGCCGGATCCGACGCGCTATCGCTGAGCGGGATCAGGCGCCCGGGCTGCGTGCGAGCAGGAGGGCAAAGCAGCCGATGACAACGGACGCGGTGCCGGCCTGCAGGAGGCTGTCGGCCGAGAAGCTGCCGAGATAGAAGTGACCGGCCAGGCGACCGACGACGGCCGCCGCGCAGGCCAGGATGCCGATGCCGCCGAACAGGCGGCCCGCCAGGACCAGCGAATTACCCATCGACCTCTCCCTCGTTCTGTCGTTGGCTCTGCGACCAGCCCGGAGTGTATCGCCCGACCGAACGGTCCGCACGGATGGTGCGTGCACGCCGTGAGCGATGCGACGGAGTTTGGCAAGGCGGGGCGGGCTGCTATGATTCGCGCCCCCCGCGGACCCGTCGCCTGGACTTGAACCCGGCTGGTGTCGGTCGCGGCCCCTGAGCAGAGGGCCGGCAGCGCGGGGAAGCCTGTGATCGCAGGCGCGTGGGCCGTTAGCTCAGCGGTAGAGCAGCTGGCTTTTAACCAGTTGGTCGATGGTTCGATCCCATCACGGCCCACCATTTCCCGACGGTCTATTCCTGTCACACGGGTCATGGATCATTCCGGGCCTGCCAAATCGTCAGAGCCCATATGCCGGTCACGTGATTACGGCCCGGTTCGTTGACGATCCGCGGTGTCGTTCATAGCATTGGTCGCTCATCACCGGAGGGACCGATGCTTGTACGTCCAGCAATGCTTTGCGCGTTGGCGGTGATCGCCGGCTGTGCCAGCCAGTCACCGCCCGTCCATTCGACGCCTGCCGTTGCAGCAGCGCCCGCCGCGGTGGCGGCATCGACGGTGCAAGCTTCGGCTTCGGCGGCGACGCCGGCGCAGCCGCCGCCCGGCTGGAAGTCGAAAAAACGACGCTCGGGCGAGTTGGTGTATTGCCGGACGGTCAACAGCACAGGTTCGATGTTTCCGCAGGAGGTATGCCTCACGCCCGAGGAGCTCGATGCGGCGCTCGCGGCGCAAAAGAATAATGCGCAGCGTACGCTCGACATTCCGCGGACAGTGCCCAGCCAGCCCTGAAGGCGGCGCGCCAGCGGACGGCGCGATCTCCCGATTCCGGGGAGACGGCCCACCATCTCTTGACGGTCTACTCCGCTCCGATGGATGACGGGCCGATCGGCGCAGCGATGCGGAGCGACGGTGCGCGCCGCTAGCTCGGGACGTACGGCTGCGCTCGCTCCCACCTCGCGTGCGCGTTTGCTAATATCCGTTACAAGTGCAACTAATGGCCGGCGGAGGCCCCATGGCGGACTTGTTCGATAACCCGATGGGCACGGACGGCTTCGAGTTCGTCGAATACACCGCGCCCGACCCCGAGTTGCTGCGCTCGCTGTTCGAGCGGATGGGGTTCCCCGTCGTCGCGCGTCATCGCAGCAAGAACGTGACCCTGCACCGGCAGGGCGACGTCAACTTCATCATCAACGCGGAGCCGGACAGCTTCGGGCAGCGCTTCGCACAGCAGCACGGGCCGTCGGCCTGCGCGATGGCGTTCCGGGTCAAGGACGCGGCGCAGGCCTTCAAGCGGGCCGTCGAGCTCGGCGCGAAGCCGGTCGCGTCGCCGGTCGGCCCGATGGAACTCAGCATCCCCGCGATCGAAGGCATCGGCGGGAGCCTCGTCTACCTGGTCGACCGCTACGGCGAGCACACGATCTACGACGTCGACTTCGTGCCGGTGCCGCAGCAGGGCAGTCGCCGAGAGACGGGCCTCGTCTGCATCGACCACCTCACGCACAACGTGCACCGCGGCAACATGAACAAGTGGGCCGGCTTCTACGAGAAGCTGTTCAATTTCCGCGAAATCCGCTACTTCGACATCGAAGGCAAGAAGACCGGCCTCTTCAGCCGTGCGATGACGAGCCCGTGCGGCAAGATCCGCATCCCGATCAACGAGTCGCAGGACGACAAGTCGCAGATCGAGGAATACCTGCGCGAATACCACGGCGAGGGCATCCAGCACATCGCGCTCTCGACCGAGGACATCTACGGCACGGTCGACGCGCTGCGCGCGAACGGCGTGCAGTTCCAGGATTCGCCCGACACCTATTACGAGAAGGTCGACGAACGCGTGCACGGCCACCGTGAGTCGCTCGGGGAACTGCAGAAGCGTCGCATCCTGATCGACGGCAGCGACCGCGACGGCATCCTGCTGCAGATCTTCACGACCAACGTGATCGGGCCGATCTTTTTCGAGATCATCCAGCGCAAGGGCAACGAGGGCTTTGGCGAGGGCAATTTCCGCGCGCTGTTCGAGTCGATCGAGCTCGACCAGGAACGGCGAGGAGTGATTTGA
>Ga0065704_10001750_pt1 | contig 10731 bp, 10 predicted proteins | sample SwiRhicommuniRL2_FD_59091 | JGI IMG/M metagenome (GOLD analysis project Ga0065704, IMG submission 59091) | Switchgrass rhizosphere bacterial communities from Rose Lake, Michigan, USA - RL2 v2 (version 2) | ecosystem: Host-associated > Plants > Roots > Rhizosphere > Soil | place: East Lansing, MI | reverse complement strand
CCCGCGGTTTGCGCCTCGGCGCGGCGGACGGCGTCGGCCACGCTCTCGCGCTCGGCCTCGGTCATCGCAAGAACTGGTGCCATCTCCGCTCCCCTACCAGCTGCCTGAAGCGCCGCCGCCGCCGAAGCTGCCGCCGCCGCCGGAAAACCCGCCGCCTCCGCCCCAATCGCCTCCGCCGCCCCAGCCGCCACCACCGCCGCGCGACATCTGATTCAGGGCATCGAACACAATCAGCGGCCCCAGTCCGCTGCTGCGATAGCGCCGCCCACCGCCGAACGCGCGGCGCAGCGCCGGGATCACGAAGAAGAAGATTACGAACAGGACGAACACGATCATCCCGGTATCGACCTGCGGTTCCTGCGCCCGCTTGGCCTGCGCATTCGCCGCAGCGGCAATCTTCGCGGCTTCCTCGGGCGGCAGCTGGAGCTGGGCTATGATCGTGTCGGCGCCCGCCTCGATCCCGCCGGCCATGTCCCCTGCCTTGAAGCGCGGCACGATCTGCTGCTGGATGATCAGCGAGGAGAGTCCGTCGGTGAGGGTGCCTTCCAGCCCGTAGCCCACCTCGATCCGCACCTTGCGCTCATTGAGTGCCACGATCAGCAGTGCCCCGTCGTTGCGCGCCTTGTCGCCCAGGCCCCACGTGCGACCGAGCTGATAGCCGTAGTCGGCAATGTCGTAGCCCTGCAGGTCCGACACCGTGGCCACCACAAGCTGGCGCTGCGATTGCTGCTCCAGCGCAGCCAGCTTCTGGTCGAGCCGGGCTTCCTCGGCAGGCGGAATGACGTTCGCGGCGTCGACCACCCGTCCGGTTAACGGCGGGAAAGTCGGCGCGGCCCACGCGGAAAGCGGCGCCAGCAGGGCCAGCACCGCAATCCACGCACCGATCAGTTTACGCCCGAGGGCGGGCATGGCAGAGNTGCCTTTCCTTTGCCTTCCCGCCTCAGATCTTGCCTTCGAGGCTGGGTGCCACTTCGGCACCGGGGGTTGCGGCCTGATAGGGCACCATTGGCTTGGCGCCGTAGACGACCTTGGCGGCCACCACCGACGGGAAAGTCCGGATGGTAGTGTTATACTGCTGAACCGCGCCGTTGTAATCGCGGATTGCCACGCGGATGCGGTTTTCCTGACCCTCCAGCTGGCTTTGCAGCATCTGGTAGTTCGTGATGCTCTTCAACTCGGGATAGGCCTCGGCATTGGCAAGCAGGCGGCCGAACCCGCCCAGAGCGCCCGAAAGCTGGTTCTGTGCGTCCTGAAAGGCCTTCATCTTCGCGGGGTCGGTCACGTCCTCGGCGCTCAGCTGGATCGAGGTCGCCTTGGCGCGCGCCTCGGTCACGCCGACGAGAATGCTCTTTTCCTGCTCGGCCGCGCCCTTGGCCACGGCGGCAAGATTGGGGACCAGATTGGCGCGTTCCTGAAAGGCGGCCTGCACGTCCGCCCACTTGGCCTTGGCGGCTTCCTCGGCGCTCGGCACGGCGTTCACGCCGCAGCCGCCAAGCGAAAGGGCCATGGCGGCCACAGCGATGCGGGGGGCGAACTTGGCAGCGTTCATGACGATCATCCCTCTGTTCCCGCACGACTTGTGCGGCGGATCGCGAGCAAAGATAGTGCGCGGCGGGACGCGCGCAAGCACATGGCTTGCTTTAAAACGATTGCACTCACAAACTGTCCGCCGAGCTAAGCTCATGTGGTTTAGGAGGAGGGAATACCATGTTACAGGAATTCAAGACGTTTATCGCCCGCGGAAACGTGCTCGACCTCGCGGTCGGTGTCATCATCGGCGCGGCTTTCGGCAAGATCGTGTCTTCGCTCACCGACGACGTGTTGATGCCGCTTATCGGCATGCTGACTGGTGGGCTCGATTTCACCAATCGTTTCGTGGTCATCGGCGCCATTCCGGCGGACTACAAGGGATCGCTGACAGACTATGCCGCGCTCAAGGCCGCCGGCGTAGCGATGCTGGGCTATGGCTCGTTCATTACCGCTATCCTCAATTTCCTGATCATGGCCTTCGTGATTTTCCTGATCGTGCGCCAGGCCAACAAGGTTATCGCCAAGCCCGAAGCCGCCGCCCCTGCCGGCCCGACAGAGGTGGAACTGCTGGCGGAAATCCGCGACGCGCTGAAGAAGTGACGGCGGCCAGGGGCGGCGGGCATGGGCGCCCTTGGCAACGCGGACGCGCGCGCCTATATCGGTCCTGCCGGTTTCGACCGGCTATGGTGATAAACTGCGGCGTGTAATAGACGCAGCGGACCCGGGGGCGGTACCCGGCGGCTCCACCATCCTCCCCGTCCGAACCTTGTTCGGCGGGGACGTTGACGGGGCCGAACTAGGATCGACGTGTGTTCAAAAGCGCTGTTTTTGCCCGGGCTGAGTAACCCGTTCAAGGCTCAAAACTCATAAGTGCCAACGACAACGAAGCACTTGCTCTCGCAGCGTAATTCTAGGGGCTAACGCCCTGAAGTTACAAAGTTAGAACGCGGTTGAACCCACCGGGCAACAGAAGGGAATTCAGCGGTCCGGGGGGTACCGGGCAACAGAAACCCCCCACTTAACTCTTGGCGGTGTGATCGCGCGGGAAGCAGCCGACTGTTTCCATTGATCCTGTCAGGTGCGCTTTTTTTTTAGCGCTGAGCGCCCGGAAGATCACAGTCAAATAGCCTGATATCCCGCGCATTTGCGATTGGTCGCGATTAGGGCGTGTCGGCCTCGGCGCGAGCCTTTTCCGCCTTTTCGAACTTGAGACAGTCAAAAATCTTGGCGCCCGCCATGAACACCGCGCCGGTGGTGGCGAGAAACAGCAGCTTACCGCCGAAGCCTGGGAACTGTTCAAGGTAATGCGCGCCCCGCGCGGTTGCGCCCAGAGCCAGCGCGTAGATGATCAGCATCGCCTCGAAGCGAGTCTTGATCACGAACAGCCGACTCACTTTCCGAAGCATGGTTTCCCCGCGTGGCTGGAAGAGCCACCTACCATAAGTTGAGCAATCATCATGCCAGATGCAGATTGCTGCGCAAGTGGGTGGTTAACGGTGCTTAGGATTGTAAGTTCCAGCGACGGATCAGGCCAGTTTGGATAAGTCCAGCGTGTCCAGCAGCAGCGCTCGCGCCGCGATCACCGTGCGTTCCAGATCCGGGGTGCCAAGATCGGCAGGCGCGATGGATTCGGGCCAGTGGCTGGCGATCACAGCCTCCATCGCATCGGCCTTACGGGGATCGAGCAGGAAACGGGGATCAATCGTTTCGGGTTCGGCCACAACCCGCAGGCGCAGGCAGGCTGGGCCGCCGCCATTGGCCATTGATTCCCGTACGTCGACCGGGAAGGCCTGCCGGATGGGGCCATTGCCGGCGATGTGCCGGTCGAGCCAGCAGCGCACTTCAGGGCTTTCCCACGCTTCGGTGGGCACGATCAGGGCCATGCCGCCCTCGGGCAGGGTGACCAGCTGCGCGTTGAACAGATAACTGCGGATCGCTTCGGCCAGCGGCACTGCGCTTTCCGGGACCACCACGATCTCCGCCCCGGGTAGCGCGGCGCGGATTGCGGAGAAGAGGGCGTCCGGATCGGCAAAAGCGAGCTCATGGGCAAATAGCACGCGCTCGTTGGCAACCGCCACGACATCGTTGTGAAAGGCACCTGCGGCAATCGCATCGGGATGCTGTTCGGCGAACATGACTCGCGCCGGGTCCAGTCCGTGACCGCGTGCGATCGCGCGGCTCGCTTCGGGGTGCTGGCGCGCCGGAAATCGCCCGCCGGTGCGGCCATAGACGAAAATCTCGATCCCCGGCTGATCGTGGGCCGCCGCCATCCGCATGTGGTTGGCGGCGCCTTCGTCGCCGAAACTCGGCGGGATCGGGGCATGGAGCGCAAAGTGGCGGGGGTTCGCAAAGGCCAGGGCCAGTTGGCGGGCGGTATCGGGCCATTCTTGCGCGCGGTGAGCCATGGTGACGAGGTTTGCCGGGGTGAGGTGGCAGCGTCCGTCCGACGTGTCCGGCGCCGGAGAGACGGTCGCCGCGTTGGCGGTCCACATGGCAGAAGCGGACCAGGTACAGGCCAGAAGCTGAGAACTCGTCTGCGGAATGGCATTCAATTCATTTAAAAATCGAGGGTTCGGGCGAGGAAGAGGAACAAGGAAGCCCTGCGTCAGACCCAGTGCCAGATTGTGCCGCATCTTGGCGATGCCTTGCAGGGCGGCAGCGCGGGGGGCGGAGACCTGCCCGGCATGGGCCGCGGCCGCCAGGTTGCCAAAGCTGAGGCCGGCGTAGTTGTGCGTGGGCCCGATGATGCCGTCGAAGTTGATTTCCGTCAGCATCAGCGCTCCACCGCCCAGATGCGATCGCCCGGCTCCACGCCCAGCAGCCGCGCCGCGCCGGGATCGATCCCGATGCGCCCATCAGCGATTTTTGCGGCGCCAAGGCAGCAGCGGAAGTCTTGCAGCTTGCCGGTTGCGAGCAGCATTTCCGTGCCGCCGGTCTCCAGGCGATCGAGGGCGAACTCCCTGGCATCGGCAATCGAGCGGACGCGGTCGGTCCGGGCGGTCATGGTTGGGCCGCCATCGAAGATATCGACGTAGCCTTCATAGCCAAACCCTTCTGCTTCCAGCATTCTCATGGCGGCGCGCCCGGAGGGATGGGGCAGGCCGATCACCTTGCGCGCACTGTCTTCGAGCATTGCGATATAAACCGGATGCTTGGGCATGAGATCGGCGATGAACTGATTGCCGTGAATCGCATTGAAATAGTCCGCGTCCTGGAAGTTCATGCCGAAAAAGCGGCCCGCGATCCCGTCCCAGAACGGAGAGCCGCCCTTTTCATCAATGATTCCACGCAGTTCGGCCAGAACCCTATCCCCAAACCGGGGCCGGTGCATGGCAATGAAAAGGTAGCGGCTGCGGGCAAGGAGCAGCCCGTTGCCGCCCGCGCGTTCCGAAGGATGAAGAAACAGCCCGCCGACTTCACTGGACCCTTCCAAATCGGTCACCAAGCTCAGCATTTCCGCGCGGAAGGTCTTGCCCAGCTCCTGCGAATGCTGGGTCAGCGTGGTGAGGCGGTAGGAATAGAATGGCCAGGTCAGGCCCACTTGGGAGAAGATTTGCGCGGTGCCGCGCACTTCGCTGCGATCGCAATTTTCCAGTGCAAAAACAAACAGATCATCACCGATTTCATCATCGGTTCGGGCATAGGCCTGGGCCGAACGGTCAAGCTTGGCGCGCAGGGCCTTGCGATCGGGAGGCAAGTTGGTGAACCCGCCGCCGGTCAGTTTCGCCATCTCGTAGAGCGGCTGGATATCGGCCGGGCGGGCGGCGCGGACCAGGAACGTCATGGCAATCCCCCTTCGGCAAGCCGGGCCAGCATGAGTGCCGAGAGCGCCGCGCGTTCGGCGAGCGAGGGGACGATCAGATACTCGTCCGGCGAGTGGATCGCCCCGCCGCGCACGCCCATGGTGTCGACCACCGGCACCCCGCAGGACGCGATGTTGTTGCCGTCGCATACTCCGCCCGAACGCTGCCAGCGGAGGGGCTGGCCCAGATCGCTTCCGCAGGCCCGGACCAATTCGAACAGGCTGACGGCGCGCGGATCGAGAGGCTTCGGCGGGCGTGACAGGCCGCCGTGCAAGGCGACGGAGACTTCATGTTCGACTTCTGTTTCGGCAATCAAAGAATTGATCGATATAGAAAGAAAATCCGCCATCGCCGCGCTGGCAGGCCGAGCGTTGAAGCGGACCACCGCGATATCCGGCACCACGTTGTTCGCCGACCCGCCTTCGATACGCGCGGGGTTCACGGTCAGCCCGTCGCGCTCAAGGCGCTTCAGACCGAGGACCAATGCCGCGGCGGCAACGATCGCGTTGCGCCCTGCTGCCGGGTTTCGTCCGGCGTGCGCGGAGCGGCCGGTTATGACCACGCTGTAATTGGCGCTGCCGCCGCGTTCGCCCGCCAGCGTCCCGTCCGGCAGGAGCGAAGGCTCGTAAGTCAGGGCCGCAAGCTTGCCTTTTGCAAGGCTTGCGATGAGCGGGGCAGAGCCCGGACTGCCGGCCTCCTCGTCGCTGTTTACAACGACGTCGTAACCGCACTGCAACGCTGCTGCATGCCGCTCGAACGCGGTGAGCGCCGCCAGCATAACCGCTAGCCCGCCCTTCATGTCGGCAACCCCGGGACCATTGAGAGTGCAATCGTCCAGCCAGCGGGTCATCTGGAACGGGGAGCCGGGCGGATAGACCGTGTCCATATGCCCCGTCAGCAGCAGGCGGCGGGGGGCATCCGGCCGGACCGAGACGACAAGGTTGCGGCCATGGGAAACGCTGGCCCTCTGCCCGGCAGCGTCGACGGCATCCACCGTAGCGGGTTCTTCAAGTCGGACGGTACCGGGCAGGGCGGAGAAAGCATCGACGAGGAGATCGGCCTGGCGGGCAAGGCCCGCGAGGTTGCCCGTGCCGGTGTTGACCGCGCTCCACCCTTCGACCTGGCCGAGCATGGCATCGGGATCGATCCGTTCGAGCATCGCCTGCTCGGCGTGGAGGAGCCGTTTCATCCGCAACCGGTGTAGCGCTGTTGCAGGCCGCTTGCCAAGCCTTGCGACGGGTGCCTATAGGAGCTTTGTCCTCCCCAGACACGATCAGCAGGAACTGTCCCCGGTGTGGCGGCTTTGTGCTGCCGTGCCTGTCGAATGAGGTAGCATGAACAACGAACGGATCGATCGCGCCGGCCTGCAGGTTGATGCGCGGCTGGCAGATTTTGTCGAGGCCGAGGTTCTGGCGCCGCTGGGGCGCGATGCCGGTGCCTTCTGGCAGGGCTTTGCCGATCTGGCGGCTTCGTTCGTGCCGCGCAACCGCGCGCTGTTGGCCAAGCGCGATGCGATCCAGGCGGACATCGATGCCTGGCATCTGGCGCGCGCCGGCAAGCCCATCGATCAGGGCGAATATCAGGCCTTCCTGCGCCAGCTCGGCTATCTGGTGGAGGAGCCCGCCCGCTTCGCTATCGGCACGGAAAATGTGGACCCGGAAATTGCCGTGATGGCAGGGCCGCAGCTGGTGGTGCCGGTGCTGAACGCGCGCTTCCTGCTCAACGCGGCCAATGCGCGCTGGGGCAGCCTCTATGACGCCTGGTACGGCACCGACGCGCTCGATGCGCCGGCCGCGCGGGCAGGCGGCTATGACGCGGAGCGCGGCGCGGCCGTGATCAAGGCGGGCCGGGCGTTCCTCGACCTCAATTTTCCGCTGGATCACGGCGCAAGCTGGGACGACTGGGACGGCGCGGGCGATCCGTCGCTGGCCGAGCCGGCGCAGCTTGCGGGGCGCAAGGACGGCGGACTGCTGCTGTGCCGCAACGGGCTGCATGTGGAACTGGTGCTGGATCGCGCGCACCCGGTGGGCAGCACCGACAAGGCGGGCCTTGCCGATATCGTGATGGAAGCGGCGCTGACCACCATCGTCGATCTGGAAGATTCGGTTGCGGCGGTGGACGCCGAGGACAAGCTGGCCGCCTATCGCAACTGGCTGGGCCTGATGCGCGGCGATCTGGCGGACACGTTCGAAAAGGGCGGCCGCACGATGACCCGCACGCTGAACCCCGACCGGGANTGGACCGGGCTGAGCGGCGTGACAAAGGTCTTGCCGGGCCGCAGCCTGCTATTCGTGCGCAACGTGGGCCACCTGATGACCAACCCGGCGATCCTGCTGGCCGATGGTTCGGAAATCCCGGAAGGGATCATGGACGGCGTGATCACCAGCGCCATCGGCGCGCACGATCTGGCAGGCGCAGGCACTTTCCGCAACAGCCGGACAGGTTCGATCTATATCGTGAAGCCCAAGATGCACGGGCCGGAAGAAGCCGCGTTCACCAACGATCTGTTCGATGCGGTGGAGGATTTGCTCGGCCTGGCGCGCCACACGGTAAAAGTAGGCGTGATGGACGAGGAACGGCGCACTTCGGCCAATCTTGCCGCCTGCATCGCGGCGGTGAAGGACCGGATCGTGTTTATCAACACCGGTTTCCTCGACCGGACGGGGGATGAAATCCACACCTCGATGCGTGCCGGGCCAATGATCCGCAAGGGCGCGATCAAGGGTTCGCGCTGGATCGATGCCTATGAGAAGCGCAACGTGCTGATCGGGCTGGGCTGCGGGCTTTCGGGCAAGGCGCAGATCGGCAAGGGCATGTGGGCCGCGCCCGACCGCATGCGTGCGATGGTGCTGGAAAAGTCGGTCCATCCACGGGCGGGGGCCAACACGGCGTGGGTTCCTTCGCCCACGGCCGCAACGCTCCACGCGATGCACTATCACGATATCGACGTGTTCGACGTGCAGGCCGGGATGATGAGCGGGGCTGTGCCGCCGCTTGATGATCTTCTGACGGTGCCGCTGGCGGACGGGCAGAACTGGTCGGCCGAGGAAGTCCGCGAGGAGCTGGACAACAACGCGCAAGGGCTGCTCGGATATGTCGTGCGCTGGATCGATCAGGGCGTGGGCTGTTCCAAGGTGCCCGACATCAACGACGTGGGCCTGATGGAAGATCGCGCCACCTTGCGCATTTCCAGCCAGCACATCGCCAACTGGCTGCTCCATGGAGTGTGTTCGAAAGAACAGGTCATGGATGCGCTGAAGCGCATGGCGGCGAAGGTGGACGCGCAGAACGCGGGCGATCCGCTTTACGAGCCGATGGCGGAGCGCTGGGAAGAAAGCATGGCGTTCCAGGCGGCCTGCGATCTGGTGTTCAAGGGGCTTGAGCAGCCCAACGGCTATACCGAGCCGCTGCTGCACGCCTGGCGGCGCAAGAAGAAGGCGGCGGCCGCGGGCTGAGGCTGGCAACATTGGCGTCATTGCGAGCCTTCGCTCCTCGCAATGACGAGGCGAAAAGCTACATTTCCCGCGCGATGGCGACGAATTCCTCCACGCTCAGTGTTTCGGCGCGGCGCTGGGATTCAATCCCGAGCCGTTCCAGTGCGGGGAGGGCGCCGGGCAGACCCTTCAGGCTCTGGCGCAGCATCTTGCGGCGCTGGCCGAAGGCGGCCTCGGTCAACCGTTCCAGTGTGCGGGCACTGACCCCGGCAGGCATATCGGCGGGCACGACGTGGATGATCGCGCTCATAACCTTGGGCGGCGGGGTGAAGGCGCTGCGGTGAACCTTCATCGCGATGCGCGCAGCACTGCGCCACTGCGCCAGCACGGCCAGGCGGCCATAAGCGCTGCTATCGGGTGCGGCAACAATGCGCTGGGCCACTTCCTGCTGGAACATAAGGGTCAGGCTGGCCCACTGCGGCGGCCATTCCTGCCCCGATAGCCAGTTGGTGAACAGGGCTGTGCCGACATTGTAGGGCAGGTTGGCACAGATGTGGAACGGGCCTTCGATGCCCGGATCGACTTTCCGCGCATCCCCTTCGATCACGCGGAGCTGGCCGGGGAAGGCTTCGGCCAGTTCGGCCAGCGCGGGCAGGCAGCGGCGGTCCATCTCGATCGCGGTGACGATTGCGCCGGCGCGCAGGAGGGCGCGGGTCAGGCCGCCGGGGCCGGGACCGATTTCCAGCACCTGCTGCCCGGCAAGGCGGCCGGGGATGGCCGCGATCCGATCAAGCAGCTGTTCGTCGAAAAGGAAGTTCTGCCCCAGCGCCTTGCTGGCGAAGAGCCCGTGGCGGGTTATGACCTCACGCAAGGGGGGAAGATCGGGGCCGGCGCTCATACTGCAGCGGAGCGCGACATCTCCCGCCGCCCAGCGCATTCCGCTGCCATGCGGATGGCGGCTATGGTGGCGCCGGGATCGGCGGCGGCCTTGCCTGCGATGGCAAATGCAGTGCCGTGATCGGGCGAGGTGCGCACGATTTTCAGGCCGAGCGTGATGTTTACGCCTGATTCGAAATCAAGCGCCTTGATCGGGATCAGCGCCTGATCGTGATACATGCACAGCGCGGCATCGAAGGTGTGCCGATTGTGGGGCGCGAACAGGGCATCGGCCGCATGGGGGCCTTCGGCGTCGATCCCGGCGGCCTGGAGCGCGGCAACGGCGGGGGCGACGATGCGCTGGTCTTCATCCCCGAACAGGCCGCCTTCGCCGCCATGGGGATTGAGCGCGGTGACCGCAAGGCGCGGGGCCGCGATCCCGAAATCGCGCGAGAGCGCGCGCGCGACGATGGCGCCGCGCCGCTCGATAAGTTCTCGCGTGATCAGCGCAGGCACTTGCGACAAGGCGACATGAACGGTGAGCGGAACGGTGCGCAGGCTGGGTCCTGCCAGCATCATCACGGCGTCCGCCGGGTCGGCCTCGCAGGCAGCGGCGACAAATTCGGTCTGCCCCGGATGCGCGAAGCCCACTTCGGCGAGGCGGCCCTTGGCGACCGGCCCGGTGACCAAGGCGGCAGCATCGCCGTCAACGGCAAGTGCGGCCGCCTGCTCAAGCGAGGCGAGCGCGAGCGCGGCGCCGGCGCGGTCAGGCTGGCCGGGGGCATAGGGGAGGTCCGCATCGCCAAGCACGGGGAGCGCTTCGGCGAACACGGCGGCAGCCTCCGAGGGGTGGTCGATGCGGCGGATGGGAACATGCAGGCCCCTGCGCGCCGAAGCCTGCGCGATCAGTTCGCCGCCAAACACCGCGAAAAACGGGGCGAGGCCATGAACTTCGCGTGCGGCCCAGGCGGTGGCGAGAAGTTCCGGGCCCACACCAGCCGGATCGCCGAGCGAGACGGCGAGCGGGCGGGTGGGTGCAGGGGCGTGAGCCACGTCCTCAGTTGTAGTCGATCACGGCATCGCGGCGC
>Ga0065704_10001177_pt1 | contig 10734 bp, 12 predicted proteins | sample SwiRhicommuniRL2_FD_59091 | JGI IMG/M metagenome (GOLD analysis project Ga0065704, IMG submission 59091) | Switchgrass rhizosphere bacterial communities from Rose Lake, Michigan, USA - RL2 v2 (version 2) | ecosystem: Host-associated > Plants > Roots > Rhizosphere > Soil | place: East Lansing, MI | reverse complement strand
CCACCTCGCCCAATTGTTCCACCCAGCCAAGGATGTTGTTGAGTTCCGGCACCATGGCTTCGGCTTCGGCGTCGGTCACCGAAATGCGCGAGAGGCTGGCGATCTTTTTCACGGTCTGAAGGTCTATCGACATGGGGTGCCGCTACCATTGGCGCTGGCCTGCTTCAAGTGCCATGCTTCGATCTTGCGCGCACGATGCGCTTGCGCCAGACAGAAAGCCTCAAATTCCATGGAGAGCGCCGCTTGGCCCGCAAGTTCCTTTACGTCTTCGCTGGCCTGATCGTGCTGGTGATCGCGGGCCTGCTGGCCTATCGCATCTGGGGCATGCAGATGATCCGCGCGGTGATGGTGCCGCGGGAAGCGTTCGCCCCGATCGCGCCCCTGCCCGCCAACGCCTATGACGATCCGAAGATGTGGATCGCCCGGCCGGACATCAGGCAGGACAATCCCGCCCTCTGGACCCCGGAAGGGGTGAAGAACGCGCCCTCGGCGCAAAAGGCCGCCATTTTCTTCATCCATCCGACATCCTACATCACCACGTCGGGCGATGCGCACTGGAACATGCGGCTGGACGATCAGGAATCCCTCTCCACCGCTCGTCGCTTCGTGAAAAATCAGGCCAGCGCCTTCAACGCGGTAGGCTCCATCTGGGCGCCGCGCTATCGGCAGGCCAATTATGGCGCCTTCCTGACCGACAAGCCCGCAGGCGATCAGGCGCTGGCCGCCGCCTATCGCGATGTGGCGCAAGCCTTTGCCGCCTTCCTGAAGGCTAACCCGCAAGGCCCGCTGATCCTTGCCGCGCACAGTCAGGGGTCGCGCCATCTGCTGCAACTTCTGAAGGATGAGGTCGCGGACAAACCCGTCTCGGCGCGGATCGCCGCCGTCTATGCCGTGGGCTGGCCCATCTCGGTGGAGGCCGATCTGCCCGCGCTCGGCCTGCCCGCCTGCGCCCGGCGCGATCAGTCGCATTGCATCGTCAGTTGGCAAAGCTATGCCGAGCCCGCCGACCCCTCCCCCGTGATCGAGAGTTTCGAGCGCAAGCGCAGCTTCACTGGCAGGCCGCACAAGGGCACGCATATGCTCTGCACCAATCCCATCACCGGGGCTTTCAACGGAGCCGCCCCGGCCAGCGCCAATCGCGGCACGCTGGATGCGCGCGATGCAGACAAGCCTACCCGGTTGCTGCCCGGCATAGTCCCCGCCCGCTGCGACACCAGCGGCGTGTTGATGATCGGCGATCCGGTGGACATGGGGCCGTTCACCTTGCCGGGCAACAACTACCATGTATATGACTATGCCCTGTTCTGGGCCGATGTGCGCGAAGATGCGAAGCAACGCCTGTCCATTTTCCTGAATCTGAAGAAGCCAGCATGACCATCCTTACCGCCGACCGCGCGGCCTTTCGCGAAGCGCTGCCAGAAGGCGGGCGCCTGCTCGGCATGGATGTCGGCTCGAAGACCATCGGCCTTGCGCTGTGCGACGCGGGCTGGTCGATCGCCAGCCCCGCGCACACCGTCTCTCGCGGCAAGTTCAGCAAGGACAAGGTCGCGCTGGCCGCGTTCATGGAGCAGCAGTTCGTGAAGGGCGTAGTGATCGGCCTGCCGCTGAACCTGGACGGCAGCGAATCTCCGCGCAGTCAGGCCAGCCGCGCCTTCGCCCGCAATATCGCAGAGCTGGGCCGGCCGATCCTGCTGTGGGATGAGCGCTGGTCGACGCAGGCTGTCACGCGCACCCTGCTGGAAGCGGACGCCAGCCGGGCGCGGCGCGACGAACTGGTCGACAAGCTGGCGGCCAGCTATATTTTGCAGGGCGCGATCGACGGGCTGATGGCGGGATTCTGATCACCCCTCAAAGGCGGAAATGATCGGGCACGGCCCCTCTTCCGAAGCATGACAGGCGCCCGCCAAGCGCCGCAGACTATCCCGCGCCGCCTGCAACTGCGCGATCCTGATGTCCAGCGCCGCCAGCCGCTCCGCCGCCAGTTCCCGCGCCCGCGCCCGGTCCTGCGCCGCATCCAGCCGCAGCAATTCGCCAATCTGCTCCAGCGTGAAACCCGCCGCCTGCGCCGATCGGATAAAGCTCAACCGCCGCGCATCCTGCTCGTCATAGCGCCGCACGCCCCCATTGACGCCGCCGCCCGTCGGTCGGTCCGGCGTATCGAGCAATCCCCGCCGCTGGTAGAAACGCACAGTCTCCACCCCGACGCCTGCCGAACGGGCGAGACCGGAAATCGTCATTGCCATGCTTGACTCCGGACCATGGTACGGAACCCATATGGGGCGGGTAGCAATATTTTCCAGGAAGAAAAGCCCGTGACGACCCATCCGACCGCCACCCTCTACCGCATGGTCATGCCCGGCCATATATGCCCCTATGGCTTGAAGGCGCGCTGGCTGCTCAAGCGCCAGGGCTATGCGGTGGAGGATCATCACCTCACCAGCCGGGAAGAAATCGAAACCTTCAAGGCCGCCCATGGCGTCAGGACCACGCCGCAAATCTTCATCGATGGAAAGCGGGTCGGCGGCCATGACGATCTGCGCCGCTTTTTTGGGCTGAAGGTCGCCGATCCTGCGGCGACGACCTACACCCCCGTGCTGGCTGTATTCGCAGTCGGCGCGCTGCTGGCGCTGGCGGTCAACTGGCTGACCGCCATGCCCCTGATCGGCATCATGGCGTTGGAGCGGTTCATCGCCATCACCATGATGCTGCTGGCCATGCTGAAATTGCAGGATGTGGAGCGGTTCGCGACCATGTTCCTGAATTACGACCTGCTGGCGCGCCGGGTCGTGCCCTATGGAAAGCTCTATCCCTTTCTGGAGCTGGGCGCGGGCCTGCTGATGCTGACGGGAACGCTGAACTGGCTGTCGATCCCGGTTGCGCTGTTCATTGGTGGCATCGGCGCGATATCGGTGTTCAAGGCGGTCTACATCGAGAAGCGTGAGTTGAAATGCGCCTGTGTCGGGGGCAACAGCAATGTGCCGCTGGGCTTCGTTTCGCTGACGGAGAATGTGATGATGGTGGCGATGGCGGCGTGGATGCTGGTTCAGAACTGACGCCGCCTTGCTCACTCAAGGCTGGTTCAGCCCTCAACCCAATCCGCCGAGGGAATGCCCTGCGCATAGAGCAGCACCGACAGGTCGCCATGAACGATCTCCGCCGCCGCCGCTTCGCGTGTCTTGGGCTTGGCATGATAGGCCACGCCCAACCCCGCGCCCTCGATCATCGGAATGTCATTGGCGCCATCGCCCACCGCCAGCGTCAGGGCGCGGTCAATGCCGCCCTCGATCGCGGCTTCCAGTTCTTCCCGCTTCCGGGTGGAATCGACGATCGGCAGCGCGACCGTGCCCAGCAGCGCGCCATCGGCAATTTCCAGCACATTGGCGACCGCCGCGTCGAAGCCGATTTCCAGCGCCACCGGCCCGGTAAAGCGGGTGAAGCCGCCCGAAACCAGCAGCGTCCTCGCCCCTCGCGCCTTCATCGTGCGTACCAGAGCCGTGGCCCCGCCCATGATGACGACCCGTTCTTCCCTGCACTGGTCGATGGCGGCATCGGGCAGCCCCTTGAGCAGCGCCACCCGCTCATGCAGCGCGCCCGCGAAATCCAGTTCGCCGCGCATCGCCCGTTCGGTGATTTCGGCGATCTGCGGCTTGATCCCCGCATAGTCGGCCAGTTCATCGATGCATTCGATGGTTATCATGGTGGAATCCATGTCCGCGATCAGCAGCTTTTTTTCACGTCCCTCGGCCCGCTGGACGATGACGTCCACCCTGTCGCCGGCATCGGCCAGCGCCGCGCGCGCCGTGACCGGATCGGCCCCAAAGAAAATATCCGCCGCCTTGCCCTCGTCCAGCCACTTGCTATCCACCGGGGCGCACCCTGCCGTGGCGAGCCGCCCGACCGCTTCGGCAACATCTTCCTGACTCAAGGACGTAACTGCCACTAAGGTCGCGACGAACATGGACACTCCTGAAACATATGAGGGCGAATCCCGCCCGCGCGTGGCGCTTATTGCCGGGCCTACCGCCAGCGGCAAGAGCGCGCTTGCAATCCGCCTTGCTCAAGCGACCGACGGCATCGTCATCAACGCCGACGCCAGCCAGGTCTATGCCGATCTGCAATTGCTCTCCGCCCGCCCCAGCGATGCGGAAATGGCGCAGGCTCCGCATCGGCTTTTCGGCCATATCGACGGGGCGCAAGCCTGCACCGCCGCCCGCTGGGCTGCCGAGGCTCGCGCGGAAATCGACGCCGCCCATCGGGTCGGCCGCCTTCCCATCCTCGTCGGCGGCACCGGCCTTTATCTGCGCACGCTGCTCGACGGGATCGCACCCGTGCCGGACATTGATGCGCAGATTCGCGCCGAAGTCCGCGCCCTGCCGGTCGCCGCCGCCCATGCCGCGCTCACCCGCGAAGACCCCCAAGCCGCCGCCCGGCTGGCCCCGGCCGACACCACTCGCGTCGCCCGCGCGCTGGAGGTGGTGCGTTCGACGGGCAGGCCGCTGGCGCAATGGCAGCAGCATAAGAGCGGCGGCATAGGCCAGCGCATCACCCTCTCTCCCCTGATCCTGCTGCCACCCCGCGACTGGTTGATCGCCCGCTGCGATCTGCGTTTCGGCCAGATGATCGAGCAAGGCGCCGTAACGGAAGTCGAGGCGCTGCTGGCCCGCAACCTTTCTCCCGACCTGCCCGTCATGCGCGCGATCGGCGTGCCCGAAATCGCGTCGTGGCTGGATGGAGCAATCGACTGCGAAACGATGCTGGAACGCGGCCGCATCGCCACCCGGCAATATGCCAAACGCCAATATACCTGGTTTTCCCGCCAGCCTCCGTCGGAATGGCGCCTTGAAACACGACAGGTTAATGATGAAATATCCGACGATTTGGTAATAAAGTTACAACAATAACTGTTGACTTGCCATTTTATGTCTAATAGAGGCAGCCGCCTTGCCATTGCTCCATATCTGGAGCAGAGGGCGCAGCAAATACCAGTGGAAGGAAGCAATCGTGGCCGAAAAGAGCGGCGCGGACATATTGGTTGAGTGCCTGATCGACCTGGGGGTCGAGGTCGTGTTCGGCTATCCAGGCGGCGCGGTGCTGCCCATTTATGACGCACTCTTCAATCATCCGAAGATCCGCCACGTCCTGGTTCGCCACGAACAGGGCGCGACCCATATGGCGGAGGGTTACGCCCGCTCGACCGGCAAGCCCGGCGTCGTGCTCGTCACCTCCGGCCCCGGTGCGACCAATGCCGTCACCGGCATCACCGACGCGCTGATGGATTCGATCCCGATGATCGTCATCACGGGTCAGGTTCCCACGCAACTGATCGGCACAGACGCTTTTCAGGAAGCGGACACGATCGGCATCACCCGCCATTGTTCGAAGCATAATTATCTGGTGAAGTCGCCTACCAAACTGGCCGGCGTCGTCCATGAAGCGTTCCATATCGCCACCACCGGCCGCCCCGGCCCGGTCGTCATCGACATTCCCAAGAATGTCCAGATCGCGACCGCGCCCTATGCAAAGCCGGACACGTTCGAACATGCCAGCTACCGTCCGCAGATCAAGGGCGATGCAACCGCCATCGCCACCGCCGTCGAATGGCTGGCCGCGGCGGAGCGTCCCGTCTTCTACACCGGCGGCGGCGTCATCAACTCCGGCCCGGAAGCGAGCGAACTGCTGCGTGAACTGGCAGCGCTGACCGGCGCGCCCGTCACCTCGACCCTGATGGGTCTGGGCGCCTTCCCGGCTTCTTCGGACAAGTGGCTGGGCATGCTGGGCATGCATGGCACCTATGAAGCCAATTGGGCGATGAACAAGGCGGACCTGATCGTCTGCATCGGCGCCCGTTTCGATGACCGCGTGACCGGCCGTCTGGATGCCTTTGCGCCCCATTCGAAGAAAATCCACATCGACATCGACCGCAGCTCGATCAACAAAACGGTTGAAATCGACTTGGCCGTAGTCGCGGATGTCGCCAGCGCGCTGACCGACATGATCGCGCTCTGGAAGGAGCGCGGCCACAAGGCGGCGGACCTTGGCGAGTGGTGGGCACGGATCGAGGGCTGGCGCGCACGCAACAGCTTGGCCTATCCCGACAGCCACGAAGAGATCATGCCGCAGGAGGCAATCGCCCAGCTTTACAAGGCGAGCCGGTCTTCAAAGGACGTCATCATCACCACCGAAGTGGGCCAGCATCAGATGTGGACGGCCCAGCATTTCGGTTTCGATGAACCCAACAAGTGGCTGACATCCGGCGGCCTTGGCACCATGGGCTATGGCTTCCCCGCCGCCATCGGCGCGCAGGTGGGCAATCCCGACAGCCTGGTCGTCTGCGTCGCGGGCGATGCCTCGATCCAGATGAACATTCAGGAAATGGGCACCGCCACGCAATATCGCCTGCCGGTCAAGATCTTCATCCTGAACAATGAATATATGGGCATGGTCCGCCAGTGGCAGGAACTGACCTATGAAAGCCGCTATTCCAACAGCTATTCGGATAGCCTGCCCGACTTCGTGAAGCTGGCGGAAGCCTATGGCTGGACCGGCATCCGCATTGAGGGACCGCAGGAACTGGAGGCGGGCATCCGTCAGATGATCGACACGCCCGGCCCGGTGATCGTGGACTGCCGCGTGGCGAAGCTGTCCAACTGCTTCCCGATGATCCCGTCGGGCGCGGCGCACACCGATATGCTGCTCGACCCCAGCCAGGTCGAGGGCATCATGTCGGACGAGGCGAAGGCTTTGGTGTGAGGGCGCTGGTGTGACGCAACATCTGAAGCTGCGCATCCATGTGAGCGAGCCCTTCGATTTTGAACGGATCGCTGGCACCGCCGACCTGACGGGTTGGACGACGGACCATGCCGATCCCGAGAATGAAGATTGGGAAGTGCATCTGGATGAAGGCTTCGATTTTCACGAGCGCCATGTCGGCCGCCTGCTCATCGGCCCGCGTTATGTGGGCGAGCATCTGAGCCGGATGTTCGATGCGATGGCGGGCTTCCCCGTCCGCATCGCGCATCCCGATGACGGTAGCTGGCACTACGCCTTCACGGGCATGATTTCAGAGCGCCATGAGCGCGAAGAAGCGGATAACGGAAACGTCTGATGCACATTCAGGAAGAATATATCGAGCGGCACGTCCTGTCGCTGACGGTCACGAATGAGGCGGGCATATTGGCGCGCATCGCGGGCCTGTTCACGGCGCGCGGTTATAATATCGACAGCCTTACCGTGGCGGACATCAGCCCCGACCATGCGATCAGCCGCATCACCATCGTCACCAACGGGCCGCCCAAGGTGATCGACCAGATCATCGCGCAGCTCGACCGGCTGGTGCCGGTGCACAAGGTGACGGACCTGACCGCGGACGGCCCCTTCGTCGAACGCGAACTCGCGCTGGTCAAGGTCGCTGGCGTGGGCGAGGACCGGATCGAGGCGTTGCGTCTGGCCGATGTCTTCCGCGCGAAGGTGGTCGATACGACGATCGAAAGCTTTATCTTCGAGATTACCGGCACGACGGAAAAGATCGACAATTTCGTCGGTCTGATGCGCCAGATCGGCCTGGTCGAGGTCGGTCGCACCGGCGTCGTCGGCCTGATTCGCGGTAAGGAAGCGAATTAATGAAATAGCCCCTCTCCCCTTGGGGGAGAGGGAGGGGCCCATCGCGCAGCGATGGGAGGGTGAGGGCGATCCAGCCCCTCCCCCGCGCGCAGGTGGTTCCCCTCACCGCAAATCTAAGGCTCCGCAAGGCGCCGACCGGACTGAAAGAAGGAACGTCAAATGAAGGTGTATTACGACCGCGATGCGGACATCGGCCTGATCAAGGGCAAGAAGGTCGCCATTCTGGGCTATGGTTCGCAGGGTCACGCCCATGCGCAGAACCTGCGTGATTCGGGCGTCGCTGAAGTTGCCATCGCCCTGCGCGACGGTTCGGCCAGCGCCAAGAAGGCGCAAGGCGCAGGCTTCAAGGTGCTGTCGAACGCCGACGCCGCCGCCTGGGCCGATGTGTTCATGATCCTCGCGCCCGACGAGCATCAGGCGGAAATCTACGCCAAGGATGTTCACGCCAATCTGCGCCCCGGCGCAGCGCTGGCGTTCGCGCATGGCCTCAACGTCCATTTTGGCCTGATCGAGCCGCGCAAGGACGTCGACGTCATCATGATTGCGCCCAAGGGTCCGGGCCACACCGTGCGCGGCGAATATGTGCGCGGCGGCGGCGTGCCCTGCCTGATCGCCATTCATCAGGACGCGACCGGCAACGCGCATGACATCGCCCTGTCCTACGCCTCGGGCGTCGGCGGCGGTCGCAGCGGCATCATCGAAACCAACTTCCGCGAAGAGTGCGAAACCGACCTGTTCGGTGAGCAGGCCGTGCTGTGCGGCGGCGCCACCGCGCTGGTGCAGGCCGGCTTCGAAACGCTGGTCGAGGCCGGTTATGCGCCGGAAATGGCCTATTTCGAATGCCTCCACGAACTGAAGCTGATCGTCGACCTGATGTATGAAGGCGGCATCGCCGACATGCGCTATTCGATCTCGAACACCGCCGAATATGGCGACATCAAGACCGGCCCGCGCATCATCACCGAAGAAACGAAGAAGGAAATGAAGCGCGTTCTGGCCGACATCCAGTCGGGCCGCTTCGTCAAGGACTTCGTACTCGACAACCGCGCCGGTCAGCCCGAGCTGAAGGCCAGCCGCATCGCCGCAAAGCGTCACCCGATCGAACAGACTGGCGAAAAGCTGCGCGCCATGATGCCCTGGATCGGCGCGAACAAGCTGGTCGACAAGGACAAGAATTAAGTCGGGCCGGTCATTCTTCCCAAGAATGGCTGATAGACGCATCCGGTAACCCTTCGTTTCCGGTTACGCCTCTGGAACAATGGAGGGACGTCGCATAATGTGCGGCGTCCCTCTTTGATTTCGGAGAGTTTTTTCATGCGCAAGATTCTGCTTCCCCTCGCCCTCGCCGCAGCCCTGACGAGTGGCACCGTCCTGATCGCCCAGGGCCCTGCCGCGCCGGGCACCAAGGATGTCGCAAAGGTGACCGGCGGCGCCTACACTATCGAGCCGACCCATACGCAGGTGCTGTTCGCCTATGATCATATGGGCTTTTCCAACAATATGGGCATCATCGCCCAGCCCAGCGGCACGCTGACGCTGGACAAGGCGAACCCCGCCGCGTCGAAGGTTTCGGTCGAAATCCCGGTCGTCAACCTCAAGACCGGCATCGCGGCGCTGGACGAACATCTGATGAAGCCGGAATTTTTCGACTCGGCCAAATTCCCCAAGGCCAGCTTCGTATCGACCGGCGTGAAGGTGGACGGCACCGGAGCTGAAATCACCGGCAATCTGACGATCAAGGGCATCACCAAGCCGGTGACGCTGGACGCCGAATTTTACGGCGCGGGCGTTCAGCCGATGAACAAGAAGGAAAATATCGGCTTCGTCGCGACCGGCACGATCAAGCGCAGCGAATTCGGCATGGGCATGGCCGTGCCGATGGTCGGCGATGCGGTCGAACTCAAGATAGTCGCCGCTTTCCAGAAGTGATAGGCTGATGACATGAAGCGCCATCAGGCCCGGACGACAGCATTGGCAACAGCGCTGGCGTTCGTCCTGTTGGCTCCCATGGCGACGGCGGATTCGACTCAATATCGCTATCCGCCCGGCCATTATCTGGTGGATTTCCATGCCACCACCGTCCATTTCCGGGTAAAATCCCTGTTCGGCGCCTATGAAGGCAATTTCATCGAGCCGACCGGCAGCGTCGCCATTTCGCCCGATCGCCCGGAAAAGGCCGACATCGACATCAGCTTCCCGGTCAGCCGTCTGACCACAGGCGATGCATCCACCGATCAGATGCTCAAGGGCTCCAGCTTCTTCGATATGGAGCATTTTCCGACCGTGCGCTTCGTGGCGGATGGAACGCCGATCCAAGGCGGCGATACGCTGCAGATCGAAGGCGCGCTGACCATGCATGGCCAGACGCGGCCGGTTGTCGTCACCGCGCATATGACAACCGCCGATCCCGCGCAGGATATGGCCGAAACTGGCCTGCACTTCACCGGCGAAGCCTCCGTCAAGCGCAGCCTGTTCGGCATGGGCTTTGGCCGTCCCTTCGTTGCCGACGAAGTGGACCTGACCATCGACGCCACGTTCCACCATGGCGAAACCACGCCTGCGCAAGAAGCACTGGACGCGAAGGGGTGATTGGGGTTAAGAGGCTGACCATCATGCAGCGCGCGCTTCTCTCCCTGCTACGACTTACACGCCCTTAGGCGTGGTTTTTGTGCTGCTCTTCGCTTGAATGATGCGGCCATCCGCCTAAGGGCATAATCAAGCAGACAGTCGACCCACCGGGCAGGCGCCGAATTTCGCAATATCGGCCGCCCGTATGCAGAGAAGTCCATTCATCATGATGCTGAACGATCCCGCGCAGAAATATCGCCCCTTCCCCCAGGTCGATCTGCCCAACCGCCAATGGCCATCCAACGTCATCACCGCGCCACCGCGCTGGCTGTCGACCGACATGCGCGACGGCAACCAGTCGCTGATCGACCCGATGAACGCGGAAAAGAAGCGCCGCTTCTTCGACCTGCTGCTGAAAGTGGGCGTCAAGGAGATCGAGATCGGCTTCCCCGCTGCAGGCGCGACCGAGTTCGACTTTATTTCCGGGCTGGTCCGCGACGGCGCCATCCCCGACGATGTGATCCCTCAGGTGCTGACGCAGGCGCG
>Ga0065704_10004439_pt1 | contig 10735 bp, 10 predicted proteins | sample SwiRhicommuniRL2_FD_59091 | JGI IMG/M metagenome (GOLD analysis project Ga0065704, IMG submission 59091) | Switchgrass rhizosphere bacterial communities from Rose Lake, Michigan, USA - RL2 v2 (version 2) | ecosystem: Host-associated > Plants > Roots > Rhizosphere > Soil | place: East Lansing, MI | reverse complement strand
GCGCAGCTCAATGAAGGGCTGCGCGCGGCGTATCTGCTGCTCGGAAACGATCCGCTATTACTTCAGGAAAGTCTGGATGCCGTTCGTCACGCGGCGGTCGCTCAGGGCTTTGATGAACACCACACCGTCCAGCTGGACAACAACACCGACTGGAACGCCCTCTTTTCACTTTGCCAGGCAATGAGCCTGTTTGCATCGCGCCAGACAATCCAGATCCTGCTGCCGGAAAATGGCCCTAACGCGGCCATAAATGAGCAACTCGCCACCCTGGTCAGCCTGTTACACAGCGATCTGCTGCTGATTGTGCGCGGCAACAAGCTCACCAAGGCGCAGGAAAACGCAGCGTGGTTTACTCAACTTGCGACCAACGCTGTGCAGGTCACCTGCCAGACACCTGAACAGGCACATCTGCCTAAATGGGTAGCCGCGCGAGCAAAACAGCACAATCTTCAGTTGGATGAGGCGGCAAACCAGCTGCTTTGCTACTGCTATGAAGGTAACCTGCTGGCGCTGGCGCAGGCACTCGACAGGCTTTCTCTGCTTTGGCCTGACGGTAAACTGACGTTACCGCGTGTTGAGCANGCGGTAAACGATGCNGCCCACTTTACGCCNTTTCACTGGGTTGACGCGCTGCTGTCAGCAAAGAGCAAACGCGCNCTACANATATTGCAGCAGCTGCGCCTTGAAGGCAGTGAACCTGTCATTTTGCTGCGCACGCTCCAGCGAGAGCTGTTGTTACTGAATACGCTCAAGCGTCAGTCTGCCCATACGCCATTGCGTTCACTGTTTGATAAACACCGTGTATGGCAAAACCGCAGGGCGATGACCACCGAGGCCATCAACCGCCTGAGTCATGAACAGCTGCGCCAGGCTGTACAGCTTTTGATGCGCGCCGAGCTCACGTTGAAACAAGATTACGGTCAGTCGGTCTGGTCGGAGCTGGAAAGCCTTTCACTGCTGCTCTGCCACAAGGCGCTGGCAGACGTATTTATCGATGGATAGCATGCATTCTCTACAAGCGCTGTACGGCGGAACCTTCGACCCGGTGCATTACGGGCATCTTAAGCCGGTTGAAATTCTGGCGAATCTGATCGGCCTGCAGCGCGTAATCATTATGCCCAATAACGTTCCGCCGCACCGTCCTCAGCCAGAGGCCACCAGCGAACAGCGAAAAGAGATGCTCGCGCTGGCGATTGCGGATAAACCCCTTTTCCGTCTTGACGAACGGGAGTTACGTCGCAACACTCCGTCCTGGACGTCCCAGACGCTGCAGGAGTGGCGAGCTGAACAAGGGCCGGATAAACCGCTGGCCTTTATTATCGGTCAGGATTCCCTGCTCAACTTTCCTACCTGGCATCAGTATGAAACCATACTGGAGAACAGCCACCTTCTCGTGTGCCGTCGCCCCGGGTATCCGCTGACCATGCGCGAACCACAGTACCAGCAATGGCTTGAAGCTCATCTCACCGACAACGTGGAAGATCTGCATAATCAGCCAGCCGGGAAGATTTATCTGGCAGAAACGCCGTGGTTTGATATTTCTGCGACGCTCATTCGCGAGCGCCTGCAGCAGGGTTTAGCCTGTGACGATATGCTGCCTTCGTCAGTGCTGGCGTATATCAATCAGCACGGGTTGTATCAGAAAAGCGCAGACGCATAGCCTGAGGCAAGAAAAAGCGGCTGATTGATTATCCTGCCTTGACAGGGTAAGCCATACTGTTATCCTCCGCTGCCAGACTTTCCCGCCGATCATTGCTTTACAGAAATTGTTTTACAAAAATGGCGATGCAATCTCCGGCGGAGGGTGGGATGATACCCGCCTTCAAAAGCCCGGCCGGTGACATTTGTCCCGATACTGGCGTCAGTTCAGGTATACTGTCTGGCTACGAATTTATAGTTACACAATCTCATTCACCCAGGGGGAAAACTTGCAGGGTAAAGCACTCCAGGATTTTGTTATCGACAAAATTGATGACCTGAAAGGTCAGGACATCATCGCTATCGACGTAAAAGGTAAATCCAGCATCACCGACTGCATGATTATCTGCACCGGTACATCTACTCGCCATGTGGTTTCGATTGCCGATCACGTCGTTCAGGAATCACGTGCAGCAGGGCTGTTACCGCTTGGCGTTGAAGGTGAAGCGACCGCCGACTGGGTGGTTGTCGATCTCGGCGATGTGATTGTCCATGTCATGCAGGAAGAGAGTCGTCGCCTGTATGAGCTGGAAAAACTCTGGGGTTAATGCGTGAAGTTGCAGCTGGTCGCTGTCGGCACCAAAATGCCGGACTGGGTACAAACCGGTTTTACTGAGTATCTGCGTCGTTTTCCAAAAGATATGCCGTTCGAACTGGTGGAAATTCCTGCCGGTAAGCGCGGCAAGAACGCGGATATCAAACGTATTCTCGATAAAGAGGGCGAACTGATGCTGGCTGCCGCAGGCAAAAACCGCATCGTTACCCTCGATATTCCAGGTAAACCCTGGGATACGCCGCAGCTGGCGCACGAACTGGAGCGCTGGAAGCAGGACGGTCGTGATGTCAGTCTGTTGATTGGCGGACCTGAAGGGTTATCCCCCGCCTGCAAAGCGGCAGCAGAACAAAGTTGGTCTCTCTCCGCGCTGACGCTCCCCCACCCGCTTGTTAGGGTGCTGGTGGCAGAAAGCCTGTACCGCGCGTGGAGCATTACTACCAACCACCCCTACCACCGCGAGTAATGACTGACCAGGGTAGATTAAGCAGCGGATGAAACTACAGAATTCTTTTCGCGACTATACGGCTGAGTCCGCGCTGTTTGTGCGCCGGGCACTGGTCGCCTTTACGGGGATTTTGCTGCTGACCGGCGTGCTGATCGCCAACCTCTATAATCTGCAAATTGTCCGCTTTACCGACTACCAGACGCGTTCAAACGAGAACCGCATCAAGCTGGTGCCGATCGCGCCAAGCCGCGGCATTATCTACGACCGTAACGGCACGCCGCTGGCCTTAAACCGCACCATCTACCAAATCGAGATGATGCCGGAAAAGGTCGACAACGTGCAGGATACGCTGAACGCGCTGAGAAGCGTGGTCGATCTCAACGATGACGATATCGCCGCCTTTAAAAAAGAGCGTTCCCGTTCTCATCGCTTCACGTCTATTCCGGTCAAAACCAACCTGACAGAAGTGCAGGTGGCCCGTTTTGCCGTGAACCAGTATCGATTCCCCGGCGTGGAAGTGAAAGGCTATAAGCGCCGCTTCTATCCTTACGGCTCTGCGCTGACGCACGTGATTGGCTACGTTTCCAAGATTAACGATAAAGACGTTGACCGCCTTGATAAAGACGGCAAGCTGGCCAACTACGCCGCAACGCATGATATCGGTAAGCTGGGGATTGAGCGTTATTATGAAGATGTGCTGCACGGCGAAACCGGTTATGAAGAGGTTGAAGTTAACAACCGTGGCCGCGTAATCCGCCAGCTGAAAGAGGTGCCGCCGCAGGCGGGCCATGATGTGTATCTGACACTCGACCTTAAGCTGCAGCAGTATATCGAAACCCTGCTGGCTGGCAGCCGTGCCGCCGTTATCGTCACCGACCCGCGCACCGGTGGAATTCTGGCCATGGTCTCCATGCCGAGCTACGACCCTAACCTCTTCGTGGACGGTATCTCCAGCAAAGATTATTCCGGTCTGCTTAACGATCCGAACACCCCGCTGGTGAACCGTGCGACACAGGGTGTTTACCCGCCTGCGTCAACGGTAAAACCTTACGTTGCGGTTTCTGCACTGAGTGCGGGCGTGATCAATCGCAATACTAGCCTGTTTGACCCCGGCTGGTGGCAGCTACCAGGCTCTGAAAAACGTTACCGCGACTGGAAGAAATGGGGTCACGGTCATCTGAACGTGACCAAATCACTGGAAGAGTCTGCGGATACCTTCTTCTACCAGGTCGCCTATGACATGGGTATTGATCGTCTGTCGACGTGGATGAGTAAATTCGGCTACGGACACTACACCGGTATCGATCTTGCGGAAGAACGTTCTGGCAATATGCCCACCCGCGAATGGAAGCTGAAGCGCTTTAAGAAGCCGTGGTACCAGGGTGATACCATTCCGGTCGGGATCGGCCAGGGTTACTGGACAGCCACCCCGTTGCAGATGAACAAAGCGATGATGATCCTCATTAACGACGGCGTAGTGAAGGTTCCGCATCTGCTGCAAAGTACGGTTGAGAATGGCAAGAAAGTCCCGTGGATCCAGCCGCATGAGGCACCGGTGGGCGATATCCATTCCGGCTTCTGGGAAATCGCCAAAGACGGTATGTACGGCGTGGCAAACCGTCCAAACGGGACGGCGCATAAATACTTCGCTGGCGCACCCTACAAAGTGGCNGCNAAATCGGGTACCGCGCAGGTCTTCGGCCTGAAGGCAAACGAAACCTATAACGCGCACAAAATTGCTGAACGTCTGCGTGACCACAAGCTCATGACGGCGTTTGCCCCTTATGATAACCCGCAGGTTGCAGTGGCGATGATTCTCGAAAACGGCGGTGCAGGTCCGGCTGTAGGTACCATCATGCGTCAAATCCTCGACCACATTATGCTGGGTGATAACAACACCGAACTGCCGGCAGAAAATCCGGCAGCCGCTGCGGCGGAGGACCAATAATCATGACGGATAATCCGAATAAAAAATCGCTGTGGGACAAGATCCACATTGACCCTGCCATGCTATTGATTCTGCTGGCTTTGCTGGTATACAGCGCCCTGGTTATCTGGAGCGCCAGCGGTCAGGACATCGGCATGATGGAGCGCAAAATCGGCCAAATCGCGATGGGCCTGGTCATCATGGTGGTGATGGCGCAGATCCCACCCCGCGTGTACGAAGGCTGGGCGCCCTACCTCTATATTTTCTGTATCATCCTGCTTGTTGCGGTTGATGCCTTTGGTGCGATATCCAAGGGCGCACAGCGCTGGCTGGATCTGGGGATCGTCCGCTTCCAGCCGTCGGAAATCGCGAAAATTGCCGTACCGCTGATGGTCGCGCGCTTTATTAACCGCGACGTCTGCCCGCCTTCGCTAAAAAATACCGCGATCGCGCTGGTGCTGATTTTCCTGCCGACCTTGCTGGTTGCAGCACAGCCTGACCTCGGCACCTCGATTCTTATCGCACTGTCCGGCCTGTTTGTCCTGTTCCTGTCAGGCCTGAGCTGGCGTCTGATCGGTATCGCGGTGGTGCTGGTTGCCGCCTTTATCCCCATCCTCTGGTTCTTCCTGATGCATGATTACCAGCGCCAGCGCGTGATGATGCTCCTCGATCCGGAAACCGATCCGCTGGGTGCGGGCTATCATATTATTCAGTCGAAGATTGCGATTGGCTCCGGTGGCCTGCGCGGGAAAGGCTGGCTGCACGGTACACAGTCGCAGCTGGAGTTCTTACCGGAACGCCACACCGACTTTATCTTTGCCGTACTGGCGGAAGAGTTAGGGCTGGTTGGCATCTTAATTCTGCTGGCGCTCTACGTGCTGCTGATCATGCGAGGTCTGTGGATTGCCGCACGAGCGCAAACCACCTTTGGTCGCGTGATGGCAGGCGGATTGATGTTGATTTTATTCGTTTATGTCTTCGTAAATATTGGTATGGTGAGTGGTATTCTGCCAGTTGTAGGCGTACCGCTGCCGCTGGTGAGTTACGGGGGCTCGGCACTGATCGTGTTGATGGCCGGGTTTGGTATCGTCATGTCGATCCATACCCACAGAAAAATGTTGTCCAAAAGCGTATAAAAATAAGGGGATCGCAATGCGTAAGCAGTGGCTGGGGATCTGCATCGCAGCAAGTTTACTTGCAGCCTGCACAAGTGATGATGGTCAGCAACAGGCAACCGTCGCGCCGCCGCAGCCTGCGGTCTGTAACGGCCCGATTATTGAAATTAGCGGTGCCGATCCGATCTATGAACCGCTGAACGCAACGGCGAATCAGGATTATCAGCGCGACGGCAAAAGCTTCAAAATTGTTCAGGACCCTTCCCGTTTCAGCCAGGCTGGCTTTGCCGCCATTTATGATGCCGAGCCGGGTAGTAACCTGACCGCATCAGGCGAAACCTTCGATCCGATGCAAATCACGGCGGCGCATCCTACGCTGCCGATCCCAAGCTATGCTCGCGTCACCAACCTGGCGAACGGCCGTATGATCGTCGTGCGTATCAACGATCGTGGCCCATACGGGAATGACCGCGTGATCTCGCTGTCCCGCGCAGCGGCTGACCGTCTGAACACCTCGAACAACACCAAAGTGCGTATCGATCCGATTATCGTCGCGCAGGATGGTACCCTTTCAGGTCCAGGCACCGCCTGTACGACTGTCGCGAAACAAACCTATGCCCTGCCGGCTCGCCCTGACCTGAGTGGCGGAATGGGAGGCGCGTCTACCCCTGCAGAGCCAGCTCAACCACAGGGCGAAGTCCGCGCCATCAGTAACGATACGTTACAAAGCGATGACAGTACCGGTGCCCCGGTGAAAAGCAGCGGTTTCCTCGGTGCGCCGACAACTTTATCCTCTGGCGTTCTTGAAGGCAGTGAACCCACGCCAGCCCCGGTTGTCGCAGCCCCAGTCACGCAACCTGCTCCCGTGACCGCACCAGCGACCACGCAAAGTACTCCCGCCCCTGCGGCCGCAAGCGGCAGTTACGTGGTTCAGGTCGGCGCCGTCAGCGATCGGGCACGTGCGCAACAGTATCAGCAGCGCTTAACCCAGCAGTTTGATGTCCCGGGCCGCGTTGAGCAAAACGGCGCGGTCTGGCGTATTCAGATGGGGCCGTTTGCCAGCAAATCTCAGGCAGCTTCCCTGCAACAGCGTTTGCAAAGTGAAGCGCAGCTCCAGTCATTTATCACTGTTGCGAAGTAATGAATCGGCGGTATCCGAAATGTCAATTTGTGTAAAACACATTCACAATCTCATGATGAAAGTCGGATGCCTGCCTGTATAGCATTTGCTATAGTAAGGCACTTTTTTTAATTCCATCACGGATGTCGTAGTTCTGACCATGAAGACCACTTTTTCTGCTCGTTTTGTGCAGCGCATGGCGCTGACCGCGGCCCTTTGCGCAGCTGCTCTCTCTGCAGCTCACGCGGATGACCTGAACATCAAGACCATGATCCCTGGCGTTCCGCAAATCGACGCGGAATCCTACATCCTGATCGATTACAACTCTGGCAAAGTTCTGGCAGAACAGAATGCCGATGCCCGTCGCGATCCGGCCAGCCTGACTAAAATGATGACCAGCTACGTTATCGGCCAGGCCATGAAGGCAGGTAAATTCAAAGAAACCGACCTGGTCACCATCGGTAACGATGCCTGGGCGACCGGTAACCCGGTGTTCAAAGGATCATCGTTGATGTTCCTGAAACCTGGCATGCAGGTTCCCGTCTCCCAGCTGATCCGCGGTATCAACCTGCAGTCTGGTAACGACGCCTGCGTCGCCATGGCAGATTTCGCAGCAGGCAGCCAGGACGCGTTTGTTGGCCTGATGAACAGCTATGTTTCCGCACTGGGTCTGAAAAACAGTCACTTCCAGACCGTACACGGCCTGGACGCAGACGGTCAGTACAGCTCCGCACGTGACATGGCCCTGATTGGCCAGGCGCTGATCCGTGATGTCCCGAACGAATACACCATCTATAAAGAAAAAGAGTTCACCTTCAACGGTATCCGTCAGACCAACCGTAACGGCCTGCTGTGGGATAACAGCCTGAACGTTGACGGCATCAAGACTGGCCATACCGATAAAGCGGGTTACAACCTGGTGGCCTCTGCGACTGAAGGCCAGATGCGCCTGATTTCCGCCGTGATGGGCGGTCGCACCTTCAAAGGCCGTGAAACCGAAAGCAAAAAACTGCTGACCTGGGGCTTCCGTTTCTTCGAAACCGTCAATCCGCTGAAAGCGGGTAAAGAGTTCGCCTCAGAGCCAGTCTGGTTCGGTGATAATGACCGTGCTTCCCTGGGTGTGGATAAAGATCTGTATCTGACCATTCCTCGTGGCCGCATGAAAGATCTGAAAGCGAGCTACGTGCTCAACACCACCGAACTGCACGCCCCGCTGCAGAAGAACCAGGTTGTGGGTACCATCAACTTCCAGCTTGACGGCAAAACCATCGATCAGCGTCCGCTCGTGGTGCTGGATGAAATTCCTGAAGGCAATTTCTTCAGCAAAATCATTGATTACATTAAATTGATGTTCCACCACTGGTTTGGCTAAAAACTGAACACTTGAAAGTGTGATTTTGATCCCCATATACTAAGTATCCTGATAACTCCCACCCGACGTGGGAGTTATTATTTTTTGACGTTACGCCGGAGCTGACATGAAAACCAAACTTAACGAACTGCTTGAATTCCCTACCTCATTTACTTACAAAGTAATGGGTCTGGCGAAGCCTGAGCTGGTTGATCAGGTGGTTGAAGTGGTACAGCGCCATGCGCCGGGTGACTACTCTCCGTCAGTAAAACCAAGCAGCAAGGGCAACTACCACTCGGTTTCTATTACCATCACTGCGACTCACATTGAGCAGGTTGAGACGCTGTACGAAGAACTCGGCAATATCGAAATCGTTCGTATGGTGCTGTAGTCCCTCTGCGGTTACCCGGTTTGCCGGGTAACCCCTCTCCCTGCTGTGATATACTTTCCGCACCCTTTTCTCCCCGTCTTCGGAGACGTCGTTTTGTACCAGGATAACATTCTTGTCCGCCATCTCGGGCTTCAACCTTACGAGCCTGTCTCCCAGGCTATGCATGACTTCACTGATTCACGCGATGAAACCACACCCGATGAAATCTGGTTAGTTGAACACCTTCCTGTGTTTACCCAGGGGCAGGCAGGAAAAGCCGAACATCTGTTGATGACAGGCGATATCCCGGTGATNCAAAGCGATCGNGGTGGGCAGGTNACCTATCATGGTCCGGGTCAGCAGGTGATGTACGTNTTGCTCAACCTGAAGCGCAGAAAGTTGGGTGTCCGTGAACTTGTCACCCTGCTGGAGCAAACTGTCGTAAACACCCTCGCAGAATACGGCATTGATGCCCATCCGCGTGCGGATGCGCCGGGCGTATATGTGGGAGAGATGAAGATCTGTTCGCTGGGTCTGCGCATTCGTAAAGGCTGTTCCTTCCATGGGCTGGCGCTCAATATCAATATGGATCTCGCCCCCTTCCTGCGCATCAATCCGTGCGGCTATGCGGGTATGGAGATGACGCAAATGTGCCAGTGGGTAGCCACCGCCACCCCGGATATTATTCGTCCTGTACTTTTGAAGAACTTTTTAGCACTGCTTAACAATCCTCCTCACGAATATATCCCTGCTTAATATATGCTTGCTAGTGGCTCGATTATTTGACGGGCCACGGCTATTTCCCGCATTTACGCTTTACAACAATCAGCAGATTCTATATTTTCGAAGCGCCCGCATATTAGCGATACATATTATTCATCAATTTGATAGTGCCGCCTGCGGATCCCATATTACTTGCGTGACAATCACCCAACTGTCTGTTTTCGTTAAACATGTGAAACACTTTACGAATCTCTGCAAGCATAATAAATAAATTCAACTATCATTCATATTGTGAATGGATACGGAGTGAAAGCGTGGAGTCTACTAATTTACCAGCCAAACGCCTGAATGAACCCGGCGGTGAAGATAAGCCACAAATTTTTCGGACTTTACGTAATATTGATCTCAACTTGTTGACTATTTTTGAGGCAGTTTATGTCCATAAGGGTATCGTTAACGCTGCGAAAATTCTTAATCTGACCCCCTCAGCAATTAGCCAGTCAATTCAAAAGCTGCGCGCTATTTTCCCGGATCCGTTATTTATACGTAAGGGCCAGGGCGTAACCCCTACGGCTTATGCCACACATCTGCATGAATACATTAGCCAGGGACTGGAATCGATTCTCGGCGCGCTGGACCTCACGGGCAGCTACGATAAACACAGAACCATCACTATTGGCACCTCCCCCTCACTGGGCGTGCTGGTGATGCCTGCTATCTACAAGACAATAAAGCAACATGCGCCGCAGCTGTTGATCCGCAACGTCACCGTGAATGATCCTGAAACCCAGCTGGCGCAGTTCCAGACCGACCTGATCATTGACAGCAATAATTTCAGTGCAAGGGCTTTAGGCCAGCATGTCCTGTACGCCGACAGCCTGATCCTGGTATGCCGTCAGCATCATCCCGCGTTCAATGCGCCTTTGACGCTAGAAAACCTGCGTGCCTACGAGCATTCCTCTTTTATGGCAGAAGGCCAGGGATCCAACCCGCTACGGCAGCGCATTGATGAACTCTTCCCGGAGCGCCAGGTGAGCTTCAGCAGTTACAATATGTTTACCGTTGCATCCCTTATTGGCAGTAGCGACATGCTGTGCGTAATGCCTCTGCGCCTCTTTAACCTGCTGCGCAAATGCTGGCCGCTGGAGAGCATTCCGCTCGATCAGTTAAATGACGAAACGCTTGAAATTTCGCTGCATTACAACAAGCTAAGCCTGCGCGATCCGGTACTGGAAAACGTCATCAACGTTATCCGCCAGGCCTTCTGAACCCGCCTGGCAGCACAAGCCCCTGCTGTATGCGGGGCAAAACGCACAAAACAACAACTATTTTACAAATTGGCGACCTGGCAGGCTGCTTTACCGACCGTTTCAATGATATACTGCCTGTCGTTCGTTCAAAAATAGTTGATAAATACAACATTCCCTTGA
>Ga0065704_10071552_pt1 | contig 10742 bp, 11 predicted proteins | sample SwiRhicommuniRL2_FD_59091 | JGI IMG/M metagenome (GOLD analysis project Ga0065704, IMG submission 59091) | Switchgrass rhizosphere bacterial communities from Rose Lake, Michigan, USA - RL2 v2 (version 2) | ecosystem: Host-associated > Plants > Roots > Rhizosphere > Soil | place: East Lansing, MI | reverse complement strand
ACCTATGTAGGGTTTTTGAATGCAAAACAGAGAAAGTATTTATTTCAAATTATTAAAAAAAAATAAATTAGAGTATGGATTTGAGCGTGATTATACCTGTTTATAACGTCGAAAGGTATTTGAGTAGATGTATGGACTCTATTTTTAATCAAGATTTTGAAGGTAGCTTAGAAGTGATTGCCGTTGATGACGGTTCCACAGATGATAGTATTGAAATATTAAGAAAGTACAAAGAAAAACTTCCAAACTTAACAATCATTGAGCAAGGAACTAATAAGAGTTTGGCTGTTGCCAGAAGTACAGGAATAAAACAGGCTACAGGTGATTATGTTTTACATATTGATTCAGATGACTGGATAAAACCAGGGATGTTTTCAAACTTGGTAAAGAAAGCTGTTCAATATAAAAATCCTGACGTAATTGTCTTCGATTATGAAAGGCATAACGGAACCAACCCTCTTAATAGTGTTAAAAATATTGTTAGCCAGAAATTTTATGAGAATGAAAATAAAATTTCTGCACAAGGTCTTTTTATGGGGACATGTTGTAGTAAAATGGTCAAAAACACCTTGCTTAAGGATATGATCTATGGTGCTAACTACATGAATACTACAGAAGATCTAATTTATTCTTTTGAAGTATTTCTAAAAGCAAAGAGTATCCTTCTTTTGCCAGAAATATATTATTGCTATTTTTCAAATACACAATCGCTCACCTCAAAAATAACTCCTTCAAAATATGTGCATTCACAAATTTTGGTTTATAATTTATTGAATGCAGTTAAATACAAATACGAACCTTCTCCTGAATTTTTAAATAATGTAATAAGATACTTGGATAATTTTCTTGCTTTAGAATTTTTCAAGAGACATCTGTCATATCCCAAATCTGACAACCTGCCTGCCGAATTTTTAAAGGAGTATATGAACTTTAGCGGAGAAGAGAAAAAAGATTTTATCAATAAGAATTATAATAGTATAACTTATTCGTTTAGAGAAATAATATCTAGATTTGGTTTTCTCAATACATTAAAAATTATTATAAAAATGAAAATTCTGAACTAATGTGTGGTATATATATAACTAATTTTAATTATAAAGAAGAGGAAGTAAAGAATAAGTTAAACACTATTTCTTTTCGCGGACCGGATAACTTACAAATTAGTAAAGTTAAAGAAGTATCTTTAGGACATTTGCGTTTAGCCATACTTGATTTAGATAAAAGATCTAACCAACCTTATTCATTTGAGCAATATCATATCGTTTTTAACGGAGAAATATACAACTTCAAAGAAATCCGTGAACAATTAATCGAAAATGGATTTGTTTTTGAAACCACGAGCGATACGGAAGTACTTATAAAAGGTTATGCCCATTGGGGTAAAGAACTACTACCGCGTCTTAACGGAATGTTTGCTTTTGTTATTTATGACGAAATAAAAAATGAACTATTTTGTGCAAGAGATCGATTAGGCGTGAAGCCATTTTTTTATTATTGGAAAGATGGAAAGTTTGAGGTATGTAGCCAATTAAGGCCACTTATAAATGCTGAAAGTAAAATAGCAAAAGAAGCCGTTTCCATATATTTGGATTGCGGTTATATACCAAGTCCGTATTCGATCATTGAAAACGTTTATAAGTTACCTCCAGGCAATTACATGGAGATAGATTTGGCAAAGAAGACAAAAAACATTTCTGAATTTTGGAACCTGAAGCCTGTCGAGATCAGAGATATTTCATACGAAGAAGCAAAAAAAGAATTACACGAACTGCTGATAGACGCTGTAAAAATCAGATTGCAGTCTGATGTGCCTTTAGGATCTTTCCTTTCAGGAGGAGTTGATTCTGCTTTAGTGTCGGCGATAGCCAGCAAAATTTCTAAAACTCCGGTTAATACTTTTACAATTGGATTTGAAAATCCAAAATTTGATGAAAGCAAAGTAGCAGCACAATTTGCAAAAATTATTGGCTCGAACCACACAGAAACGATTTGTGGTCCTGATGATGCTTTGCAACTGATGCCAAACTTTGTCAAGGTGTATGATGAACCTTTTGCAGATAGCTCCGCTTTGCCATCTTTGCTCTTGAATTCAGTAACTAAAAAGCATGTAACTGTTGCTTTATCAGGCGATGGAGGTGATGAAAGTTTTCTTGGATATGTTAATTTTGACCTATTATCCAAATTTAATAAGATTAGCAAGATTCCTGTTTTTATAAGGAAAATCATGAGTTATTTGCCTTGGTATAAGTTGCTTGGAGGCCGACCAGAAACAATGCAAGCATTTTTAAAGTCTGCCAATAGTGATGACTTTTCATGGAAAATCTTTACAGGATTTGAAACGTTACAAGCCAATCCCGTTAAGACATGGAAAAAGTATTATGAAGGATATAAAAGATGGGCAAAAAATCCTTTACAGCGAATGGCAGATTTAAATATTAAATTGTGGCTGGAAAATGATAGTAATGTAAAGGTAGATAGAGCAAGCATGGCGTTCTCAGTTGAGGTGAGAAGCCCATTCTTAGATTATCGTATCATTGAATTTGCAAGAACTTTGCCTGTAGAATATAGATACAATCAAGGTGTTAAGAAGAAAATTCTAAAAGACATCTTATCAGAATATATACCAGAAGAAATATTTAACCAGCCAAAAAGAGGATTTGCAATCCCATTAGACTCTTGGTTAAGAAATGATTTAAAACAAGATGTTTTAGAGAAATTGAACAATACTTTTCTTGATAAGATACCAAATCTGGATGTGAAAAAATTCAAGCAAAAAATGCAATTGTTTTTTGAAGGAAAATATGACTATTCATATATTGTTTGGAGGCTATATGTTTTGGCTTTATGGTATGAGGAATTCGGCTTTAATGAAATTGAAAAACGATGAATAGGATAGTAAGTTTATACAGAAGGTATATGTGGTCTTGTGAAAAATATGCAAGGTATACTGGTGTAAAAATTGGGAAAAATTGTTCCATTGCAACTAGAAATTTTGGATCGGAACCTTATTTGATTGAAATAGGTGATAACGTCCAAATTACAAATGATGTTAAGTTTTTTTGTCACGGAGCTGCATGGGTATTTAGGAAAAATGACCCGCAATTTGATTTTTTTGGAAAAATCAAGATAGGAAACAATGTGTATATAGGCAATAATGCATTAATTATGGCTGGTGTGACTATTGGTGATAATGTTATTATTGCGGCAGGTTCGGTCGTTACTAAAAGTGTTGAAGACAATTCTATTGTTGGTGGAAATCCTGCAAAAATATTGGGCAATGTTGAGGATTTGGGGGGAAGGATGGCTAAATATAATGTGAAGACAAAAAGATTGAGTTATGAAGATAAAAAGAAGTACCTTTTGAGTTTAAATGATGATAAATTTATAATAAAATAGCTTGTAAAAGCTTTGAGTGAATCATGCAAAAGAAACAAAATATCACCTTTACTATACTATTCGTGTTAATATCACTTATAGTGTCATTATTTATAATGTCTGAAATATTGGAATATTTTGATGCCAATTCTAACTTCATATTGTCTTTGCTGTGCTTGGTGAATAGTATTGTTTTGTGGAGAACGACAAAAGAAGATCACTCTTTTAGTATTTGGAAATTATTTGTGCTTTCTAAATGGAACAAAGGATTTAACTTAAATCTTTCGTAAAATGATAAAAAGGATAGACTTGTTAAATATTATGCTGTTTATAGTATCGCCTTTTTTGGCTATACCATCAATAATTTCAGGTGTAATCCAAAGGTCAAAAGTCAGTCTGTTTTTGATAATCTTAATATTTGGGGTAGTTAGTTATTTATATATACCCAATTATACTGATGACAAAGCCAGGTATTTCGAAATTTATGAAGACTTTCGAAACTCTTCATTTGCTGAAATGTTTTCTTTTTTCTTTATAAGCAGTCAAGATTTTATTCTCCAGTCGTTATTCTATTTTGCATCTCAGATAGGGATCCCTTCGCAATTTGTTTTTGCTGCAGTAACAATGGTTACCGTAAGTATTATTTTTTATATATACTATAAGATTATTGATACGTTTCCTGTATCTAAAACACTTGGGCTATTATCTTTAATATTAATTTTCTTTTCGTTTAGTTATCTTGATTTGCTTTCAGGTACAAGATTTATGTTTGCCACATCTTTTGTGTTGCTAGCCTATTATTTAGGTATCATAGAAAAAAAGAAATGGGCATTTTTATTTTTGATTATAGCTGTCTTTATACATTTTAGTACTCTGATTTTTATTCCCATATATATTCTTTTAAGATTCTTTCCCAATAAAGACAATTTCTATAAAACAATTTTTATTGTCTCATTCATTTTTCTTGCCCTTCCGAAAACATTTGTGGTTTCAATTTTTGAATTGTTAGGATTAGGGGGAGCGCTACAAGAGAAGGGTAATGTCTACTTAAACGAAGATGATTCTATAACTCAAGGTCTCACAGAGTCAGACAGTACCGGAGGATTAGTTATTTATTATTTTTCTATTTTGGCCTTGTTTTTACTATACGCTTATTTAATAGCTACACATAAAAGAAAGAATATCTACAGAAATATAACTCTAGTTGTAGGAGCCGTTATCAATGTTTTTTATGCCACTCCAACAATATTTTTTAGATACGCTCTTGTGTTTAAGTTCTTTTTTGCATTCCTGTTGATATATGAAATTTACACATATAAAAACAGAAGATACATATATGTGTATATAATAACTTTTTTAATGAACATTCTTAGCCAAATAATAATTTCACGTAATAATATTGAAATAAGTTTTTTTAATAAAGAATCTTTAATGCTTATTACGATTATAGATAAAGAAGAAGTTTCATCAAAAGATTTTATCTATTAAGAATGAAAAAGACATTATTTTTTGTAACTACGCTAAATTCAGGAGGTATTGAGAATTACCTGTTGAGGTTTCTAAGGTCGTTTGAAGGACAAATTGAACCTGTGATTGTTTGTAAAGGCAATGAATTTGGAGAGTTGGAAGAGGAGTATAAAAAAATAAAAAATATCCGCCTTATAAAAATGAATGTTGGGTTTTTTGATCTGCCGTCTTACATTAAGATTTTTAAGCTAATCAAAACCTCAAACTTTGATAGCGTATGTGACTTTACTGGGAATTTTTCAGGACTGACTCTTTTAGCAGCAAACATGGCAAAAGTCAAGAAAAGAATTTCTTTTTATAGAGGTTCGTCCAATCATTTTAAAGAAACCTTTTTCAAGTTGTCCTATAATAAACTCATGCAGTTTTTAGCGCAAAAAAATGCTACAAAAATATTATCCAATTCCAGAACAGCAATTGAATATTTTTATCCGCAGGTTAAACGTGACAACCCAAAATTCCAAGTGATTTATAATGGAATCGACGCTAGATTTTTTGAGGAAGTAATGCCTTTTACTAAAGAAGATTTTGATATTCCAGACAAATCATTTGTTGTAGGCCACACAGGAAGATATGATGTGGCAAAAAATCATCAGACCATTATAAAGATTGCAGAAAAATTATGTAGCCAACACGTAGATATTTATTTTGTTTTATGCGGAAAAGGCACAGATACATTCTTAAATTCTTATGTTTCTTCAAGCTCTGTTCTTGCTGGAAAGGTAAAAATATTAGGCTACCGTAATGATGTAAAAAGAATCCTGCCTGTTTTTGATCTTTTTTTATTTCCTTCAATAACAGAAGGACAACCAAATTCGCTAATCGAGGCAATGGTCTGCGGTCTACCGGTTGTAGCCTCAAATATTAATCCGATAATCGAGACAACTCCGGAGGAAATTCACCCCGATTTGGTTGCCCCTTTAGATGTAGCAGGATTCTGTGAAAAAATAGAAAGCTTTTATTTTAACCGAGCCAAGCTTGGTGAAAAAAACTATAGCCAATGGGCAAAAGGGAATTTTGACGGTGAGAAGCTGTTTAACCAATTTTTTAATGAACTATAATGAAGTTGATATTTGTAACAGAAGCAAGGTTTGTTAAAGACAAAGAAGGAAATGTTTACGGGAGCAGTTCCTTTAATCTTAATTTGTGGAACAGATATTTGGAAGCATTTTCTGAAATGAGAGTTGTAGCCCGTGTTGATTTCGATCCAGATTACCAAGGAAATAAAGATGATTTAGCTTCTTCAAGCCAAGTGTCTTTTATAGAACTTCCACATTATATAGGTCCTCTTGACTATTTAAAAAAGCGCAAAGAGATTAATCAGGTAATCAATTTTAATGTGAATGAGCCTGATTCAGTATATATATGTAGAATACCAGGAAACATAGGCAGCCTCGTGATTCGAAGGATGAGAAAAATAGGCAGGCCTTTTGGAGTAGAAGTGGTAGGAGATCCGTGGGATGTTTTTGCTCCTGGTTCCATTAAGCATCCGTTGAGGCCCTTTTTCAGAGTCAAAGGTTATTTGAGTTTGAAGAAAAGTGTTGCGGCGGCTCAAGCTGTATTATATGTTACCAAAGAAGCTTTACAGAAAAGATACCCATCTAAAACGGGTGCTTTCACAACATTTGCATCCGATGTGAAAATTTCAAAAAACATAATTGCACTGTCAGAAAAAAAATATGCTAAAAAAGAAGCATACTCTATAATTTCAATCGGTTCTTTGGACCAAATGTATAAAGGACCAGACACTCTGATAAATGCAATCAAAATGTTAAAATCACACGGGTTAATATGTACTTTGACTTGGCTTGGAGACGGGAAATTTATGCAATCGATGAAAGACCTTGCTGCTAGTCTGGACGTTCAAGACCAAATATTTTTTAAGGGAAATGTTAATTCAGAAGAAGTTCGGGAGAATTTGAAAAACTCAGACTTATTTGTTTTGGCTTCAAAAACAGAAGGGTTGCCTCGGGCCATAATAGAAGCCATGGCAATGGGACTTCCCTGTATAGGGACAAATATTGGAGGTATTCCGGAATTGTTAGAACAAGATGTTTTGGTTGAAAAGAATAATGCTGAAAAACTAGCCCTGAAAATTTCATCTATTTTGCAAGATGAATCTTTCTACAACAAACAATCAAAGCGAAATTTAGAAGAAACCCAACAATATCTGCAGGAAAATCTAGACAAGAAAAGATTAGAATTTTATGAGTATTTAAAAAACAATGCAACAAAATAACATGCACATACTACATCTAATTAAGACGAGTGAAGGCGCGACTTGGGCAATAAATCAAATTAAGGAACTTAAGAAAAGATATCCTTCTCTCACTTTTAGTGTTGTTTTGCCAGATAATGGCAAGCATATCGAAGAATATAGGGCGGTCTGTCGCAATGTTTATATCTTTGAATATAAATTGAATTTTTCTATTTTCAGCAAAGGAAAAATATTTAAAGAAATTGTAAAAAAAGATAACCCTGATGTAATTCATAGCTGGTTTACGCAAACCACATTATATGCCCGATTTTTTCTAAGAGGAATAAAAGTGCCAAGGCTATTTCAAGTAGTAGGCCCATTACATTTAGAAAACAAAATATTCAAATTCTTTGACATCAAAAGCGCCCAAAAAAATGATTATTGGATCGCAACATCACAATATATTTACGATAAGTACGCTGATTCAGGAGTTCCTGCTTCGAAACTTTTTCTGAACCATGCTTATATTGATGTCGAAGAAATGCTTGAAAAAAAGCAAATGACAGAAGTATGGGATTTGAGAAAGCAATACAACATTCCAGAAAATTATAAGATAATTGGAACAGCTTCCTATATCTATCCTCCGAAATTTTATGAGAAAAAAGGATTGAAAGGACATGAAGAATTGCTCGAAGCATTTCGCGAAATCCTAAAAATAAGAAAAGATGTTGTTTTGATTATAGCTGGATCAACTTTTGGTGAAAATAAGGACTATGAAAATAAGCTGATTGAAATGGGTAAAGCCATTGATGAAAAAAGAATTTTTTTTACAGGGAAATATACCAATGTTTACAGCGTTATTGCTAATTTTGATGTCTTTGTGTATTTATCCAAATCAGAAAATCTTGGTGGTGTTTTCGAAAGCCTGCTGTTTGAAATCCCTACGGTATCTTCCAATAGAGGTGCGTTGCCAGAATTAGTGATTAATGGATTTTCAGGTTATAATGTCGAACTGGAGAAAAAAGATTTAATAGTAAGTAAAATACTGCAGACTATTAATACAGAAAACAAAGAAATGATTGCCAACGGAAAAAGCAAAGTGCAGGAACTGTTTCAAAAGGACAAGCTTATTCAGAATGCTCTTGAGATATACCAAAAAGTCAACCAATGAAAATATACAGAAACTTTTTTAAAAAAGTGATTGATTTTATCGCAGCTTTGATTGTCTTGATAATTTTAAGCCCTGTTTTTATTTTGGTTACACTATTTCTATTCTTTGCTAATAATAGCCAGCCTTTCTTTCTTCAAAAACGTCCCGGAAAAAATGGTAAGGTCTTTAAAATAATCAAATTTAAGACGATGAACGATAAGAAGGACAGACAAGGGCAGCTACTTCCTGACGCCGAACGTTTGACTAGGATTGGTGCCTTTGTCCGTAAGACTTCACTTGATGAGATTCCACAGCTAATAAATGTTATGAAGGGAGACATGAGTCTCATAGGGCCTAGGCCATTGTTGGTGCACTACCTCCATTTGTATTCGGATTTTCAGAATAGGAGACACGAAGTAAAGCCAGGAATTACGGGGTGGGCACAAGTTAACGGAAGAAACGCAATAAGCTGGGATAAAAAATTTGAAATGGATGTATGGTATGTAGACAATATATCCTTTAAATTAGATTTAAAAATCATTTTTATGACAATTCAAAAAGTGATAAAAAGTGAAGGAATAAATGCAGCGGATGCTGCTACAATTGAGCCTTTTAATGGGAAATAAAGTTTTATTATACGGAGCAAGTGGACACTGTAAGGTCATTATCGATTCTATTCATTTAATGGGCGATACAGTAGAGGTCGTATTCGATGACAATCCTCAAAAGACCAATATATTTGGTGTTCCGGTCATTCAAGCGAACGGACATAAAATTAACAAAGAAGATTTATTGGCGATTTCTATAGGAAATAATAGAGTAAGAAAGACCATTTCTGAAAGAATAAGCGCCAAATTTCATACGGTAATACATCCTACAGCAATAATCTCTAAATATGCTTCTATTGATGAAGGAACCGTGATTATGGCTGGAGCTATTATTAATCCGGATTCTGTAATAGGCAGGCATTCGATTATTAATACGGGAGCTATAATTGATCATGATTGCCATATAGGCGACTATACGCACATCTCTCCGAATGCTTCTTTAGCAGGAGATGTTGTAGTTGGTGAAGGAAGCCATGTTGGGATTGGAGCTTCTATTATACAAGGAGTACGGATTGGCAAATGGGCAATTATTGGCGCAGGAGCAGTTATCTTAAAAGATGTTGAAGATTATGCAGTAGTTGTAGGGAATCCAGGAAAAGTTATTAAATACACAGAAAAATAATACTAAAATGAGTAATCAAAAAATATGGCTTTCATCTCCCCATATGGGAGGAACTGAGCAAAATTATGTTAATGAAGCTTTTGAGTCCAATTGGGTTGCGCCATTAGGTCCTAATGTCACAGGGTTTGAAGCTGATTTAGAAAAATATATAGGACAGAATTCTTATGTTGGGGCTTTGAGTTCCGGAACTGCTGCCTTGCATTTGGGTTTGATAATTTTAGGTGTCAAAGCAGGAGATGAGGTAGTCTGCCAAAGCATGACTTTTTCGGCTTCAGCTAATCCGATTATGTATCAGGGAGCAACACCAATTTTTGTCGATAGTGAAAAGGAAACATGGAATCTTTGTCCGATTGCTTTAGAAGAGGCAATAGTTGATAGAATTGCAAAAGGGAATAAGCCAAAAGCAATAATAGCAGTTCACCTGTATGGAATGCCTTATAAGGCGGATGAAATACACACTGTTGCGAACAAATATCAAATTCCAGTCCTAGAAGATAGTGCTGAAGCACTAGGAAGTCATTATAAAAAACAAATGTGCGGTACGTTTGGTGAGATTAGCGCTTTATCTTTTAATGGCAATAAGATTATAACAACTTCTGGAGGAGGGGCAATTGTAGCAAAAAATAAAGAAGTAAAAGAAAAAGCTGTTTTTCTTTCTACTCAAGCCAGAGATAATGCGCCTCATTATCAGCATAGTGAGGTTGGGTATAATTATAGAATGAGCAATATATGCGCAGGAATTGGCCGAGGTCAGATGGAGGTCTTGGACAAGCATGTTGCTTTGCGAAGAAAAATGAATGAGTTTTATGTAGATTATTTTAAGAATATCGACGGAGTGACAGTATTGGCTGAGCCAAATGATGATTATTTCTCGAATCACTGGCTTTCGGCCATTATCGTTGATCCGGAAAGAACTCATGGGAAGAATAGAGAAGATATGCGATTGGCCTTAGAAAAGGAAAACATAGAGAGCCGTCCATTATGGAAACCTATGCATTTACAGCCCGTTTATGAAAAATATCCTTACTATGGGAAGGATGTAGCAGAAAAACTATTCGAAAAAGGACTGTGTCTGCCTTCAGGTTCTAATCTTACCGAGGATGATAGAAGTCGTATCGCCAATGTACTGAATATTTTTTTTGAAATAGCTAGATAAGTAATTTGTTATAAATTTAACCTATAGCTTGTTAATGAGTTCTTTTGATGTGTAAAAAATATAAAATTAAGAAAAAACGTTAATGAGTATTTAAAATTTTAATAATCACT
>Ga0065704_10071550_pt1 | contig 10745 bp, 8 predicted proteins | sample SwiRhicommuniRL2_FD_59091 | JGI IMG/M metagenome (GOLD analysis project Ga0065704, IMG submission 59091) | Switchgrass rhizosphere bacterial communities from Rose Lake, Michigan, USA - RL2 v2 (version 2) | ecosystem: Host-associated > Plants > Roots > Rhizosphere > Soil | place: East Lansing, MI | reverse complement strand
CTCCCCGAAGGGCCGCGGTTGCGCGCACCCGTGGCCGCGTCATCACTCGGGCGTGGACGGACGTCCACGTCCTCGTGCTTCCTTGCCACAGGCGCGCGCAACCACGGCGCGGCATGCTCGGGCGTGGTGAGACGCCTAGGCCGCCGGCACGTTGTCGCGCAGTTCGCGACGCAGGATCTTGCCGACGTTGGTCTTGGGCAGTTCCTTGCGGAACTCCACGATGCGCGGGTGCTTGTAGCCGGTCAGGTTGGCGCGGGCGTGGGCCTTGACGTCCTCGGCGGTGAGGTTGGGGTCCTTCTTGACGATGACCACCTTGACCACTTCGCCGGACTTCTCGTCGGGAACCCCGACCGCGGCCACTTCCAGCACGCCGGGCATCATCGCGATCACGTCCTCGACCTCGTTCGGGTACACGTTGAAGCCCGAGACCAGGATCATGTCCTTCTTGCGATCGACGATGTAGAAGAAGCCCTGCGGATCCATCCGCGCCATGTCGCCGGTATGCAGCCAGCCGTCGGCGTCGACCGCGGTGGCGGTTTCCTCCGGGCGGCGCCAGTAGCCCTTCATCACCTGCGGGCCCTTGATGCACAGTTCGCCGACATCGCCGGGGGCCAGGGTCTGGCCCTGGTCGTCCTTGACGCAGGCGTCGGTGGAGGGGATCGGCAGGCCGATGGCGCCGTTGTATTCGGTCAGTGTCAGCGGGTTGATGCAAGCCGCCGGCGAGGTCTCGGTCAGGCCATAGGCCTCGACCAGGGTCACCCCGGTCACCTGCTTCCAGCGTTCGGCCACGGCGCGCTGCACCGCCATGCCGCCGCCCAGGGTGAACTTCAGCGAGGAGAAATCCACCTTGTCGAAGCCAGGCGTGTTGAGCAGGCCGTTGAACAGGGTGTTGACGCCGGTGAAGGCGGTGAAGCGGGTCTTCTGCAGTTCCTTGACGAAGCCGGGCATGTCGCGCGGATTGCTGATCAGGTGGTTGAGCCCGCCGAGCTTCATGAACACCAGGCCGTTCGCGGTCAGCGCGAAGATGTGGTACAGCGGCAGCGCGGTGATGATGACTTCGCGGCCTTCCTCCAGCTTGCCGGTCGCCGAGATCCAGGCGCCGGCCTGCAGCATGTTCGCCACCAGGTTGCGGTGGGTCAGCATCGCGCCCTTGGCCACGCCGGTGGTGCCGCCGGTGTACTGCAGGAAGGCGATGTCGTCCGGCTCGATGTCCAGTTGCGGCAGCGTGCGCAGGCGGCCCAGGGTGAGCGCGTCGCGGAAGCGCACCGCGTTGGGGATGTCGTAGTCGGGCACCAGCTTCTTGACGTACTTGAGCACGAAGTTGACCAGCGCACCCTTGGGGAAGCCGAGCATGTCGCCCAGGCCGGTGGTGATGACCTGCTTGACCGGGGTGTCGGCCAGCACTTCCTGCACGGTCTTGCCGAAGTTGTCGATGACCACGATGGCGCTGGCGCCGGAATCGATCAACTGGTGGCGCAGTTCGCGCGGGGTGTACAGCGGATTGACGTTGACCACGGTCATGCCGGCCAGCAGCACGCCGAAGGTCGCGATCGGGTACTGCAGGCAGTTGGGCATCATCAGCGCGACGCGGTCGCCCTTCTTGAGCTGCAGTTCGCCCAGCAGGTAGGCGGCGAAGTGGCGGGCCAGTTCGCCGGCCTCACGGTAGGTCAGATTCTTGCCGAAGTTGCAGTAGGCCGGGCGGTCGCCGAACTTGGCGACGGAGGCTTCGAAGACGGCGGCGACGGACCGGTACTCGTTGACGTCGATCTCGGCGGGAATGTTGGCCGGATAACTCTGCAACCACGGACGTTCCTGACTCATGTACTCCCCCTCTGGTGGAATGCTGCCGCACGCCGATGCACCGCTGCGGCGTGGCGAGTGGCAGGATACCGTTCCGCATGGAAAAGGCGAAGCCGAGGAGAAGGCCGATGCGACGGGCATGGGGATGGGGCTGGGCATGCATGCTGCTTCTGGCGTTGCCGGGCTGCCAGCGCGACACGGCGGAACTGCGGCTGCGCAAGGACATGGCCGCGCTGCAGGAGGCGGTGGAGGAACGCCGCCTGCGCGATGCGATGGAGGGCGTGGCCGAGGACTTCGTGGGCGATGCGGGGATGGATCGTGCTGCATTGCACAACCTGTTGCGCGCGCAATTCCTGGCCAACGCACGGATCGGGATCATCGTCGGGCCGCCGTCGATCGCCCTGCAGGGCAACGACGCCAACGTGCGGTTCGACGCGGTGATCAGCGGCAGCCAGACCCGCCTGGTGCCGGAACGGATGCAGCGCTACTCGGTGGTCACCGCGTGGCGCGTGCAGGACGGCCGCTGGCGGCTGCGGCATGCGCAATGGACGCCCGCGGAGTAGTGGCGTGCGCTGCGTTGCGATGTTCGGGATGAGGGCCAGCGGCGGCCCTTCGGGGACGCCGGATCGCATCCGGTAGCGGACGCGACGGCTGCGGTGTCGCCGACTTGGCCGGCGAGAGATGCATGGAAGCCGCTTGCATCGCCCGTGAGCAGGGGGACGCGATGCGATTGGCGCACGGCGTCCGTGCGGGACGCCGTGCGCCAGCGCGGGCTCAGGCCGCCTTGCGCGCGGCCAGCTGGCGCAGCACGTACTGCAGCAAGCCGCCGTGCTTGAAGTACTCCACTTCCTTGGGCGTCAGCAGCAACACCTTGACCTGGAACTGCTTGACGCTGCCGTCGGCCTTCTTCGCTTCCACCGTGGCGCGCTTGCTGGCGCCGTCCTGCAGGCCGGTGATGGCGAACACCTCCGAGCCGTCCAGGCCCAGCGACTGCGCGTTCTCGTTGTCCAGGAACTGCAGCGGCAGCACGCCCATGCCGACCAGGTTGGAGCGGTGGATGCGCTCGAAGCTCTCGGCGATCACCGCCTTGACCCCGAGCAGGTTGGTGCCCTTGGCCGCCCAGTCGCGCGAGGAGCCGGTGCCGTACTCCTTGCCGGCGATCACCACCAGCGGCACGCCGTCGGCCTTGTACTTCATCGCCGCGTCGTAGATCGCCAGCTTCTCCGGCTGGCCACCGCCGGGCGCGTGGTACAGGGTGTTGCCGCCTTCCTCGCCGCCGAACATCAGGTTCTTGATGCGGATGTTGGCGAAGGTGCCGCGGACCATGACGTCGTCGTTGCCGCGGCGGCTGCCGTAGCTGTTGAAGTCGGCCGGCTGCACGCCGCGCTCCTGCAGGAAGCGGCCCGCCGGCGAGTCCTTCTTGATGTTGCCGGCCGGGGAGATGTGGTCGGTGGTGATCGAATCGCCGAACAGGCCGAGCACGCGCGCGCCGTGCACGTCGTCGATGCTGCCGACCTGCATGGTCATGCCGTCGAAGTAGGGCGGGTTCTTGATGTAGGTGGAGCCGGCGTCCCAGGCGTACAGTTCGCCGTCGGGCGAGGCGATCGCGGCCCAGCGGCTGTCGCCCTTGAACACGTCGGCGTAGTTCTGCTTGAACATCTCCGGGCCGACGGTGGCGGCGATGGTGTCGCCGATCTCCTTGTTGCTCGGCCAGATGTCGCGCAGGTACACCGGCTGGCCGTCGCTGCCGGTGCCGAGCGGATCGCGGCTCAGGTCGATGTCGGTGGTGCCGGCGATGGCGTAGGCGACCACCAGCGGCGGCGAGGCCAGGTAGTTCATCTTCACTTCCGGGTGCACGCGGCCTTCGAAGTTGCGGTTGCCCGACAGCACCGAGGCCACCACCAGGTCGTCCTTGGCGATCGCCGCCGACACGTCCTCCGGCAGCGGGCCGGAATTGCCGATGCAGGTGGTGCAGCCGTAGCCGACCACGTAGAAGCCCAGCTTCTCCAGATCGCCCATGACCCCGGCCTTCTTCAGGTAGTCGGTGACCACCAGCGAGCCCGGCCCGAGCGAGGTCTTGACCCACGGCTGCGCCTTCAGGCCCTTGGCCACGGCGTTGCGCGCGAGCAGGCCGGCGCCGAGCATCACCGCCGGGTTGGAGGTGTTGGTGCAGGAGGTGATCGCGGCGATCACCACCGAGCCGTCGCGCAGGCGCCAGCCGGCGCCGCTGTCGTCGGCGCTCTCGGCCTGCGAGGCCTTGGCGCCGACCGCGGTGCCGCCGCCGCCTTCGTTCTTGAGCCGGTCTTCCTGCTTCAGGTCGCTGTGGCGCTTGTTGCGCGCCTCGGCGAAGGGCACCAGGCTGTCGCGGAAATTGCGCTGCATGTCTTCCAGCAGCACGCGGTCCTGCGGGCGCTTGGGCCCGGCCAGCGACGGCTTGACCTGGCCCATGTCCAGCTCGAGCGTGGCGCTGTAGGCGGCATGCGGGCTGTCGGCGTCGTGCCACAGGCCCTGCGCCTTGGCGTAGGCCTCGACCAGCGCGATCTGCTCCTCGCTGCGCCCGGACAGGCGCAGGTAGGTCAGCGATTCGGCATCGACCGGGAAGATGCCGCAGGTGGCGCCGTATTCCGGCGCCATGTTGCCGATGGTGGCGCGGTCGGCCAGCGGCAGGTGCTGCAGGCCCTCGCCGAAGAACTCGACGAACTTGCCGACCACGCCGTGCTTGCGCAGCATCTGCGTCACCGTCAGCACCAGGTCGGTGGCGGTGGCGCCTTCGGGCAGTTTGCCGGTCAGCTTGAAGCCGACCACCTGCGGGATCAGCATCGACGAGGGCTGGCCGAGCATCGCCGCTTCCGCCTCGATGCCGCCCACGCCCCAGCCGAGCACGCCGATGCCGTTGATCATGGTGGTGTGGCTGTCGGTGCCGAACACGGTGTCCGGATAGGCGATCGCCTCGCCGTCGCGTTCGCCGGTCATCACCACCCGCGCCAGATGCTCAAGGTTGACCTGGTGCACGATGCCGGTGTTCGGCGGTACCACCTTGAAGTTGTCGAACGCCTTCTGGCCCCAGCGCAGGAAGCCGTAGCGCTCCTTGTTGCGCTGGAATTCGATCTTGCCGTTGAGGTCCAGCGCGTCCGGCTTGCCGAACACGTCCACCTGCACCGAGTGGTCGATGACCAGTTCCGAGGGGATCAGCGGATTGATCTGCTCCGGGCGCCCGCCGAGCTTGACCACCGCATCGCGCATCGCCGCCAGGTCGACCACGCACGGCACGCCGGTGAAGTCCTGCAGCACCACCCGCGCCGGCATGAAGGCGATCTCGGTGTCCGGTTCCGCCTTGGGATCCCACTTCGCCACCGCCTCGATGTGGTCCTTGCCCACGGTCACGCCGCCGTCTTCGTGGCGCAGCAGGTTTTCCAGCAGGATCTTCAGCGAGTAGGGCAGGCGGCCGATGTCGAAGCGCTCGGCGAGCTTGGGCAGACTGTAGTAAGCGTAGGTCTTGCCGCCGACGTGCAACTGGCTGCGGGTAGAGAACGAATCGTTCATGCGGGGGAACTCCTGGTACGGGTGGCTTGCTCTGGCCTGCCGCAGCGGGCCTGCTTGCGATGGCCGGGGCGCTGCGCTGCCGGCGCTGCGTCGCATCGCGGCGCGGCCGGAAGGCGCGGCGGCCCAAGGCGTCGGGCCGAAGCTTACACGTTCATATGTAGCGCTCGTGTCATGGCTTGCCGCGCCACTGGCTCATCAGCATCTGCAGGAAACGTTCGGCGCTGGGCGACAGCAGCGCGCTGCGCCGGCGCACGATGCCGATGGTGCGCGAGACCACCGGGTTGCCGATCGGCCGGGTCACCAGGATCGGATGCTCGCCGTCGGGCGTGGCCATCTTCGGCAGCACCGACACGCCGATGCCGGCCTCGACCATGCCCAGCGAGGTGGACAGGTGCGTCACTTCGTAATGCCAGCTCAGCTTCAGGTTCTCGCGCGCCAGCGCGCCGTCGAGCAGGGTGCGGTTGCCGCTGGTGCGGTGCACGGTGATCAGCTGGTGCTGGGCGAGGTCGGCCCATTCGATCCGGCGTTTCCTCGCCAGCGGATGGTCGCGCCGGCAGGCCAGCACGAACGGGTCTTCGGCGAGCACGTCGAAATCCAGGTTCGGGTCGTTGGCGCCCATGAAATTGATGCCGAACTCGACCTCGCCGCGTTCCACCGCCTGCAGGCCCTCGGTGGCCGGGATGTCGAGGATGCGGAAACGCACGTGCGGATGCGCCTCGCGGAAGCGCGCCATCACGCTGGGCAGGAAGTAGAACGCGGCGGTCGGCAGGCAGGCGATGGTCACGGTGGCGCCGCGCGCATCGTCGTGGCCGCGCACCGAGAACAGCGAGCCGTCGAACTCCTCGATCATGCGCCGCACCAGCGGCAGCAGGTTCTCGCCGATGGCGGTGGTGGCGACGCTGCGGGTAGTGCGTTCCAGCAACGGCGAACCGACCGCCTGCTCCAGTTTCTGGATGCGCCGGCTCAGCGCCGGTTGCGACATGTGCAGCGCCTCGGCCGCGCGGTGGAAGCTGCGGGTTTCGGCCACGAGCAGGAACGCGCGCAGATCCAGGATTTCGCAATTGATGCTCATTGGTAATCAATCATCCGAAAATTAGCAATTCACAGATCAATCTTGGTCATGCCAGTATCGAATCAGACGAAGATATTCATCTTCATGGCGCATCAATCTACACCATGTCCAACGATCTGCTCGGCATTCCCTGCGTGCTCATGCGCGGCGGCACCTCCAAGGGCCCGTTCTTCTTCGCGCCCGATCTGCCGGCCGATGCCGCCCGGCGCGATCGCCTGCTGCTGGAGGTGATGGGCTCCGGCCATCCGTTGCAGATCGACGGCATCGGCGGCGGCAACGCGCTGACCAGCAAGGTCGCCATCGTCGACCGCTCCAGCCGCGCCGATGCGGACGTGGACTATCTGTTCGCCCAGGTGCGGGTCGACCAGCAGGTGGTGGACACCTCGCCGAACTGCGGCAATATGCTGGCCGCGGTGGCGCCGTATGCGATCGAGCGCGGCCTGGTGCAGGCGCAGCATCCGCGCACCCAGGTACGCATCCACAACGTCAACACCGGCAAGCTGATCGTGGCCACGGTGGAAACGCCGCAGGGCCGGGTGGTGTACCGGGGCGAAACGCGCATCGCCGGGGCGCCCGGCGTGGCCGCGCCGATCTGGCTGTCGTTCCTGGACGCGGCCGGCGCGCGCACCGGCAAGCTGTTGCCGAGCGGCCTGGCGCAGGACACCATCGACGGTGTCGCGACGAGTCTGGTGGATTGCGCCATGCCGATGATGCTGCTGCGCGCCGCCGATCTGGGCGTGCGCGGCGATGCCTCGCCTGCCGAGCTGAATGCCGATGCTGCGCTGCTGGCGCGGCTGGAGGCGCTGCGGGTCCAGGCCGGTACGCGCATGGGCATCGCCGATGCCGCCAGCATGGTGATCCCCAAGCCGGTGCTGCTGTCCGCACCGCAGCACGGCGGCGATCTGCAGGTGCGCTACTTCATGCCGCAGCAGTGCCATACCGCCCTGGCCATCACCGGCGCGGTCGGCATCGCCACCGCGGCGGCCACGCCGGGGACGCTGGCCAATGCCCTGGTCGGCGAGGTGACGCTGCCGCGCCGCCTGACCCTGGAACATCCGAGCGGCGCCCTGGAGGTGGGTTTGAGCCGCAGCGCGGCCGATGCGCCGATTGTCGCCAGCGTGGTTCGCACCGCACGCCGGCTGTTCGAAGGGCGGGTGTTCGCGACCTCGCCCGTGTCCACCACCGAGGCTCGCCAATGGATCTCCGCGGCATGACCTGACCCGGCCGCGCCTGCCCGAGCGCAGGCGTCCGGCCCACAACGCAAACGCTTCAATCCTGGGAGGGATCGATGTTGTCCAGAACGTTCTTCACCGCGGCACTCGCCGCGGCCGGCCTGCTGCTCCTCACCGCCTGTGGCAAGGGCGGCGGCGCTGCGGCGACGGCCGACGCCACGCCCGTGCGCATCAGCGTCGGGTCCTACAATCTCAACAACCTGCCGTTCTTCATCGCCGACGCCAACGGGTATTTCGACCAGGTCGGGGTCAAGGTCAAGACCGAGAACTTCGCCCAGGGCGGCTCCAAGGTGCTGCAGGCGCTGGTGGCCAATTCCACCGACGTGGCGGTGGGCTTCTACGACCACACCATCCAGATGCAGTCCAAGCGCAAGGACGTGGTCGCCTTCGTGCTGCTCTCGCGCAACTCCGGGCTGGTGCTGGCCGGGCGCAACGACACCGCCTTCGATCCGGCCAGGCCGCAGACCATCAAGGGCTTGAAGGTCGGCATTACCGCGCCGGGCTCCTCGTCCGACTTCTTCGTGCGCCATTACCTGTCCCGCAACGGCGTGCCCGAAAGCGCGGTGTCGCTGATCGGCGTCGGCTCCGGCGCGGCCGCGGTGGCGGCGCTGGAGCAGGGCAAGATCGACCTGCTGGTGAACTACGATCCGGCCGCCACCCTGATCAGCGAGCGCAAGATCGGCAGGATCCTGATCGACGCGCGCAGCGATGCGGGCGCGCGCCAGGTCTATGGCGGGCTGTACCCGACCTCGGTGATGTACGCCAACCGCAGCTTCCTCGAGCAGCGGCCACAGGATGCGGAGAAGATCGTGCGCGCCGAGCAGATGGCGCTGCGCTTCATCGCCGAGCACTCCGCCGAGGAGATCGTCGCCGCGTTGCCCGATGCCTACGTCTCCGGCGACCGCGCCACCTATACCCGGGCGGTGGAGAACGCGCGCGCGATCTTCACCCGCGATGGGCGCTTCGTCGCCGCCGACCTGGAAACGCCGCTGACCGTGCTGCGCGAGTTCAACAAGGACGTGGCGCGCGCGGACATCGACCTGTCGAAGACCTACACCAACGCCTTCGTGGACCGCGCCAGCGGTGCGGCGAAGGCGGCCCAACCGTGAGCGGAGGAACCATGGCACGCAACGCTACCGTGCAGCGCCTCAACGGCGCGCCGCACCTCGACCCGGCGCAGACGATGGTCGCGATCAACGACGTCACCATGTCCTTCGGCGACTTCACCGCCGTGCGCGACGTGGACATCCAGGTCGCCGACGGCGAATTCCTGGCCATCGTCGGCCCCACCGGCTGCGGCAAGAGCACCATCCTCAACTCGGTGGCCGGCCTGCTGTCGCCGTCCGCCGGCCAGGTGGTCATCGACGGCCAGCCGGTGGCCGGGGTGCAGGAGGCGGTCGGCTACCTGTTCCAGCAGGACGCGCTGCTGCCGTGGAAGACCGCCTTCCAGAACGTGGAGCTGGGCCTGCGCTTCCGCGGCGTGGCCGAGGCCGAGCGCAAACAGCGCGCCAACGCCTGGCTGGCCAAGGTCGGCCTGGCCGGGTTCGAGCACCGCTATCCGCACCAGCTTTCCGGCGGCCAGCGCAAGCGCGTGCAGATGGCGCAGGCGCTGATTGTCGAGCCGAAGGTGATCCTGATGGACGAGCCGTTCTCTGCGCTGGACATCCACACCCGCCACCTGATGCAGAACGAACTGCTGCGGCTGTGGCAGGAGCAGCGCCGCTCGGTGATCCTGATCACCCACGACCTGGAGGAGGCGATCGCGCTCGGCGACCGCGTGGTGGTGCTGTCCTCCGGCCCGGCCAGCCGCGTGGTGCGCAGTTTCGACGTGGACCTGCCGCGTCCGCGCAATGTCGCCGAGATCAAGCTCGACGAACGTTTCACCGACCTGTACCGCGACATCTGGGCCTGCCTGCGCGGCGAAGTGGAGAAGAGCTATGCACGCCAAGACTGACAAACTCATCCAGCTCGCGCTGATCGTGGCCGTGTTCGGCGGTTGGGAGGGCGGCATCGCGCTGGGCCTGATCGACCCGTTCTTCTTCCCCGCGCCGACCGCGATCGTGCAGCAGGCCTGGACCTGGCTGTCCGATACCGGGTTCTACCAGCACGTCTACATCACCCTGACCGAGACCGCGCTCGGCTACGTCATCGGCACCGCGCTGGGCGTGGCCGGCGGCGTATGGCTGGGCCTGAGCCGGCGCTCGGCGCGGATCCTGGATCCCTTCATCAAGGGCTTCAACGCGATCCCGCGCGTGGTGCTGGCGCCGATCTTCGTGCTGTGGCTGGGCCTGGGCCTGTGGTCGAAGGTGGCGCTGGCGGTGACCCTGGTGTTCTTCACCACGTTCTTCAACGCGATGCAGGGCGTGCGCGAGGTCAATCCGGTGGTGCTGGCCAACGCGCGCATTCTCGGCGCCAACCGCCGCGACCTGCTGCGCCACGTGTACTTCCCGGCAGCGGCGAGCTGGATCCTGTCGTCGCTGCGCACCTCGGTGGGCTTCGCCGTGGTCGGCGCGATCATCGGCGAATACCTCGGCGCCTCCGCCGGCCTGGGCTACCTGATCGCGCAGGCCGAGGGCAACTTCAATGCCGTGGGCGTGTTCGCCGGCATCGTCATCCTGGCCGTGTTCGTGTTGCTCATCGACGCGCTGCTGGACGTGATCGAGAACCGCCTGATCACCTGGCGTCCCAACGCGCAGAACCAGGCGACCAGCTGACCGCCGCTGGCGCGCCCCGGCTCGGCCGGCGGCGCGCCTGTCGCGCGCCTCGCATCCCCCGCACCATCGCAACGGGCCAGCGCCGGGCCAGGCGCCCGGCTGGCCGGAGAGACCTCGCATGCATTCCACTCCCGTGCTGCCCCGCGCAGCGCTGACGCTCGCCCTCGGCCTGCTGCTGGGCAGCGGCCAGGCGGGCGCGCAGACCGTTCCGGCCGCGCCGGCCACGCTGAGCCAGGCCGAACTGACCGCGCTGGTGCGGCAGCAGGCGCAGCAGATCCAGCAACTGCAGGCGCGGCTCGACGCGCTGCAGGCACCGCCCGCTGCCCCTGCCGCACCGCTTCCCGCCGCCACGGCATCGGCGGCGGCCGCGCCGCCGCTGGAAGG
>Ga0065704_10071548_pt1 | contig 10751 bp, 8 predicted proteins | sample SwiRhicommuniRL2_FD_59091 | JGI IMG/M metagenome (GOLD analysis project Ga0065704, IMG submission 59091) | Switchgrass rhizosphere bacterial communities from Rose Lake, Michigan, USA - RL2 v2 (version 2) | ecosystem: Host-associated > Plants > Roots > Rhizosphere > Soil | place: East Lansing, MI | reverse complement strand
CGCCATTCAGAGCTGTATTTTCATTTTTATTCAGATAAATTGGAATGTTTCTGAGCATTTCCTCCATTTTATCACTGATCTTGAATTTTTCGTAGAACTTATCTTTATCAATATATTCTCTGATCGCCTGAGGAATATCTCCTGAAATCAGTAAACCTCCTGTTGCCTTTAATTTTAAAGTAAGGTTATTAGCTTCTCTGGCGAGGAATTCAATGAAAGTGTCTAATGCGATTTTGCAGATCAACACATTGTCTTCCACAGCTGCTTTGAATAATTCCTGAACAAAATTTCCTTCTGCAAGCCTTTCTGCAAGCCATTCCGGTTCCGGATGTCTTTTTACGTCTCTTAAGAAACGGTAAATGTTGAAAAGTCCTCCTTTAGATAAAACATTTTCCCAGCTTACAATTCCATAGATATTGTTTAAGAACTGATAAAATTCTACTTCTACATTAGTTCTTGGAGAAAATTCTGAATGACCTCCTTCTGTTGCAAAAGGTCTTAAATATTTCCCGTCAAAAAAATATCCGGCTTCCCCAAGACCATTTCCCGGTGCCAGAATAGCTACATTTCCTTTTTCAAGATGTCCGCTGGTGTAGATTGCATCAAGATCACTATCTTCCAAAATACCCATTCCATAGGCGGATGCCTCCTGGTCATTCAGCATATCCACTCTTTCAAAATCAAAATCTCTTTTGAAATCTTCAACATCAAGATTCCATCCAAGCCTTGCCGGATTACTTTTCCCGTTGATAACAGGTCCCGGAACAGCCATCCCGAGTCTTTTTACATTATCCAACTGATTATCCTGAATAAACTTTCTTAAAATATCTGCAAAAGAAGCATAGTCTTTGGTTGGATAATTATGTTGGATTTTAACTTCTACGCCTTCGTTTTCAGAAACAAAATAGCCTAAAGTTGTCATATCTTCACGAAGGTTGGCGCCAATGATAGAAACATTATCATTACCCGCGTTTTTTACTCCTGGTAAATAAAGTGGAAATTTCGGATTCAAAATCATAACCTCAAATTTTATCAAATATAATAATAGTTTTTGTAAATTTTCGTTAGAAATAAAAAACCTTCTCAAAAATTCGAAAAGGTTTGGCTAATAATTGCTTATATTTAAATCTAACTACTTTCCTAAAGGAATATTGTAAGAAAATCCTACCCCAATGTTACCCACATTATAGTCCTGATTTGGCAAATCTCCTTTGCTTCCTACAAATACTTTCTGATACTGCACAAAGAAATTCCAGTCCTGATTATGATATCCGATCTCCGGCTTGATATAAAATCCACCGTCGGGTCTGTCAAGAGAAGCATTAGATGCTACTTTGTCATCACCTACAAGGAAACCGTACCCTAAGTCAGTCCCAAAATAAAACCCTGTCTGCTTCGGATAAATTCTGATCAATGCACCAACCGGTACAACACCTACGTCATTGTTATTATATCCGTTGTTGTCTTTTCCAAAATAGTGTGTATATCCTGTCGCAATACCCAATCCGAACCCGGGAGTGATCAAATTCTGATAAGCTACATCCACACCAACTGCCATAGAAGTATTATCAGAAGGAACTGCTAAACCTACATTTGCTCCCACTTTGATCATATTATTCATTTGCGCACTTTGTGCACTCAAAGCTCCAGCTGTAAAAATTCCGGCAAATAAAATTGCATGTTTTAACATTTTCATAACTCTGATTTTAATTTTACTGATCTGAAACTGTAAAAACCGTGCCAACTAAGCGCTTTTCAACACCATTAACATCTTTTAAAAATACAAAATAATGATTTTCAGCATATTAATTTCAAAGTAAATTAAATAAGCGTTTAATTAAAATTATTAATATTGATATAATTGAAAGCTTTTCGGGTAATATTAACTATTCTTAACCGTTATCAAGTTTAACCTTATCATAACAACCCTATCCAAACTACAAAATACGACTATGACAACTTCGTCATTACTTAATAACAAACATCTCCTCTGGCGAGCCGGATTCGGCCCGGGAATTAATCAGTTTGGCGAACTTAAAAATAAAGACAGCAAGACTTTATTGAATGATTTATTTAAAGAAGAGGTTTTCACCTACATCGATTATCAGGCTCCTGATACAGATTCAATTGACTATATGAATGATAAATCTCCGGCCGAGAAGAAAAAGGAAATACAGAAGATCAACCGTCAGCAAAATGAAGAACTTAATCTTAATTTCCTGAACAAGATGGTCACCAGCAATGAACAACTGAGAGAAAAAATGGCGTTTTTCTGGCACGGACATTTTGCTTCCAGAGTACAGAATCCGAAATTCAACAGACAAATCCTGAATGTGATTAGAAAAAATGCTTTGGGAAACTTCAGGGAATTGTTGTTTGAAGTCAGTAAAGCGCCGGCGATGTTGAGTTTTTTAAATAACCAACAGAATAAAAAAGACCATCCTAACGAAAATTTCGCAAGGGAAGTGATGGAACTTTTTACAATGGGCAGAGGAAATTATACCGAAAAAGACATCAGAGAGGGAGCAAGAGCTTTTACAGGCTGGGGTTATGACAAAGAAGGTAATTTTATGGAAAGAAAAAAACTTCATGATGAAGGAAGTAAAACCTTTCTTGGTAAAACCGGGAATTTTACAGGAAATGATGTTTTAAATATTATTCTTGAACAGAAAGCAACCTCTAGATTTATCACCACAAAAATTTATAAATTTTTTGTGAACGAAAATGCAGATGAAGCTATTATTAAAAAACTCTCCGATAATTTTTACCAATCTGGTTATGACATTAAAAAGTTAATGAATGAAATCTTCTCAAGTTCATGGTTTTATGATAAAAAAAATATCGGGAATAGGATAAAATCACCGATCGAACTGATGGCCGGAATAATGCGTACACTACCTATGAACATTCAAAATCCGGAAAACCTTATTGTTTATCAGAAATTGCTGGGACAAATGCTTCTTTACCCACCGAATGTTGCAGGCTGGCCCAATGGAAAATCCTGGATCGACAGTTCAACGTTGATGCTAAGGCTTCAGATTCCGCAGATCTGGTCGGGATTGCGGCCATTAGAATACAGCCCAAGACCGGATGATGATATCGATATGGGAATGAAATCAAGAGAAAATGCTTTAAATAAAGCCTTTAAAAACCCCAATATCATCATCGACTGGGAGCGCGTAGAAAAAAAATTTGCCGGAAAAAACATTGAAGAATACCTGATACAAAATACAGAGTCGCTGGATATGAATTCCGTGAAAAGCTTTTCAGACAACAGTGTAAAAATGAACGTCATTAATTTAATGTCTACTCCTGAATATCAGTTGATGTAGTTTTTAAATCTACAATCTTAAACCCAATATCTAATCGTATGTTAATCAAAAGAAGAGAATTCCTCAAAATAAGTTCACTGGCAACTGCTTCATTACTGATGCCTAACTTTCTCAAAGCAATGACATTTGATGAGGCATTGAATCCCGATCAGAAGATTTTAATTGTTCTGCAGTTTACCGGTGGAAATGACGGGCTCAATACAATAATTCCTGTACAGAATGATATTTATTTTAAAGAAAGAAACAGCATTGCCATAAAAAATGCGCTGACTTTAAACGATGAAGCCGGGATCAATCCTGCCTTATCCTATTTTAAAGAACTTTATGATAATGACGAACTTTCTGTGATGAACAATGTCGGATATCCCAATCCCGATAAATCCCATTTCAGAAGCATGGATATATGGCATTCTGCCAGCAAAAGTGATGAATACCTGGAAACGGGGTGGCTCGGAAGATTTCTAGATGAAGAATGTTACCGTTGCGAACATCCTACCCAGGCGCTGGAGGTTGACGATATGCTAAGTTTAGCCTTAAAAGGTGAGAAAAATAAAGCCTTTGCTTTCAAAGATCCAAAAAGACTGTACCAGACGAGTCAGGAAAAATATTTCAAATCACTCTATGACCACCATCATGATGACGAAACGGTTTCTTATTTATATCAGACATTAGGATCCACAATTAATAATGCAGGATATATTTTTGAAAAAAGTAAAGCGAAAAAAACAGATCAGGCTTACCCGAATTCTCAGCTGGGAAAAGATTTTAAAACTGTTGCCTCACTCATTAAATCTGATATTAATACACGGGTTTATTATCTATCCATCGGAAGCTTTGATACCCATGTCAATCAAAATGAAAGACAGCAAAAACTTTTCAATGACATTAATGAAGCGGTAAAATCATTTGTATCAGACATGAAAAGCAGTGGTCTTTTTGATAATATTTTACTTATGACGTTTTCAGAGTTTGGCCGCCGCGTAGCCCAAAATGCCAGCAACGGAACCGATCACGGAACCGCCAATCAGATGTTTTTTATCAGTGGAGGATTAAAGAAAAAAGGAATTTTAAATGCTCTTCCAGATCTTACAAAATTAAACGAAGGAGATCTTATTTATACCGAAGATTTCAGAAAAATATATGCAACCATTCTGAAAAACTGGCTGAAAGCAGATTCTTCCAAGGTATTGGGCTGGAAAAATGGCATTTATGATTTTGTGTAAATAAAAAAGAGGAATTTCGCATAACAATTCCTCTTTTTTCGTAATATTAAATCTAACTGCTTCTAGTTTTGTACAGGAAGTTGTTTTTTATCTTCCGACGGTTTTTCATCAAACTTTTCAGCGATTTTTTTAATAATAAATTCTATCACCAAAGGTGCTACCACTGCTACCACAGCTTTTAATATTCTAGATTTCATAATAGTATTTTTGTATTTTGGGTAATACAATTTCCAAGCCATAAAGATTACTGCGATTCCTTACTTTCCTCCACATCAAGATTCTGGTAATTTTTAAAACCTGTCCGAAATTTCTCCCGCATTCTCTCCCTTAGCCTTTTTGGCTGATGCACAATCAGGCAGTCACCAAAACCTAACAGCAGTCTTTCAAGTTCATAATTAATCTGCACGCAAATTCTGAATACCGTAGCCTCAGCTGTTTCCGAAACTATTTTCTGACTTTTATGTAAAGGTTTTGTCCTAACATAAGGTGCATTGGAAGCGTCTACAGAAAAAACAACATATCTTGGTTTTGTTTCAGAAACAGTAACGCCTACAATATTTTTAAAATATTCATCTCCATCCAGGTTCCGATCGATATATTCCGCCTGTTCTTCCTTCTCTATATGCTCCATCCGGTCAAGGGCAAGGTTATACATCCTTCCTTTGTACAGACAGATCAAAAACCAGCGGTTATTATACTCTTTTAACAGCTGTGGATGAACAGTAAAAATATTTGCTTCTCTTGCCGTGAAGCTTTTGTACAGAATATGAAGTACTCTTTTACTAATAATACTTTCATAAAGAATATCAATATGCTCAAGACCTTTCAGCTGTTCATTTTTGTCCAGATGAATGATTGATTTCTGATGGGTTGAATGAATAGAATCTTCCAGCTTCTGAATCACCCCGTTCATCTCTTTAAACATTGAAAAATCCTTGAACTGCTTTAAAATCTGAATGGCATTGTTCATCGCTTTCAGATCACTTTCATTTACAGAAATGTTGTGAATGCTGTAATCGGGATCGCTGTAACGGTAATATTTCCGCTCATACACTTCAATAGGAGCTTCATACCCGAATTTCTCGCTCCGCATATTCTGCAGATCGAGCTGAACGGTTCGTTTGCTCACGAAAGATTCTTTGCCTTCAAATTCAAATAATGCTTCGGAACATTCGTCGATTAAATCTTCCAGTGTATATTTCCTGTATTTGTTTTTGAGACATTTATCCAGGGTTTTATAGCGGATCAAGGCGTTTTTGTTGGATGACATGGAGTGAGGCTAAGGTTGAGGTTGATTTTAATATAAGGCGGTGAAATTCCCCTCTTTTGGAGGGGTGGCGAAAATTTGAAGAATTTTTGACGGGGTGGTAATTCCTCATAAAACTAAACAATTCATAAACTTTTTATAGTTTCGAGATTGCTTCGTCACGATGTTCCTCGCAATGACATTACTTTCTACTCAAAGCCTTTCCTTCAAAAGAAATTCCTTCCCAGCCGAACTCCATGAAGTTTCTGATATTCTGATGATCTGTGCCTTCAGGATTTTTCAATACATCTTCTCTGTAAAATTCTCCAAAAAGATTCAGCGTTTCCTTTTTCGACAGATCATTCAATTCAGCAAAACTGAAAACTTTACACGATCCGTTATTTTGATTTGCTTCATTAACCGTATTTCCGTTGGTAAATTTCGTTGGAGTAAAATCATAATGTTCATCAATAAAAGCGATAACATCCTTAAACATAATTTCCTCTGATGATTTTTCTAATTGTTCAAACAACATAATATCTAATTTTTTCAAAAATAATTAAAATAATTTTATCTGCGCAAAAACATTGCATACTTACATCATTACTTTGCGTCAACAAAAAGAATAAAACATGGAATTTAACGGAAACAATTTAATCGAATTAGGATACCGTCCTGCAAAATGGTTCAAAGAAGCCATCGAATTCATCAACGAAAATAATTTAGACGAAAATCAAATCAAAATATATCTGGAACAATTTAAGCAGCCGGAACTCATTCCGCTTCATGAAACGGCAAAAGATTTCATCATCAACATCAGAGCAGAACATGAAAACGAAAATGATAATGTGGAAAAGGTAATTAACACCATGAAAGTTTTGATGAAAACCCCTACCCTAATTGATGGAGCCATCATGCCGGATGCCTGCCCTACAGGACCTGCAGGTCATATTCCTGTCGGAGGTGTGGTCGTGGCAAAGAATGCAATTCATCCCGGATTTCATTCTGCAGATATCTGTTGTTCAGTAATGCTAACGGATTTCGGGAAAGCTGATCCTAAAGAAGTGTTGAACGCAGCTCATTCGGCGACCCATTTCGGATATGGAGGAAGACCCAGAGGTGAACAAATGCCGATGTCACAGGAACTGATGGATGCTTTCAGGGAAAATGATTTCCTGAATGATGAAAAGCTGATCAGCATTGCCCGTTCGCATATGGGAACACAGGGAGATGGGAATCACTTTCTTTTCGTCGGGATTTCTAAAAACACAGGAAACACAATGCTCGTAACGCATCACGGATCACGGGCTCCGGGAGCAGCACTTTACGATAAAGGAATGAAAGTAGCCAACAAATTCAGAATGGAAATCTCACCGGAGACATTAAAAGAAAATGCCTGGATTCCGTATGAAACTGAAGAAGGAAAATCTTACTGGGAAGCCCTACAGCTAATCAGAAAATGGACAAAAGAAAACCATATTTCAATTCATGATGCCGTTTTAAATAAACTGGAAATTGAGAAGGAAGACAGATATTGGAATGAACATAATTTTGTTTTCAGAGACGGAGATTTGTTCTACCACGCCAAAGGCGCAACGCCGCTGGATGATAAATTCTTACCCGATATTACAGGACCAAGGCTAATTCCACTGAATATGGCAGAACCTGTTTTGATCGTAAAAGGAACGACCAACGAACGAAATCTTGGTTTTGCACCTCACGGGGCGGGAAGAAACTTCAGCAGGACACAACATAAAAAGTCACTGGCTCATAAAACGATTGAAGAAGTATTCGCGGAGGAAACAAAAGGACTGGATATTCGTTTCTTCACCAATGAAATTGATATTTCCGAGCTTCCAACCGCTTATAAAAGCGCCAAAAATGTTCGTGCACAGATTGAAGAATACAGGTTATGTGAAGTATTGGATGAAGTGATGCCTTACGGTTGTATCATGGCAGGTGATGTTCAGAAGAATGCTCCTTGGAAGAAAAAGAAGAAATTTAGAAAAGCGTAGCATTTTCTTTAATCAACATTATTGGTAGAGAATTTACAACATTAAAATCTGATTTCACTTTTCAATATAGTCTGAAACAATTTATTCTAGTGAAATCTATATTATCCTTGGAAAATAGGTGTCATCCTAGTTAAGTAAGCTTTTACCATGGTGTAAAATACTTTTATCCTAGTGAAAATCGATTTTATCCTTAAAAAATAGGTTTCATCCTGGTGAAGTAAGCTTTTACCCTGGTGCAAAGCACTTTTATCCTGGTTAAAATTGATATTAGCGTTGAAAAATAGGTTTTATCCTAATAAAGTAAGCCTTTATCCTAGTGTAAAACACTTTTACCCTAGTGAAAATCGATTTATTCTTGAAAAATCGATTTCATGCTGGTGAAGTAAGCTTTTTTAACCTGGCGTAAAACCATTTTATCGACATTATTGAATTTCAAACTCCTCGTATTAAAAAAATCCCCCAAAGGCTTTATACCATTGGGGGATTTTATTTGAATTAAATTTTATTCTATACTGATTGAAGCTATTCTCTGTTCTTAAGCATAATCCAACCAGACTGGCTCATATTTGTTTTTGACTTCGGATACTGGAAGTTAAACTTATACCAATAAGTAGCCGTTGGCAATCTCTTACCTCCCACAGTTCCATCCCAAATCAGATTTTGTTTTGAGAACCTGAACATTTCAGAACCGTATCGGTCATAGATTGATCCTGTAAAGTTATTGAATCCGCCAAGAGCCGTAAGATCTAAAGTATCATTAATACCATCCTGATTCGGAGTGATAATATTGGCCACATGGAATGTGAAGAATTCTAAAGCACCCACGCAATGTGTACCTACTGTTCTTACCTGAATCTGATAAGCTGCGTTATTCTGAAGGCCGGTAAATACATTAGACTGCTGCCATGTAATACCTCCATCTAAAGAATATTCAGCCGTTTGCGGAATATTATTAATCATCGGAACCTCTGCTGTAATGGTTAACGTATTATTACTGTAATCAATACTTGAAACAAATGGAGAAGCAGCTCCCAATACCTGTGCCGTAAAGGTCTTTTTACAATATCCGTTATCAATCGTAACCGTGTAAATTCCCCACTGATCTACATTAATAGTCTGGCTCACTGCACCTGTACTCCAAAGATAAGTATAGTTTGGTCCGGCGCCTGCATCAAGAGTTATTCTGTCACCCTGACACATTTCCACATCTGCAAGAGGAGATGTAAGTTCCGGTACTACTTCTACGGTAACTTTTGCAGGCAGTAATGATTTACAGCCTTTTGCGCCTAAAGCATATACTTGGAAAGTTGTCGTATTATAAACCGTTGCCGTTTGCGTACCTCCTGTTCCGGAGAAATTTGCCCATTCATAAGTAACTCCTCCCGTTGCCGTAAGATCAACAGTTGATCCCGGACAAACTTTAAGCTTCGATGCCACCAAAGTTGCCGTAGGAGTTGCTTCTTTCGATAAGGTTAATTTAACCATCTTACTACAGAAACCTCCATTCGAAACGACAACATATAAAATCTGTCCGTCATTACCATTAAAATGCAGAACATCCTGAATATAGTTGTTATTCTGAGCTATAGCATCCGCTTGATTTACATAAAAATGGAACACTGCACCAGTCGTTGTACTGATTGACGGCATTGCATTGGTAAGATCAAACCACGTAACATCAGGGGTTGTACAAAGCAACAATGACGCATCAACCGCGGAAGGTGTTGTTCCACCGTTAATTTTAATATTGGCTTTTCCCGGACAAGGATTACCTGGGAATGTTACCTGAATTTCATAATTACCCGGCTGAGTAGCCGTAATAGTAGGTGTTGTAGCGCCCGGAACAGCCACTCCATTATAGAACCACTGATAAGTCATATTCGGATCACTTACCGAAGCAGTGATTACCTGAGGAACGTTATCGCAAACATTGATCTCTTCCGGTAAAGTACCACCTGAAGGGTCTAATAATTCAACCCCGATATTGAAGGATCCACCTTCCAGGAATACCGCAGAGTCATAACTTGTATCCAGTGCATCTCCCAATACCATTTTAAAATGATAGGACTGTCCCGGAGTTACTGTTGCCGTAGCCTGTAAAGGTACCGTTCTACCGTTGAAGTTTGTTTCAATATTAGATGTATTATACCCTCCGAAAAAAGTAACATTAGGCGCTCCGCATCCCATATCAGTTCCTGCAAAACTGTTCTGAGGGTGAATATTAGTAACACTTACAGGACCGGATCCCGGTGCCGGCAAAACAGCCATATTCACATAAGGCCCCCCTGCTGTCGGCTTCAATAATAATGCAAAGGCATCAGAGTAACCACAAGGGAAAGTACCTGTATATTCTTCAGAGGCAAAAAGATAATTAAATTTAACCTGACTTGAAGTAGGCACGAAATCAAATTCTAAAATAACGGCATCGTTAATACTTCCTGACGGATTAGTCGCTGCCACAAGATCAGGATCACTTCCTGACTGCAATGCATCACCAAGTGTACTACTGATATAGGTATTTCCTGCTTTATTTACATAGCCTGTAGAAAGTACGATCCCATCTTTAAAAGGAAAATTGGTCGTTCCTTTATGAAAATATCCCCAAGATCTGTTGGCGCTGGTTGCCGGTAAATTCGGACTTACCTGAACATTAGATACATTCGGGGTAACACATGAATTGGTACCGGATGAAATTAAAACATCTTTTACCAGCTGCAAAGGAGAATAATCGGTTGGCGCATATCCAACTGCGTTTACATCAATAAAAGCACCTGCTTTCATTGTAAGATTAGACGCCTTTTCCTGTTGAGGTTTTCTTGGAGTAATATTTTGTGAATAAAAGAGACTCGACGACGAGGCCATAAATAAAGAAAACAATAGTAGATATCTCTTCATAAGAATTTTGTTTCAACAAATTTAATTTTTTTTTGCAAAT
>Ga0065704_10071546_pt1 | contig 10755 bp, 12 predicted proteins | sample SwiRhicommuniRL2_FD_59091 | JGI IMG/M metagenome (GOLD analysis project Ga0065704, IMG submission 59091) | Switchgrass rhizosphere bacterial communities from Rose Lake, Michigan, USA - RL2 v2 (version 2) | ecosystem: Host-associated > Plants > Roots > Rhizosphere > Soil | place: East Lansing, MI | reverse complement strand
CGGGGTGACCTGCGACGGCGACTGCGTCGCCTGCTCCTGGGCCTGCGCGATCGACCGCTCCTGCGCCTGCTGCAGCGTGTGCTGCTGCAGCTGCTGGTAGGTTTCCTGCGCCGGCCGCGCGATCGCCTCGCTGGTCGGCATCTGCGCGCGATTGGCGTACGGATCCGGCGACGCGGTGGCGCCGTCGCGGTAGACGAACGCCAGTTCGCCGCCCTCGTAGGCGGCGGTGGGCCGGTTGAACCCCACCGACAACTGGTCGCGCTCGCTGAAGCCGCTCTGCCTGGCCAGCAGGGTCAGGCTGGCGGTCATGCGCTCGCTGTTGTCGTCCCAGGGCTTGCCCAGCGCCTGCTCGGCCTGCGCGACGCCGCTGCGGACCTTGTCGTGCAAGGCGCGGTCCGCGCTGGTTGGCGCGGCCGCGGCGGCGGCGGTGGGCGAGAACGGCGGCGCATTCGGATCGCGAATGCCCTGCTGTCCCTGTGCCTGTGGTTCCGGCGTCATCTCCGGCATTGGCATGCTCCGTTGTGATGCGAATCGATGAAGACTGGTTGCGCCATCGCACGGATACCGCGGAGGAACACGACATCCTCGATGCCGGTCGCCCCCGCGCGCCCGTTGCGGACCATGGCGGCGGCGATTGTAATCACTGCCTCGCGGCATCGCAGCCTGGTCGGCGCGGCGCTGGCCACGGTTGACACCGCACGAGCATACCCGCCTGCACCCGCGTACCAGAGTGAAGGAACCGCGCTGGCGCAATGGCATCATCACCCCACACCACACAGGAACTTTCCGATGCGATTTGCGACCCGCGTCCTGCTCGCCGGCGCCGTGCTGGCGCTGCTGACCTGCTGTGCGACGAGCCAGGCGCCCGCGCCGCGCTTCCCCGCGATCGGCCGCGTCACCGCATTCGACCCCGCATTCGGCGAGACGGTGGCCAAGGACGCGCGCATCGAGCGCATCGCCGCCGGCTTCACCTGGGCCGAGGGCCCGACCTGGGTCCGCGACGGCGGCTATCTGCTGTTCAACGACGTGCCCGAGAACACCATGTACCGCTGGTCCGAGCGCGACGGCCTGTCGGTGTTCCTCAAACCCTCCGGCTACGCCGGTCCGCCACTGGACGTCTTGCGCGAGGCCGGCGCCAACGGCATGCACGCCGAACCGGCCGGCAGCGTGCTGCTCGCCGACTCCGGCACGCGCGCCATCGCCCGCCTGGATCCGGCCACGCGGCGCAAGACCGTCTTGGCCAGCGCCTACGACGGCCACCGCCTCAACAGCCCCAACGACCTGGTGCGGCGCAGCGACGGCGTGGTGTTCTTCACCGACCCGCCGTACGGCTTGAAGGACGGGGACAAATCCCCGGTCAAGGAACTGCGCTTCAACGGCGTGTACCGGCTGGACCGCGACGGCAGCGTGCACCTGCTCGACGACAGCCTGAGCCTGCCCAACGGCATCGCCCTGTCGCCGGACGAGCGCACCCTGTACGTGGCCAACTCCGATCCGGCACGGCCGATCTGGAATGCCTACACGTTGGACGCAGGCGGCGCGGTCACCGGCAAGCGCGTGTTCGCCGACGCCTCGGACATCGTCGGCGACGCCAACCCCGGCCTGCCGGACGGCATGGCCGTGGCCAGCGACGGCCGCCTGTTCGCCACCGGCCCCGGCGGCGTGCTGGTGTTCGCGCCGGACGGACGCCGCCTGGGCCGCATCGAGACCGGCGGTCCCGTCGCCAACTGCGCCTTCGGCGACGACGGCCGCACCCTGTACATGACCTCGCACAAGATTTTGGCGCGGGTGCGGGTGAAGGCGACGGGGTTGGGGTTTGCGCCGTAGTGGACCAACCGGCTCCGCCCTTTCATTCAGGCTGCCTCGTGCGGCCAATACGGATATCAGGCCTATGGAAATCACGCGATTCGCGGATGCAGCAGAGCAGGATGATCCCGCATATGCGGTCTTTGAGGCTGCGTTCGGCGTAGTCTTCGACAAGCACCACCCAGTAACCGAGCATATCGATCGCCTCTCTCCTGAAGCACGGGTTGTTTACCTGCTGTGGTCATTCGACGGAGAGATCCACAATGGCGGCTTCGACCAATTTTTCATAAATCCCCTGGGCGATCATTGCGCCGAGATCCTTGACCATTTGGAAACCATCGGCGCGCGTAAGTCCCATGACCTTCTGTCTAAAGCAGTTTCGTGGTTTCCGGACTTGTCGCCATCCAGAGAACGCCGGATCAGACGCGCGCAACTTGAAACTTTCTCTGACTCGCCAAAGTATGAGGCGGAGATGGACAGGCTGGATGACGAGTTCTATAAGTACGAAGACGATCTAGGTTCGCTGTTGAACGCATACCTGGCCCGACATCCCAACGCGTCAATAGCAGCCTGATCAATTCAAGAATTCGGCGTCTTGGCAGGCATTCCATGGCTCGCTTGGCGCCATGTCGTTCCGTCAGAGATGTCGAGTTCTTCTATTTGAGCAAGTAATGGTGGCGCCTGCCGTGGTCGAGAAGAAATCCAGGGGCGCTACCGTGAGCGGCCTGGAAGGCCACCCATTCTCCACCGGGAGTGGGACGCAACGCCGGATGAGGTACGCCCGACTTGGCATTTGCACGATGCGTCGGTGTTCCCTTTCTACGACAGACGTTCGCAGTGGGGGCGTCGCCATCCGACCGCGTCCGCTGCCGTGATGTCTGCTGATTCGTGCGTCGCGGCTGAAGCCGCTCCTACAGAGGGAATTCGAACCGCTGCTCACAGTCGTTTACGGGGAGGCGGCATCGCTGCGAAAAAAGCACGCCCCTGATTGTGTTGAGCTTCTCAGCCAGCCTTTTGCCCGATCCGATCCAACGCAGCCAGCACCTCCGGCGACAACGAAAGCTCGGCCGCCGCCAGATTTTCCCGCAGATGCGCAACCGACGAAGTGCCGGGGATCAGCAGGATGTTCGGCGCACGTGCCAGCAGCCAGGCCAGCGCCACCTGCATCGGCGTGGCGCCAAGTTCCTGCGCAATGGACGAGAGCGAGTCGGACTGCAACGGAGAGAAACCGCCGAGCGGAAAGAACGGCACATAGGCGATGCCGTCGTGGGCGAGCGCATCGATCAGCGCATCGTCGGCGCGGTGCGCCAGGTTGTAGTGGTTCTGCACGCACACCACATTGGCGATGCCCCGCGCTTGCTGCACCTGCGCGGCCGTGGCGTTGCTGATGCCCAGATGCCGGATCAACCCGCGCTGCTGCAGCTCGGCGAGGGCGCTGAACTGCGCCTCGATCGAACCCTCGCTCGGCTTGTACGCATCCAGCATCACCCGCATGTTGACCACGTCCAGCACCTCCACGCCAAGGTTGCGCAGATTGTCGTGCACCGCCTGGATCAGCTCGGCGGGGCTTTGCGCCGGCAGCCACGACGCGTCGTCGCCGCGCACCGCGCCGACCTTGGTCACGATGGTCAGCTGCTGCGGATACGGATGCAGCGCCTCGCGAATCAGCTGATTGGTGATGTGCGGCCCGTAGAAGTCGCTGGTGTCGATGTGGTCCACCCCCGACGCCACCGCCTCGCGCAGCACCGCCAGCGCCGCGGCGCGGTCCTTGGGCGGGCCGAACACACCCGGACCGGCCAGCTGCATCGCGCCGTAGCCGATGCGCGTGACCGTGCGGTCGCCGAGGGAAAAGGTGCCAACGGTCGAAAGCTTGCTCACGACTGCCTCCACAGGAACGGCCGAAGCCTGGATGAGGCTGCACTGTAGGCGGCGTGCCGATGCGCGATAATCCGGCCCAATCGGCACGGGCTGTGCGGGATCTCGAACAATGACCACGGACCTGCAGGACCTCTTCGCGTTCCTCGCGGTGCTGCGCGGCGGCGGCTTCCGCGAAGGCGCGCGGCTCAGCGGCAGCTCCGCCTCCCGCCTGAGCGAGGCCGTGCGACGCCTGGAAGCCCGCCTCGGCGTGCGCCTGTTCAACCGCACCACCCGCAGCGTGCTGCCGACCGAGGCCGGCACGCGCCTGGCCGAACGCCTGATCCCCGCGCTCGGCGAAGTGGAGGCCGCGCTGGACGTGGTCAACGGCTTCCGCGACCGGCCCAGCGGCACCCTGCGCCTCAACGTGCCGGGCGCCGCCGCGCGGCTGGTACTGCCGGCGATCGTCACTCCCTTCCTGAAGGCCTATCCGGAGATCAAGCTGGACGTGATCGTGGAGGACAGCTTCGTCGACATGCTGGCCGCCGGCTGCGACGCCGGCATCCGCTACGACGAGCGCCTGGAGCAGGACATGATCGCCGTACCGATCGGCCCGCGCGTGCAACGCTTCGCCACTGCCGCCTCGCCCGCCTACCTGGCCGCGCACGGCCACCCGCTGCACCCGCGCGACCTGCTCACGCACGCCTGCCTGCGCGGCCAGTTCGCCAGCGGCACCATCCCGGCGTGGGAGTTCGAACGCGACGGCGAGATCGTGCTGGTGGAACCGAGCGGCCCGCTGCTGGTGCGCCTGGGCGGCGCGGCGGACCTGGCCGTGGACGCCGCCATCGGTGGCCTGGGGGTGATCCAACTATTCGAGGAATGGCTGCGGCCGCATCTGGATAGCGGTGCGCTAGAACCGGTGCTGGAGCCGTGGTGGCAGAGCTTCAGTGGGCCGTTTCTTTACTACCCGGGCCGGCGGCATCTGCCAGCGCCGCTGCGGGCATTCGTGGATTTCATCCGTGCGATCTGACCGCCTGATCCAGCCGCTGCTGTTCTTGTAGAAACGACTTCAGCCGCGACACCGGCCTGTCGGCCATGCCGACCGTCGTCCCGAACGTCTGGCGCGCCAATACCAGAACCGTATACATGGAATCCTGCGCGCTCCTCATGCCGGGATCGAGCGCGTCGCCTTCCGCTCTGCGGGATGACTAATCCAATAGTATGGCGAGCGCGATCAAGGACGACGCACCCGTCGGCGGCAACGCCAGAACGAACAGCTCGATCAGGCGACGGCGCGGCCGAGGAGCGGGCAGGCGCATGAAGGACGCCACACCAAGACCCAACGCGGCCAGGGAAAGAACGCACATGGCCAACAGGCCGAGCGCCCACACCGCCGGCAACGGCATGCCGCACACGCCGCCGGTTTGCGTTTCGGCCCACTGCTGAAAGCGCCAAGAGGAATAGGCGACGTAGGCGCCCGGCGCGAGCAGAGACAGCACCGATAGGGCGATGGAGCAGGAGCGAAGTTTCATTTGGACGTCCGCGGGCAGGTGGCGCATACCGCGCTGGCGTCGAGCGGCAGCCCGATCCTACCGCTAGGCGTCCACACGGGCCACTAACTGCTGCAGGTAGGCGCAGAACATGTCGGCCATCGCATCGGCGTAGGCGCGTATCTGCGCCGCGCTGCGCGGCCGCTCCGAAAAATCCTTGCCCACCGCGCTCAGCGTGGCGGCGATCAGGTCGCCGGCCCGCGTCCGCGTCGTGGTCGTGGTCTCGGGCAGCAACTCGTGCATGAAACGCCGGAACGCGCGCCTGCCGGCCGCGCGCGCGTGTTCCGCCTCCGGCGCGTCGCGATACAGCGGCGCGGCCGCGGCCAATGCCGTACGCATCTGCGCTTCCTCGCATTCGGAGCGGACGAAGGCGTGCACCAATTGCCGCAGCCGCTGTAACGGTGGCTGGCGCACGTCGTCGAGGATGCCGCGCAACAGGTCGCTGGTCCGCCTCCACTCGTCGCTCTGCAAGCGGAATAGGATCGCCGCCTTGTTCGGGAAGTACTGATACACGGAACCGACGCTGACTCCGGCCCGCTCGGCCACCCGCGCCGTGGTGAAGCGCTGTATCCCCTCCTTCGCCAGAACCTGAGCGGCCGCCTCCAGAATGTCCGCGACGAGCACATTCGAGCGCGCCTGTTTGGGCTGTTTACGCTGGGAAATACTGGGCCTTTGCTGTGTGGTCATCTCGGTCTGGTCAATGCGAATGGCGAACATGACGGATTCGTCGCATTCTAATCCTGTCCGCTGATGGACGCACACCGGAATACCGAAATGACCACCCTGACCACGGCGCCACTCGCGCCGCTGCTAGAGCGCCTGTTCGACGAAGCCGACGCGACGACGCCCGCAGCGCTGGCCGCGCTGTCCGGCGTCAGCGACGACGAACACGAGCGTCTGCACAGCAGCACCGACTATCTGGCGTTCTACGGCCTGTTGAAGGATGTTCCGCTTCCGGTCTCGCGTAGCACCGGCACCCTGCTGTACATGCTCGCGCGCAGCAACCGCGCGCGCAGCATCGTCGAGTTCGGCACCTCGTTCGGCATCTCCACTCTGCACCTGGCCGCCGCGTTGCGGGACAACGGCGGCGGGCGCCTGATCGGCAGCGAATTCGAGCCGTCCAAGATCGCGCGTGCCCGCGCCAACCTGCGTGCCGGCGGCCTCGACGACCTGGTCGAGATCCGCGAAGGCGACGCGTTGCGGACGCTGCGCGGCGATCTGCCCGACCACATCGACCTGGTGCTCCTCGACGGCGCCAAGGCGCTGTATCCACAGGTGCTGGACCTGCTCGAAGCCCGCCTGGCGCCTGGCGCACTGATCGTCGCCGACAACGCCGACCATAGCCCCGACTATCTGGCGCGGGTGCGCGATCCGGCCACCGGTTACCTGTCGATCCCGTTCGCGGAGGACGTCGAGCTGTCGATGCGTATCGGTTGAGCGCGCCACATGCCTCCCCGACACGGCGTGTCGGCGCGTGCGCGAGCCGCTACCATCGGAGGGATTGAGGTCTCCGCCATGCTCGCCCGGCTCGCTTCGTTCGGCGCCGCCTTCGTGCACAATGTGTATCAGGGCGCTTAGGTGGGCCTTGATTCATTCAAGCCGGCGCGGCTCCGCCGCTCGGCTTACCCCTGGTGATAGGCATCGGATCCATGGCTCTGGAAATCCTAGCTGTCGCTCTCATTCCGTCAACACTTCCAACGTGGCGCGGCACATTAATAGCTGCGGGCACGATGTATTTGTTGCTGCTGCTTGCTTTTTTTCTTCTGCTCCGACAGCTTGACTCAATAACCTCGAGTGGTGGCCCTGCGTTTTTTGCCATAGCGCTATTGCATGGGGTTTCAATGGCTATCTTGGTTGGCTCCTGCCTCTCCAAGCTCATCATCGCTTCTGTCCTGTCCCGCATGCAGTCGGCGCCTGCGCTGTGGCTGCGGCGTGTTCTCATTGGTTCTGGCCTGTTTGTCGCCGCCGCGCTGGCATGTGCGTTTTTCCTAGCACTCGTCACCCGCGGATTCGCTACGTTCGTTGGCGCAACTGCAATTTGGCTTTCCCTGGTTACATGGCTACTGCCTGAAAGCTCATCAAGCCGAAACCGCTTCACGGATCGGTCCGACTCAAGGCTTGGTCAAGGCCGATGAGGTCGGCAATCGCTTTTCTTCTCATGCTGCTCCCTGTGACCGCTTCCCGTGGACAGGAGAGTGCGACATCGGGATTGGACGCGCTAGGCAGTCAACTCGCTTCACTTCGGGCGATGCCTGCGGACCTTCCATCGCCCACGCAGGTGCCTTGTCCGTCCAACGCCCTGCTTGATCGCTATATCGGACTTGATCGGCAAGAGGTATACCGCAGGCTTGGCAAGCCCGACTGGGTCGATCCTTGGACGTCTCAGCACTGGTACAAATTGACCAGCCCACTCTCAGGCAGCTTGCGCGGCGGCGGCTATTGCTCGTTTGGCTTCTTGTTTGACGATCACGGCATGGTCGCGCGCGTGTCGGTTTCCGTTGCAAAATAAGTTTGCCGCGTCTTCCGGTTCGTTCAGGCCGATGTCACCGCTACGCAGCGCGTTCAACTCAAGTGTTAGAAGGTCTATGTCACAGGTTCTGGGTCCCGACGTTGTTGCAAGGCAACGACCCTAGCCGCCGTGACCAGACGTTCACCCCTCCGCCGGCCACTCGCGAAAATTCACGCACACCGTGGTCTTGTCCAGCATCGCGAACTCGCGCGAGCCCCAGGGCCTGAGCGCGACGGTGTTGCAGTTCGGGTGCAGCAGGTGCGGCACGCGTGCGGACATTTCCTTGTAGATCGCATCGACATCGTCGGTCTCGACGCTCAGCTCCGGACGGTCCTTCGCCGCCCACTCGGGGTTCTCGACCAGATAGGCCTTGGCGCCGTCGCGCGCGACCACGGCCATCGTGGGGTCCTGGTACAGGACCGCGAAGCCCAGGCCGTCGACGAAGAAGTCGAGGCCGTCCTGGAGGCGTTCGTAGAAGATCTTCGGGATCAGGTTCTTGAACATGGCAGCGCGCTCGGTCGATGCGGGAGTGTCGCACACCCCATCTGTTGACGCTGCCACGCGGGCCTCGCCGATGCGGCTGGTCGATGCGATCGAAGGCGCCGCGTCGACGCCGAGCTGGATGCAGGCCGTATTTCCGGTTGCTATGCTGCGCCGGCCTGCTGCCGGCTTTCATGCGTCGCAGGCAACATCGCTTCTCTCTCGACGAATGACATGACGCCATCCACGGTCTGGGTGTTCTGCGGTCCGAAGGCCGCGTTTCCTTCCGGCGTGTTCTGGAGCAAGGATCAGGCGCAGGCGTGGATCGTCGCCAACCGGCTCAGCGGAACGCTCACCGAGTATCCGGTCGGTGTCGGCACCTACGATTGGGCGGTCGGCGAAGGCCTGTTCCGGCCCAGCAAGCCGGAGCATCGGCAGCCCGCCTTCATTCAGACCTTTTCGTGTGCCGCCCAGGCGCATCAGCATTACGAAGATGGACAGTAGCGCAGCGGGAGGCATCGGGACGTGCGTGCCTGCGCGTCCGTTCTCCATCGCACGGGAGCGCGAAGGTCGACCGACAGGACACTCCGATGGGATATGAGTATCGGCTGACGTTCGCCTGTACCGACACGCAACAGATCCGCCGCGCCCTCGGCCATGTGCCCGGCACCGAGCCGAACGACCCGGACCCATCCAGGATCGCGTACCGCCTCGCTGGCGATCCCCGCCAGATGCCGGAGGCGGTCATGCACTGCGACGGCGACGGGCTGTATTTTTGCGCGAATACGACCGAAGGCCTGCGCTATCTCGGCATCGTGATCAGCCGGTTGACCGGCACGTTCGGCACCGTCGCGGTCTCGGAACTCTAAACAAGTGGCCGCGATGTCGCGCGACTGCTTCCACGCGACGGGTTTCCACGGAGACACATGCGTCTACCCCATCGAGAGCGCGCGCGCGACGCCCGCCGCGCCGCCATCGCCCAACGCGGCGTAGGCGCTGCGCAGCGCCTGGACGAAGCGCGCGTCGCCCGACAGCGGCGCGAACACCGCCTCCAGCGCGAGGAACGCCGCCACGTCGTGAACTGCCTCGCCGGTCGCGCGGCGCCCGACCTCGTCCAGCGCCTCGGCCATGGGATCGACCAGGGCCACGCCGCCGCGTGCCTGTTGGCGCACGAACTGCATCCAAGCCGCGACGGGCAGGCACAGCCGGTCGATGCGGCGGCCGGCGGCCAGGGCGTCGGCGATGGTGCCGAGCAGACGCACCGGCAGCTTCTGCGAGCCGTCCCAGGCGATCTGCGCCAGGCGGTGGGCGATGGCCGGGTTGCGGAAGCGGGCGAGGATGGCGCCGGTGTAGCGCTGCGGGTCGAAGCCGGGCATCGGTTGCAGGGTGGGGGCGATGTCCTCGCGCATCAACGCTTCGACGAAGGCGGCCAACGGCGGATGACGCATCGCGTCGGCGACGGTGTCCAGGCCGAGCAGCGCGCCCAGGTAGGCCAGCGTGGAGTGCGGGCCGTTGAGCAGGCGCAGCTTGGCGCGATCGAAGCCGGCGATGTCGTCGCTGAGGGTGACGCCGGCGCGTTCGAAGGCGGGGCGGCCGTTGCAGAAGCGGTCTTCGATCACCCACTGGCTGTAGCGCTCGCGCTGGATCGGCCAGGCGTCGTGGCAACCCAGTCGCGCCGCGACGCGCTCGCGCAGGGCGTCGTCGCTGGCCGGGGTGATGCTGTCGACCATCGAGCAGGGAAAGGTGGCTTCGCTGTCGATCCAGGCGGCGAGCGCGGGGTCGAGGGCGTGCGCGAACTGCAGCACGGCGCGGCGCAGCTTGCCGCCGTTGTCCGGCAGGTTGTCGCAACTGAGTACGGTGTATGGCGCCAGCCCCAGGCGCAGGCGCGCGCGCAGGCCGGCGACCAGATAGCCGATGGCGCTGCGTGGGGCGTGCGGGGTGGCGAGGTCGTGGACGATGTCCGGATGGGCGAAGTCGAGGTGGTCGCCCGCCAGGCAGTAGCCCTTCTCGGTGACGGTGAGGGTGACCAGGTGCACCGCGGGGTCGGCCAGGCGGGCGAGCACGGCCGGCTGTTCGTCCTGCGCGCACAGCACTTCGCGGATGGCGCCGATGATCCGCAGCTGCGGGGGCTCGTCGAGCAGGGCCAGGGTGTAGAGGCTGTCCTGCGGGCGCAGTGCGTCGCGCACCTGCGGGCTGTGCAGGGAGACCGCGCTGATCGCCCAGTCCGGTTCGTCGGCAAGCAGGTCGTCGAGGTAGACCGCCTGGTGGGCGCGGTGGAAGGCGCCGGCGCCGAGGTGGACGATGCCGATGCGCAGGCGGTCCAGGGCGTAGCGCGGGCGCGCGATGGTTGGTGGGAGGTTGGGGAGCGCGGCGGCGGTGAGGCGTGGGTCGGTCACGGGCGATCCAGGAAGGGAATTGCGGTCTGCGGCATGGTCGGTAAGGCGGTCGCGGCTGAAGCCGCTCCTTGTATCTGGACATGAGGCCCCTCGTGGCGTTATGTCTTCCGACTGATCATCGGAGCAGTGCGGGAAGCCCAGTCGCTCCTAAAGCCACGAG
>Ga0065704_10071545_pt1 | contig 10757 bp, 6 predicted proteins | sample SwiRhicommuniRL2_FD_59091 | JGI IMG/M metagenome (GOLD analysis project Ga0065704, IMG submission 59091) | Switchgrass rhizosphere bacterial communities from Rose Lake, Michigan, USA - RL2 v2 (version 2) | ecosystem: Host-associated > Plants > Roots > Rhizosphere > Soil | place: East Lansing, MI | reverse complement strand
AGGATAGCCAGGTTCTGCTTTAGTTGTCCAGAATTCTTTGATTCTTTCAAGGGTTCCGTTGATATCATTGCCTGAGATTTTTATCTGGAGATTTCCCATATTATTTTTTGCCCAATTTCTATCATAATTGAAAAATACCATTGGCTCAATCGGTTTATCCATTCCCGTCATATAGAAATCCTTGACAATACCTATGATTTTATAATTGTGACCTTTTTCTTCCCAACCTGTAATAAGCTCTTTTCCAAGCGCCTGATTCTGATTCCAGCCCATTTTTTTGATAAAAGTCTCATTAGCAATCGCACCGGAAATCGTGTCGGAAGCAAATCGCAAATCCATATCTCGCCCGGAAGCAAATTTGATTTTGTAGAATTTGAAATAATTATAATCAATTCCACCCACGATGACATTTTCTACAGACTTCAGTGTATCTAAAGCATTCCTTACAACAGAAGCATTCGAAAATCCCATCCCGATTGAGTTGATAGAACCCGTAATGTCTTCAACACCTGCGATTTTTGAAACTTCATTTTTTAGACGAACATATTTTTTTGAATTATAATCATTCTGCCAGTCGGTTTTTTTGAATTGAATATTAATGACCTGGTCGCCTTTGAATCCCAAATCTTTATTCATCATATAATTGACCTGAGTATGAATAATCAAAGAACAAATAATGAAAAACGATGAGATAATCAACTGCAAAGTCAGAATAGAATTTCTTAACCAAATACCGTGTCGGCTTCTGGCAAAATTGCCTTTCAAAGTGTTGATTGGTTTGAAATTAGCAAGATAAAGCGCCGGAATCAATCCTGAAATCAAGGAAAAAACAATCAACAATAATCCTGTATAGATAAATAGACTAGGGTCATTCAGTTTGATTTCTTTGTTCAGGAATTTGTTATAAGTCGGAAGCAGAAGCTCAACCATTGCAAAAGCTACAATATAAGCCACTAAACAAATCATAAAAGTTTCCAGCAAAAACTGTAAAACCAATTTCGATTTTGTACTTCCAACCACTTTTCTCACACCAACTTCCTTAGCTCTTTGAGAAGCCTGCGCAGTTTTCAAATTGATTAAATTAATTCCTGACAACAACAAAATCAAAGCTGATAGACTCAATAAAATCATAATCGATTTTTTGTCGCCTTTCTCTACACCTTCACTTTTGGCCTCCAATTTCATTTTACTGATTGGTGTCAAATAAACTTTGGCGCCGTTTTTTTCATCATATTTCTCTCCCCATTTTTCTGACATAATCTTTTCCTGCGCAACCTGCTGGTCAGAAAGTTTTTTCTCCAGATTTTGAATATTGGTCCCAGGTTTAATTTTGAAATAACCTATATAACTGTAATTGGTCCATTGCGAATTATTCTGTTTTCCAATATCAGGGTGTTTCATTATAAAACCAGGTTTGAAAACAGAATTTTCTGTAGGGTTTTTGTAAACTGCCGTAATCACATATTCTTTATTCTGAGAATCATCAATTTTAACAGTTTTGCCAATACAATTCTGATATTCATCTCCGAATAATGATTTTGCAGTTTCCTCAGATAGCGCCATTTTATTATCATCACTGATGGCATTTTTGAAACTTCCCGCAATTCTTTCGAATGGGAAAAAATCAAAATAAGAACCCGAAGCTCGGCAAGATGAAGTATAAGCCGACCTCTTCCCTGCAATCAGTCTTGTTTTATAATAATTCCAAGAATTGGCAATCGCATAATCTTCTATCTCAGAAAATTTCTCTTTCGATACTGTCAATTCCGGATAACTGGAAGAAGGCATAATACCAAAAGAAGCATTTCCATTTTCTATAAAATAGATATTGTCCTTATTCGGATTATGTTGCTCATAAGATCTCTCATCCTGCAAATGGATAAATATCAATAGGAAAACACACAGCCCCACACTCAATCCCAAAATATTGATAACCGTGGAAAGCCAGTTTTTTCTATAGTTGATGAATGCTATTTTGAGCCAGTTCTTTAACATAATTGATGATTAATAAATTTTAAAAATGGATTCCAAAAGCAAGTCTTGTAACAGTCTACTTAAGTTCTGTAATGGTCTACTTAAGTCTTGTAACTATCAACTTAACTTCTGTAACAGTCTACATTATTCCTCTGATTGTCTACCTAACTCGTCTGACAGTCTACCTAAGTCATCTGATGGTCTGTTTAAGGCACTTTTTAGCCTTATTCGTATTTCAGATATTTAACCAAATTCACTTTTGTTGCTTGGTAAGCTTTGATACTTACAACAGCGAATGTCAAAATCAATAATAAAATCAAACTAAGGATGAATGGGAAAACCGGCATATCAATTCGGTAATCGAAATCCTTCAGCCACTCATTCATCAGATAATAACTGATCGGAATGCTGATTAAAACTGCAATCAATGTAATCAAAAGGAATTGCTTCGTCAATCCAAAAACCAATGTTCCGTCTGATGCGCCCAAAGTCTTTCTGATCGCCACATCTTTCAGTTTCTGCTCGATCATCAATGATGACAAAGCGAATAATCCTAATAAAGCGACCATCAAAACCATTGCATTCAGGATGGTGAAAAGCGTTTGTTGTTTCTGATATTTAACAAAACTCTCAGCAAATTTCTTATCAATAAAATAAGAATCGAAAGGATAGCCGGGCTCTACATTCTTCTGCCAGTAAGCTTTTATTCTTTTCACCGTTCCATCGATATCATCAGGTTTTATTTTCAACTGGATATTATAGACATTGTATCGTTTCCAGTCTGTTTCCCTGTAATGGAAAAAGATGATGGGCTCAACGGCTCTTCGGGGGTTCAGAATGTTGAAATCCTTTACAATTCCTACAATGTGATAAGGTTTATTGTCGAATCCTGGCCGAACTTCATTTTTAAAGGCCTGGTCATCTGTCCAACCGAATTTGTTTACAAAAGCCTCATTAACCATAACATTGGCGATGGTATCAGAAGCAAGATCAGGGTTCAGCCAGCGTCCTTTTTTCAATTTCACATCCATAAACTGGAGGTAATTATAATCCATAGAACCGTGCTGTGCCATGATACTTTTGTCCATATAATCCATATTAGAATTGCTGAATCTATTACTCCCGGGAACCGCCTCTCCATAAGACACATCGGCCACACCTTCGATTTTTCTCATCTCATTTTTGATGCGCTCATATTTCATCCAGGGTTTTGCATCATTCTCACTAAAGTTGATTAAGAAAACCTGTTTCCCACTGAATCCGAGGTCTTTATCCATCATATATTTCACCTGATTATTGACAATCAATCCACCGATGATGAAGAAAGAAGAAATAATGAGTTGCAAAGTCAAAATCCCGTTTCGCAGCCAAATCCCGTGTTTACTTCTCGCGAAATTTCCTTTCAAAGTTTCTATCGCTTTGAAATTGGCTAAATAAGTCGCCGGAATCAAACCTGAAATGATTGTTACCGCCAAAACCATCGCCAATGAATAAAAGTAAATATGCCAGTCATTCATCACGATTTCCTTGTTATAAAACTTGTTGAAGCTTGGTAAAAGAAGCTCTGTTAAAGCCAAAGACAAAAGATATGATGCAAAGCAAATCACGAAAGTTTCCAACAAAAACTGAAGAACCAGGCTGGATTTTGTACTTCCAATCGCTTTTCTGACGCCAATTTCTTTAGCGCGCTGAGAGGCTTGCGCAGTTTTAAGGTTAATGAAATTAATAGCTGATAAAATCACAATCAAAACAGAAAGCGTGAACAGAATCATCATCGTTTTAAAATCCCCATTTCCAAACCAAGAGGCTTTGGCGTGCAGTTTTATCGCATCAATTGGCGTGAACAAACTTCCTGTTGGTCCGTACAATTCCAAATATTTCACTGGCGTTACACCTGCTCCTTGCGCACTGATTTTTGCTCTGTATAAAAAGATATCATTATAGAATTTTTGTTGTAAAGCTTCCACATCTGTTCCAGGTTTTAACAAAAAGAAACAGCCGTAATTGAAATTTCCCCATTGGTCTTTATCGCCTTTCATCTGTTCGAAAGGTGTAATGATAAAATCCGGTTTTATCTGGCTATTCGCTTCCGGCAACTCATAAACTGCGGTTACAACAAAACTTTTATTATTGATTTTCACAGTCTCTCCTGCAACATTGGTTTTCCCAAAGAGATTTTTGGCTGCTTTTGTGGAAAGCGCAATAACTTTATCACCCTTCAAAGCATCTTTATAACTTCCGGAAACCAATTTGAAAGGGAAAAAATTGAAAAAACTTTCAGAAGCCGACATTCCTTCGCCCTGATAAACGGTTTTTGTTTTCGTGGTCATTTTATAACCCATTCCGGAACCGTTGAACAAAACATAATCCTTAACCTCGGGAATCACCTTCACAGCACGTTCTGCCATCGGATAAGAAATATTATTTCCGTAAGTATTTTCTGCTTTGTTATGAGTTTGGAAAGCGTAGATATTATCCTTCTTCGGATTCCATCTTTCGTAGGATTCTTCGTCATTCCAGTGCATCAGTATGAGCATGAAGCCCGTTAATCCAATCGTTAATCCAAATAAATTGATAAGAGTGGAAAGCCAATTCTTTTTATAATTGATGAAGGCAATTTTGAGCCAGTTGTTTAGCATAATTTATTTTTTTGTTGTGGGAAGGATGTTGGATGTCGGAAATTTTCATCCAACATCCAATCATCAGACATCCTTTATTTAACAATTATTCGAAGTTTTTTGCGTCTGCTTTTTCGAAGACATCTTTTCTTTGGGAAGAATGTTCTTCACTAAAGATTTCGCCATCTTTCATATTCACGATTCTTGAAGCATAACCTGCATCATAGGAAGAGTGCGTTACCATTGCGATTGTAGAACCTTCTCTGTGAAGTTCTGCCAGAAGATTCATTACCTCGTTTCCGTTGGAACTGTCGAGGTTTCCGGTTGGCTCATCGGCAAGAATTAGTTTTGGTCTTGTTACCAAAGCTCTTGCAACCGCCGCTCTTTGCTGCTGACCTCCGGAAAGTTGCTGTGGATAATGTTTTGCCCTGTGAGCGATGTTGATCTTCTCCATAATCTCTTCTACTCTTCTTTTTCTTTCTGAGGAGGAAACACCGTTGTAAATCAAAGGCAATTCGATATTTTCATAAACCGTCAATTCATCGATCAAATTAAAATTCTGGAAAATGAACCCGATATTTTTCTTTCTGATGTCTGATTTTTTCTTTTCAGAAATTCCGATGGTTTCCACCGATTCAAATTGATATGAGCCGGAAGAAGCGCTGTCCAGCAATCCCAGAATATTAAGAAAAGTAGATTTTCCACAACCTGAAGGTCCCATTATCGCAACAAATTCACCTTCTTTGATCTGCAGGCTTACATTATTAAGCGCATTGGTTTGAACATCTTCAGTTTTATAGACTTTTGAAAGGTTTTGAATGTTTATCATTGTAGTATATTTTTTTAAGTTTGTTAATTATTTAAATTATTGTTTCCAGTTTTTGATAGTATAATTCAAGGTTGTATCTTTATCAATCGTCAAAGAAACATCTTTGCCTTCATCGATTCCGTCAACATTACCTTCCGTATCCCAGCTTCCTTTAGTCAATTTGAATCTCAAATCCTGGTATGTTTTGAAAGTAATTTGTCTGGTTGTTTCACTGGTTTTATTAAGTTTAATTACCCTAGGATTCCAATTCCCGATAGTTGACTGATTTCCTGTGATATAAACGTCTCCACTATTTTCAGGAACAGTGAGTGTCAAAGTGATCTGGTATTTTTCATTAGGCAAACCCAGCTTTTCTCTCACTTTTTCTACACTTGTTTCATCTAAAACAGTTAGTAACTCAGGGACAAAATCTTTAAATGATTTATATTTTTTCCGGTTGTTTTCGTACTCAGCCATTTTCTTTTCGAATTCTGGAATGAGAACAAAAGAATTTTCTTGAATGTGTTGTTTTCTTAATTTTTCAGCCAATTGAGGATTTCCATTTGCCAAAGCAATCCTGATTTCTCCCGTTCTTACGATATGTTCGCCCACACAAGACGGCCAATAAGAATAACCTTGCCCGTCCATTTTGCCGATAAAAGCTTCAGACATCAGGTTATTACTTTGATTGATTTTAGATTCGTATTGACCTAAATATTGATTAACGAATGAATGTCCGAACTCGTGTGTAATTAAAAAGTTGGTGGTTTCCGGATGATTGAATCCAAATTCTGTGTAATCTTTGATATTATTTTTCTTTTCCAACGGAACATAAGCACTGCTAATCATATTCGCAATTTGCCCTTTATCAGACTTGAACATCGGTCCGTTGCCATGCCAGAAAACCTCGCTGTAAGGCAATACGTCAAACGGATTAACGTAAAATCTATAAGCCAAAAACTTCGCACCATAATATTTTTCCATCTTCGTCATATAGGAAGCCGGAATGTTTTTTCTGACCTCGTTCTTTGCACCTTCGATAAAATGACTTTGGTCTTTGAAGAATTTCCCCAGATTTCGCTCGATATAAAATTCTCTCAGTTGTTCGGCGAATTTTTCTACTGATTCTTTTTTGGCTATATCATTTTCTTCAATTGGGTAAGCATATCCTTTTGCAGGAAAAATATTGTGCTTCAATAAAACCTGATAAGACAAATCCTGTTGCTGACCTGCCACTTTTAGATAATCCTGCATCGCTTTTATGATTTTAGAATTATCATATTTTTCCATTTCTTTATTTGCCAGATCAGCAAGTGGCAGATAACCGATATCTGTTTTTCCGTCGATATAGAAAAGCCTTCCCTGTTCTTTTGCAACCAAATATTCAACAATAGAATAAGTCGCAATATTAGGATTGAATTCCACGTCAACTTTTGATTGAGATTTCAGATTTATCGCAAATAAAAACATTAATAAAATCAATGTGCTTTTATAAATCATCTTCAAGGTCATCATTTAGAATCTGAGTTTTGAAATTATAGTTTATTTTGAATTAAATTGAATCGATTGTTCCGCCGGAATCTCTTGATGCAGAGAATTTGATGCCTGATAAGGTTTTGTATCTAATCTTCGCCATAGAACTTGCCGAAGCTGTTAACTCTTTAGAAACACTTAAGCTAACTGATGAAGCCGATTCTGCATTCACAGTTGCGACAGAAATATTGGTTTTCGTCGCAATGATTCTGGATGCGCCTTCGGAAGTGATTTTCGCAGAATCAATCTTTCCCTGAATATCAATTTTACTCCCAGATTGTGCATTCAGAGCAAGATTTTCAGTATTTATAGTTCCAAGAACAGAACCGCCGGATTGTGTATGGATAGAAATGCTTTTTGCATTGGAGTCGCCAAATATTTTCCCGCCACTTTCGGCAGAAAATTTCTGAATACTAAAATTGTCCTTTATTTTTACAACAGAGCCTGTTCTTGCGCTCACAGCTTGTACATCTTTTGCATAGATTATAACTCTGGTATCTACATTTTGCAATGATTGATTCTTTTTGTAGCTGATCAAAAGCGTATTATTTTTCACATCTATTTCTACGAATCGCAAATAATTACTTGTAACTACGGCTTTTTCTTCGCTTGACTTCACCACTTCCACATTGAAAACCATATCCGAATCAATACTTTCAAAGTGACTTAGCGGAATCGTTTTCGTTTCCACATTGCCAGCAGTTTTGAAATTTTGTCCTTTCAATGTTGCCGAGGACACAAAGAGCCCGATAATCATTGTTATTAATAGTAATAATATTTTTTGCATTATATTTAATTTTTTGAGTTTATTTTTGAATGTCTAAGATTTCATATTTTTTCAATTCAGAATAATCCGAAGTAATCACAGATTCACCTTGCTTCAATCCGGAAACCACTTCATAATAAAGAGGATTTTCTCTTCCCAGACTGATGTTTCGCTTTTCAGCTTTGTTATTTTTCACTACGAAAATCCATTTTCCGTTCGTGTCCTTGTAGAAATTCCCTTTCGGAATCATCATACTTTGTGTATCGGCAGATAATTTCAGTTTCACGCCGAAAGTCATCCCGATTTTCAGGTTTTCAATTTTTGCATCAATGAAATTCAGTTCCACAGAAAACTGTCCGTCTTTCACTTCCGGAAGAATTTTTGTGATGATCACTTCATATTCTTTTCCGTTATTGTCAAGTGTTCCTTTGATTCCGTTAGTCAATTTATTAATATAATACTCATCAACTTTTGCGACCAACTTGTAACCGCCCATCAAATCGATTTTCCCGATGCTTTCTCCGGTTGTTAAGTTTTGCCCAAGAGAAATATTGAATGAAGACAATCTTCCAGAGACAGGTGACATTATCAGGAAATTATTTTTGTTGGAACGAAGGATATTCAAACTTTTTTCCATTTGATCAATGGAATTGTTGATTGCTGAAAACTGGGCATTTCTTGAAAGTTTCTCATTGGAAGCTCCTTTTTCCACGATTTGCTTTCTGTCTTTTTGATAATTCAAATTCTGAAGTGCAATATCATAATCGGTTTTCTTTCCGATTTCCGCATCGTACAATCTTTTCTGAAGATTGAAAGATTGTAACGCCGTATTATAATCATTCTGAGACTGCAACAATTCCTTATCTTGGTTAAATTCCTGATTTTTCAGTTCCAAAAGCGAACTTCTCATCTGACTGATCTGCTGCATAATTCCCGTTTCCTGATTCAGATAATTGAATTCCGTATTCGGATTGTAAACTCTTGCGATGGGTTGTCTTTTCGTCAACATTTGTCCGTCTTCTGCAAAAATTTCTTTGACCGCACCACCTTCCAAAACATTCACTAGAGAAGAGTTAAGAGATTGCGTCTGCGCAGTTACCATCAACATATCTTCGAATTTTCCATTGGTCACTTCATCGATCGTGATATCTTCCGATTTTACATTGTATGTTTTTTTCTGATTCAAGAAATACCATCCAAAAACCGAAACTGCCACTACAGATGCGATGGTGATTAATATTAATTTCAGTTTAGATTTCTTTTTTACTATTTTCGTATCCATATTTAGATAACTATTTTACTTACAAACAATTACACAATGCAAGTGCCATGAATTTATAATCTTGTAACGCTCTGTAAATGTGATTAAATATAATTTTATTAATTTTAAAACTGTTCATTATCGGACACTTTTTGTGCGGAAACGAACAAATTTAGTTGATGGTTATAAGTGGTTAGTTGATTGTTTTTGAAATCCGTTCAAAATGTTAGCAATATTAATAACCATAAACTGAAAACTATCAACAGACAACCAAATCAAAAAAATGCGAAAAAAAGAAGCTCATATTTTAATTGTTGATGACGACGAGGATATTTTGTTTTCGGCGAGAGTCTGGCTCAAGAAGTTTTTTACGGAAGTCAGCTGTCTTAGTCAGCCTAAAAATATTCTGAAATTTTTATCCGAACAGCAAGTTGACACCATTCTTCTCGATATGAATTTCCGAAAAGGTTTTGAAAACGGACAAGACGGTTTGTATTGGATGCAGGAAATCAAAATTCTCGAACCTCAACTTCCGATTATTCTGATGACGGCTTACGGCGAAGTAGAATTGGCTGTTGAAGCTTTGAAAAATGGTGCTTCCGATTTTATTCTGAAACCTTGGAATAACGAAAAATTGTATGCTTCCGTGAATCTCGCAGTCGATATTTCCCGAAAAAATAAAAAACTGAATCAATGGGAAAATGTCAGCATCAAAACCAATCAATATCAATTGGAAACCCAATCTTCGGCGATGCAGGAAGTGATGGACCAGATTGCAAGAGTTGCTCCGACTGATGCAAATGTTTTGCTCTTGGGTGAAAACGGAACCGGAAAATATGTTTTGGCGGAACATATTCACGAGTTATCAGAACGGAAAAACCAGCCTTTTGTTCATATCGACTTAGGAAGCCTTTCGGAGAATCTTTTCGAATCTGAATTGTTCGGTTACAAAAAAGGAGCATTTACAGATGCGCATCAGGATTACGCTGGAAAAATCGAGAATGCCGAAAATGGAACTGTTTTTCTCGACGAAATCGGAAACCTTCCACTTCATCTTCAAACTAAATTATTGAGTTTAATTCAAAATAGAAAACTATCCAGAATTGGAGAAAGTAAAGAAAGATTGTTGGACGTAAGGTTTATTTTTGCAACCAACGAGAATCTTAAAAAAGCTGTTGCTGAAAATCGTTTCCGAAAAGATCTATATTATAGAATCAACACGGTTGAATTAAATATTCCAAGTTTGAGAGAACGTTTGGAAGACATTCCGACGTTAGCTGATTATTTTCTGGATAAATACAAGCAGAAATATCATAAGCCTGATTTGGCTTTAAATGAAACTTTAATTTCAGAATTAACACATTATTCCTGGCCAGGAAACATTCGTGAACTCGACCACTGTATCGAAAGAAGCGTGATTCTTTCCAACGAGAAAAATCTTAAATTGCTGATGCCTCAGGATGAAGAATCCGAGAAAACAATCGTCAATCTGAACATCGAAGAAATGGAAGAAATCCTGATTAAAAAAGCGCTGAAAAAACATCGCGGAAATATTTCTTTGGCAGCAGAAGATTTGGGATTATCGAGAGCGGCGCTGTACAGAAGAATGGAAAAATTTGAATTATAAATGAAAAAACAGCAATTTTTTTGGCTGATATTTATTCTGCTGGCAATTGTCTGCGGAATTTTTGCGTATGATTTTTATTCTCAGAACAAATGGATCAACTGTATCTTATTTTCATTGGTAAGTTTGGTCTGTATTGTTCTGGCACAGACCTCGGCTTTGTCGTACATTCA
>Ga0065704_10071543_pt1 | contig 10762 bp, 6 predicted proteins | sample SwiRhicommuniRL2_FD_59091 | JGI IMG/M metagenome (GOLD analysis project Ga0065704, IMG submission 59091) | Switchgrass rhizosphere bacterial communities from Rose Lake, Michigan, USA - RL2 v2 (version 2) | ecosystem: Host-associated > Plants > Roots > Rhizosphere > Soil | place: East Lansing, MI | reverse complement strand
GGCAGCCCGCGCACCGCCTCGGCGATGGCGCGGATATGCGCGGGGGAGGTGCCGCAGCAGCCGCCGACCAGGTTCAGCAGCCCGGATTCGGCGAACTCGCGCAGCGTCGCCGCCATTTCCTCGGGGGTCTCGTCGTACTCGCCGAAGGCGTTGGGCAGGCCGGCGTTGGGGTGCGCGCTGACGTAGCCGTCGGCGATCCGCGCCAGGGTCTCCACGTGCGGGCGCAGGTCCTTGGCGCCGAGCGCGCAGTTCAGCCCCACCGACAGCGGCCGCCCGTGCGCGACCGAGGCGTAGAACGCCTCGGCGGTCTGCCCGGACAGGGTGCGGCCGGAGGCGTCGGTGATGGTGCCGGAGATCATCACCGGCAGGCGCCCGCCGCGCGCGTCGAACACTTCCTCGATCGCATACAGCGCGGCCTTGGCGTTGAGCGTGTCGAAGATCGTCTCGACCATCAGGGTGTCGGCGCCGCCGTCGATCAGGCCCTCGATCGCCTCGCGATAGGTCCCGCGCAGTTCGTCGAAACTGGTGTTGCGGAAGCCGGGATCGTTGACGTCCGGGCTGATCGAGGCGGTACGGCTGGTCGGGCCGAGCACGCCGATCACGAAGCGCGGCTTGTCCGGCCCGCCGTCACGGACTTGCTGTGCTTCGACCGCGTCGCAGCAATCGCGCGCGATCCGCGCGCCGGCCTTGTTGAGCTCATAGACCAGGTGTTCCAGGTGATAGTCGGCCTGGCTGATCGACGTCGCGTTGAAGGTGTTGGTCTCGAGCAGGTCGGCACCGGCATCGAGATAGGCGCGGTGGATCTCGGAAATGACGTCGGGGCGGGTCAGCAGCAGCAGGTCGTTGTTGCCCTTGAGGTCGTGGCCCTGCGGCGCGTGATCGCAGCCGGGGCCGTGCACGTGCGCGGCCTGGGCGCTGTCGTAGCCCTCGGCGAAGCGTTCGCCGCGGTAGTCGGCTTCCTGCAGCCCGTGGCGCTGGATCATCGTGCCCATCGCCCCGTCGATGATCAGGATCCGCTCGGACAGGGCCTGCAGCAGTTTCTGCGCGCGCTGTGGATTTAGCCAGGGCAGGCCCGGGATTGGGGATTGGGGATTGGGGATTCGTGAAACAGTTGCGCTGGTCATGCTCCGGCTCCCGCTTTGGCTTTTGTCTTTTCCAATCCCGAATCCCGATTCCCCAATCCCGGCTTCCCCGCAATCAAGGAAATCACCTCGAAATGCGGCGGCCGCTTCTCGCGGGTCACGGTTTCCAGGCTGGACACCTCCAGTTCGGCCTTGTCCACGAACTTGCGCAGCTCCTTGGAGGAAAAGCCCAGGTTGACGTGGCCATAGGCCTGCACCGCGGCCTTGTGCTCGTGGCGGGCGAGGCTGCACAGCAGCAGGCGCCCGCCGGGGCGCAGCACCCGCGCCGATTCGGTCACCGCCTGCGCCGGCTTGGTGGCGTAGGTCAGCGCGTGCATCATCACCACCAGGTCGAAGCTGGCATCGGCGAAGGGCAGGGCGTGCATGTCGCCCTCGCGCACCTCCACATTGCTCAGACGGCGCAGGCGTTCGCTGGCCGCGGCCACCACCCGCGCGCTGGTGTCGATGCAGACGTAGCGGTGCGCGTGCGGGGCGACCAGTTCGGCCAGCACGCCGTCGCCGGAGGCGATGTCGAGCACGTCGCCGGTTTCCAGCAACGGCAGCGCGGTGCGCGCCAGCGCTTCCCAGGTGCGGCCCGGGGAGTAGTGGCGTTCCATGTCGCCGGCCACCGAATCGGCCCAGTTCTGGTCGGCGGCACGGTTGGCCAGGACCGCGGCCACGCGTTCGGCGTCCTGGCGCAGCAGCGGATCGTCGCTGCCGGTGCTCAGCGCCAGCCACAGGGCGCGCTGCGCCGGATCCAGCAGGGTCTCGTCGAAGCGATAATAGGCGGATACGCCAGCGCGGCGGTCGCGTACCAGCCCGGCCTCCTTGAGCTTGGCCAGATGCGTGGACACGCGCGGCTGCGCCAGCCGGGTGATCGCCGACAGCTCGGCCACGGTCAGCTCCTCCTGTTCGAGCAGGGCCAGCAGGCGCACACGGGTCGCATCGGCGAACACCTTGAGCCGGCTCGACCAGTCCTCCAGATCCATAATATCTTCCTATCGCGATATAGAGATATTTTGGTCCGACGGGCGCGTCGGGTCAAGTCGCGCACACGCCTGCGTATGGTCTGGATGGCTACAATGGCGGACCAGACAGCCCGGGAGGGGTTCTACGTGGATTTCAGCTTTACTGAAGAACAATTGATGATCCAGGACGTGGCGCGGCGCATCGCCCAGGAGCGGATCGCGCCCAGCGCCGAGCATCACGACCGCACCGGCGAGTTCCCGCTGGAGAACATCCGCCTGCTCGGCGAGAACGGCTTGATGGGCATCGAGGTGCCGGAGGAATACGGCGGCGCCGGCATGGACCCGATCGCCTACGTACTGGCCATGGTCGAGATCGCCGCCGGCGACGCCGCCCATTCCACCATCGTGTCGGTCAACAACTCGCTGTTCTGCGCCGGCATCCTCAAGAACGGCAACGAGGAACAGAAGCAGAAGTACGTGCGCGCCATCGCCGAGGGCCGCGAGATCGGCGCCTTCGCGCTGACCGAGCCGCAGTCCGGTTCCGACGCCACCGCGATGCGGTGCCGCGCGGTGCGCCAGGACGACGGCAGCTTCGTCATCAACGGCAAGAAGAGCTGGATCACCTCCGGCCCGGTCGCCAAGTACATCGTGCTGTTCGCGGTCACCGATCCGGAGCAGGGCGCGCGCGGCATCACCGCGTTCATGATCGACACCGACAAGCCGGGTTTCCACCGCGGCAAGACCGAGCCCAAGCTCGGCATCCGCGCCTCGGCCACCTGCGAGATCGAGTTCCAGGACTACGTGGCCACCCCGGAGGAAGTGCTGGGTACCGCGGGCGAGGGCTTCAAGATCGCGATGAGCGTGCTCGACGCCGGCCGCATCGGCATCGCCTCGCAGGCGATCGGCATCGCCCGCGCCGCCTACCAGGCCACGCTGGACTACGTGAAGGAGCGCAAGGCGTTCGGCGCGCCGATCGGCGCGTTCCAGATGACCCAGGCCAAGATCGCCGACATGAAGTGCAAGCTCGACGCGGCCTTGCTGCTGACGCTGCGCGCGGCATGGGTGAAGGGGCAGGGGCAGCGCTTCACCACGGAGGCCTCGGTGGCCAAGCTGACCGCCTCGGAAGCGGCGATGTGGATCACCCACCAGGCGGTGCAGATCCACGGCGGCATGGGCTATTCGAAGGAAATGCCGCTGGAGCGCTACTTCCGCGATGCCAAGATCACCGAGATCTACGAAGGTACCAGCGAGATCCAGCGCTTGGTGATCGCGCGCAACGAGACGGGCCTGCGATGAGGCCGGGATTGGGGATTGGGGATTGGGGAGTGGCCGGTTCCTGATTCTCGACGGGTGACGGGAAAGCGGCCGCAGGGCCGCTTTTTCTTTGCGTGGATCGCGGCGGGGATGAGCAACCCTTCCCGCCGGAAGCGTCGGGACTGAAGTCCCTCCCACAGGATTTCCTCAGGCGCGGGATACCCGCATGAAGTGAGCCTCAGCCACGCGCCTCCTGATCAGTTTCCAGACAACAAAAAAAGCGGCCTTGCGGCCGCTTTTTTTGTTTGCCTCTACAGGAAGTAGGTTCAGATCGGAGGGGGGACTCGAATCCCGAATCCCCAATCCCGGCCCCTCACCGATCCGGCTGATGCCGCGACTGCCCTTCCATCTGCAGCGCCTGGTACTCCTTCGACGGCTCGTCCAGCTTGTCGCCGAGCATGCGCCGCACCATCACGAAGAACAGCGGGATGAACAGCACGCCCAGCACGGTGGCGAACAGCATGCCGCCGATCACGCCGGTACCGATGGCGTGGCGGGCGTTGGCGCCGGCGCCGGTGGAGATCGCCATCGGCAGCACGCCGAGGATGAACGCGAACGAGGTCATCAGGATCGGGCGGAAGCGCAGGTGCGCCGCCTCGGTCGTGGCCTCGCGCAGGGTCTTGCCCATCGCGCGCTGCTCCACCGCGAACTCGACGATCAGGATCGCGTTCTTGGCGGCCAGGCCGATCACCGTGATCAGGCCGATCTTGAAGTAGATGTCGTTGGGCAAGCCGCGCAGCAGCGAGAACGCCACCGCGCCGAGCACGCCGATCGGCACCACCAGCAGCACCGCCACCGGGATCGACCAGCTCTCGTACAGCGCCGCCAGGCACAGGAACACGACCACGATCGACAGCACCAGCAGCAGCGTGGCGGTGTTGCCGGCGATGATCTCCTGGTACGACATGCCGCTCCAGTCGAAACCGAAGCCCGGCGGCAGGTCGTTGTTGACGATGTCCTCCATCGCGGTCATTGCCTGGCCGGAGCTGCCGCCCGGCGCCGGGTTGCCGACGATGTTGACCGCCGAGTAGCCGTTGTAGCGGTCCAGCGACGGCGAACTGTAGATCCAGTCCGACTTCACCACCGTGCTCAGCGGGATCATCTGCGGCAGGCCGTTGCTGTCGGTCGCGCTGCTGCTGGGCACGTAGAAGCTGCGCAGCGATTCGGGTCCGGTGCGGAACGGCGCGTCCGCCTGCAGGTTGACGCGCTTGATGCGGCCTTCGTAGAAGAAGTCGTTGACGTACACCGGCGCCAGCATCAGCTGGATCGACTGGTAGATGTCGCTGACCGACAGGCCCATCGACTGCGCCTGCACGCGATCCACGTTCAACTGCAGCTGCGGCGAGTTTTCCAGGCCGTTCGGGCGCACCCCGACCAGGGTGTCCTTGCGCTCCCCGGCCTTGCCGAGCACGATGTTGCGCGCCTGCAGCAGGGCGTCCTCGCCCTGGCCGCTGCGGTCCTGCAGCCACATGTCGAAGCCGCCGAACTGGCCCAGGCCCTGCACCGTCGGCAGGTTGACCACGAAGATCTGCGCTTCCTTGATGCCGTAGAACGCGCCGTTGAGCTGCCCGATCAGGTCCGCGGCGGTGACGTCGCGGTCCTCCCACGGCTTGAGCCGGATGAAGCCCATGCCGACGTTCTCGCCGCGGCCGAGGAAGCTGAAGCCGGCGATCTGCAGCATGCCTTCCACTGCGTCCTGCTTGCCGAGGATGCCGCGCATCTGCGCGAACACCTCGTTGGTGCGGGCCTTGGTCGCGCCCGGCGGCAACTGCACGATCGCCAGCGCGAAGCCCTGGTCTTCCTCGGGCAGGAAGCTGCCCGGCATGCGCGTGAACAGGAACCCGCACAACACCACCAGCAGCGCGAACACCGCCATCCAGCGCGGCGCGCGGCGGATGGTGCCGCCCACCGCGCCGACGTAGCGGTGCGCCAGCTTGTCGTAGTACTTGTTGAAGGTGCGGTAGACCCAGTTCGGGTTGTCGTTGTGGGTCGGCTTGAGGAACGCCGCGCACAGCGCCGGGGTGAAGCTCAGCGCCAGGAACGCCGAGAACGCCATCGACATGGCGATGGTGATCGCGAACTGCTTGTAGATCGCGCCGGCCGCGCCGGGCTGCATCGCCGAGGGGATGAACACCGCCGCCAGCACCACGGTGATGGCCACCACCGCGCCGGTGATCTGGGTCATCGCCTTGTGCGTGGCCGGCTTCGGCGCCAGGTGCTCCTCGGACATGATGCGTTCGACGTTCTCGATCACCACGATCGCGTCGTCGACCACGATGCCGATCGCCAGCACCATCGCGAACAGGGTCAGTTGGTTGATGGTGAAGCCGATCGCCCACATGCCCAGGAAGGTGCCGAGCAGCGCCACCGGGATGACCAGGGTGGGAATGATGGTGGCGCGGAAGTTCTGCAGGAACACCAGCATCACCAGGAACACCAGCGCGATCGCCTCGATCAGGGTCTTGACCACTTCCTCGATCGAGATCTTGACGAAGGTGGTGCTCTCGTACGGCGTGAACCAGGTGACGCCCTGCGGGAAGCTGGGCTGCAGCTCGTCCATCTTGGCCTTGACCGCCTCCGACACGTTCAGCGCATTGGCGCCCGGCAGCAGCTGGATGGCGAAGGCGCCGGTCGGCTTGCCGTTGTACTGGGTGTCGAAGCCGAAGTTGGTCGGGCCGAACGAGACCCGCGCCACGTCCTTCAGTCGCACCACGGTGCCGTTGCCGTCCGCGCGCAGGATGATGTTCTCGAACTGCTCGGGCGAGGTGAAGCGGCCCTCGGCGCTGACCGTGGCGGTGAACGACTGGCCCTGCGGCGCCGGATCCGAGCCGATCGAGCCGGCGGCGAACTGCACGTTTTGCGCGCGGATCGCGGTGTACACGTCGTTGGCGGACATGTGGTAACCCTGCAGCTTCTCCGGGTTGAGCCAGATGTCCATGGCGTACTCGGCGCCGAACTGCTGGGTGCTGCCGACGCCGGGCACGCGCGAGATCTGCTCCAGCACGCGCGAGCCGACGATGTCGTTGAGCGCGTCGCGGTCGATCGACGGGTTGTCCGAACGCAGCGCGATCACGCTGAGGAAGCCGGCGTTGGCCTTGGCCACCACCACGCCCTGCGCGGTCACTTCCGAGGGCAGGCGCGGGGTCGCCAGCGACACCTTGTTCTGCACCTGCACCTGGGCGATGTCCGCGTCGGTGCCGGTCTCGAAGGTCAGGGTGATGGTGGCGGTGCCGCTGGAGGACGACGACGAGTTGAAGTACAGCAGATGGTCGATGCCGGTCAGCTGTTGCTCGATCACCTGGGTGACCGAGCGTTCAGTGGTGCTGGCGCTGGCGCCGGGATAGGTGGCGGTGACGGTGACCTGCGGCGGGGCGATCGAGGGATACGACTCGACGCCGAGATTGAGGATGGCGATCACGCCGCTGAGCGAGATCAGGATCGCCACCACCCAGGCGAAGACCGGGTGTTCGATGAAGAACTTAGGCATGGGGGGAGTCCGTTACTGCTTCGGCTGGTCGGAAGGCGAGGCCGCGTCCGGCGCGTCGCCGTGCGCGGCGTCCTGCGCCGGGGCGGGGGTCTTGGCCGGCGCCGCGGCGCCCTGCACGCCCTGTGCGGGTGCCGCGCCAGCGCCCTGGCCCTGGGCGGCGGCGTTCGGATCCCACGGCTTGGCCACCGCCGGGGCGCCTTCCTTGACCTTGGGCAGGCCGCTGACCACGACCTGGTCGCCGCTCTGCAGGCCGCCGCTGACGATCCACTTGTCGCCCTGCTGGCCGACCGTGGTCAGATCCTTGCGCACCACCTTGCTGTCCTTGCCCACCACCAGGGCATAGGCGCCCTTCGCGTCGCGCAGCACCGCCGCCTGTGGGATCAGGTACACGTCCTTGCGCTGGCCCAGGTTGGCCGAGAAGCTGACGAAGGCGCCGGGCAGCAGCACCCGGTCCGGGTTCGGCAGCAGCGCGCGCAGCGTCACCGAACTGTTGCTCGGATCGACCGCGGCGCCGGAGAAGTCCAGGGTGCCTTCATGCGCGTAGGTGCTGCCGTCGCCGAGCTTGATCTGCACGGTCGACTTGCTCTGGTCGCTCAGCGCCACGTTGCCCTGCGTCTGCGCCTGGCGCAGCTGCGCCAGTTCGTCGGCGCTCATCGAGAAGTTGACGTACAGCGGATCGAGCTGGTCGATCGTGGTCAGCAGGGTGCTGTCGCCCTGGCCGACCAGCGCGCCCTCGGTGACCTGCTGCTTGCCGGCGCGGCCGGCGATCGGCGCGGTGACGGTGGCGTAGCCGAGGTTGATGCGCGCCGATTCGACCGCCGCGCGGGCCTGCTGCACCGCGGCCGCGGAGCTGCGCTCGTTGGCTTCGGCCGCGTCCAGGTCCGACTTGGAGACATAGGACTGCGGCGCCAGGCTGCGCGCGCGGGTGGCGGCGGCCTTGGCGTTGGCGTAGGTGGCTTCGGCCGCGGCCAACTGGCCCTGCGCCGAGGCCAGGGTCGCGCGCAGCGGCGCCGGATCGATCTGGAACAGCGGCTGGCCTTCCTTGACGTCGGTGCCTTCGGTGTACAGGCGCTTTTCCAGCACGCCGGGGACGCGGGCGCGCACGTCGGCGCTGCGGAACGCGGACAGGCGGCCGACCAGTTCGCGCTGCAGCGGCACGGTCTGCGGCTGCGCCTGCAGCACGCCGACTTCCGGCGGCGGCATGGCCTGCTGCTGTTCCTGTTTCTTGCAGGATGCCAACACCACCACGACGGCGCAGGCCAGGGCGAGGGAACGCAACGGGGAGGTCATCGGGTGGTACTCCGGTCTGGTGTTGATAAGGGATGGGAAGGGGCTGCGGCGAACGCGCGCAGAAAATTGTCGACCGCGAATTCGGCCCAGGCACGCTGCGCGTCGCCGCGGCGATGCGCGGTGTGGAAAAACTGCCGCTCGAAATCCAGACCGACGATCATGCTCAACAGCAGCTCGGCCATGAAGTGCGGATCGTCATGGCGCAGTTGGCCGGCGGCCATCGCCAGTTGCAGGCGCTCGCTCAGGCGGTGCATCAGCGCGCCGGCGCTGTCGCGGAACAGGGCGCGCGCTTCTTCGGGAAAATGCCGCGATTCGGCGGCGATCAGCTGGCAACTCTGCAGGACGCGCGGTTCGGACAACTGTTCCAGATGCTCGCGGGCGAAGCGCAGCAGGCTGCCGCGCAGGTCGCCCTGGGCCGGGCCCAGGTGGGTGACGCTCAGTTCCATGTGGTCCTGCATCACCCGCTGCAGCAGGTCCTGCTTGCTGCGGTAGCGGCTGTACAGGGTCTGCTTGGAGCAACCGGCGCGGGCGGCCACCGCGTCCATGCTCAGGCGCATGCCTTCCTCGGCCAGCAGCTCGCGCACGGCGTCGTACACGCGCTGATCGCGCGCCTGGCGTTGTGCGGCAGAGGCGAGGGGGATGCTCATTGATTGTGGACTATACCGTCCAGTTTAGAATTAGAACAGCCTTGACACGGTGGCGTTCATGTTCACCGCGATGCCGCTGGCAAAGCATGGTGAATGCCGCGTGACGGTGGCGTTGCGGCCGCTTTGCGGGTTCTGGCGCGTCGCCGCCGACCTGGCTCGCCGGTTGCGATGCAGCAAGGTAGTTGAACGGCGCACCGGTACAATTTCGGCTTTCCCATCGAGCATCGTTGCTGCTCTCCGTCATGAAACCCAAACACGCCGCTCCCCGTTCCAGCAAATCCCCGGCCGCTACCCGCACCGCCGCGGCCCCGTCGCCCGCCAAGTCGGCCAAGCCCTCCGCCAAGGCTCCCGCGGCCTCGCCGGCCAAGCCGGCCGTTCCGCGCAAGGCCGCTGCCGCGGCCAAGCCGGCCGCCGCCAAGGTGGTCGACGCGCTGCCCGCCGCCGTCGGCTTCAGCCTGGCGCCGGTGTACGCGGCGCTGCGCAAGCGTTACCCGGCCGCCCGCCAGGAGGAGGCGCAGGTGTTCGCCGAGGCGTTCTACAAGCGCATGGAGGAGGACGAGTTCCCCCACCACAGCGCGCAGGAGTGGGCGGCGCTGGCGGCCTCGATGCTGGAGTTCGCGCGCAAGCGCAAGCCGGGCACGGTCAACGTGCGGGTGTTCAATCCGGACCTGAAGCAGGACGGCTGGGAGTCTTCGCGCACGGTGCTGCAGATCGTCAACGACGACATGCCGTTCCTGGTCGATTCGGTGAGCATGGCGCTGGCGGACCTGGGCATCGGCGTGCATGTGCTCGGCCACCCGGTGCTGCGCATGAGCCGCGACAAGGCCGGCAAGCTCGACAGCGTGGGCGAGGGCAAGGCGGAATCGCTGATGCTGCTGGAGATCGACCGGCAGCCGCCGGAAGACATGCCGCGGGTGGAGGCGGCGATCCAGCGCATCCTCGGCGAGGTGCGCAACATCGTGCGCGACTGGGGCGGCATGCGCGAGAAGATGCTGACCCTCGCCGACGACCTGACCACGCGGCGCCTGCCGGTGGACGACAAGGGCCGGCGCGAGGCGCAGGAGTTCCTGCGCTGGGCCGCGGCCGACCATTTCACCTTCTTCGGCTACCGCGAGTACCGCGTCGAGAAGCAGGGCGGCGAAGACGTGCTGGCGCCGCTGGAGGACAGCGGCCTGGGCCTGCTGCGCGGCCACGACAAGTCGCCGGCGCGGCCGGTGCGCACCCTGGCCGCGCATGGCCTCAGCGAGTCCGGGATCAAGGACGCGCTGATCCTGACCAAGACCAACGCGCGCTCGCGGGTGCACCGCAGCGGCTACATGGACTACATCGGCGTGCTGGAATTCGACGCCAAGGGCCGCATCGTCGCCGAGCAGCGCTTCCTGGGCCTGTTCACCTCCAGCGCCTACAACCGCCGGCCGTGGGAGATCCCGCTGGTGCGCGAGCGCTACGACGCGGTGATGCGCAGGTCCGGGCTGACCGCCAGCAGCCACAGCGGCAAGGCGCTGCGCCACATCCTGGAGACGCTGCCGCGCGAGGAGCTGTTCCAATCCAACGAGGAGGAGCTGTACCGCACCGCGATGGGCATCCTCGGCCTGCAGGAGCGGGTGCGTAGCCGCCTGTTCCTGCGCCGCGACAAGTACGGCCGTTTCATCTCGGCGTTGGTGTACATCCCGCGCGAACGCTTCAACACCGACGTGCGCCTGCGCATCGAGGCGCTGCTCAAGGACGCGCTGCACGGCGAGTACATCGACTCCAGCGTGGTGCTGGGCGAATCGCCGCTGGCGCAGCTGCACCTGATCGTGCGGCCCAAGCCCGGCGAGGCGCTGGAATTCGACACCACCGAGCTGGAATCGCGCCTGGCGCACCTGCTGCGCAACTGGCAGGACGACCTGCGCGAGGCGCTGGTCGCCAGCCGCGGCGAGCGCGACGGCCTGC
>Ga0065704_10071542_pt1 | contig 10762 bp, 6 predicted proteins | sample SwiRhicommuniRL2_FD_59091 | JGI IMG/M metagenome (GOLD analysis project Ga0065704, IMG submission 59091) | Switchgrass rhizosphere bacterial communities from Rose Lake, Michigan, USA - RL2 v2 (version 2) | ecosystem: Host-associated > Plants > Roots > Rhizosphere > Soil | place: East Lansing, MI | reverse complement strand
AAGGCAGTAACCCTCTGTGTACTTATGGTCTTGATGCTTCGATAGAATATCTCGGCATCTCCATACACCATCGTCCCCGCCAGGTAATAACGAATAACTTACTGCTCGCGATGAGAAAAAGCCGCCATTTTGATAACGTCGCCTATTCGGGCTGCAGGCATTACAACACGCTAAGTGCTAGACTCGGTGAGGCCATGAGACGTCTCGGAATTCTGATAAACAACACTTAACGCTACAGTATTGGTAGCGATAACCAAAGCATAAACATCCACTCTCCTCCCCACAAAATCGAGCACACCCGCCCGCGAGGCCAACATCACGACCGAAGGATCGAAGGATCGAAGTGAGTGGACAAGATAAAAACACGACAAGCCAATTAACCCGTTAAACCACTAAACGCTGGTTATTGTTCGTGGCTTATTAAGAATCCGCTAATCATGGAGTATTGCGCCAGAGGGAGAACCTAAATACTGTGCCAATGGCTTTTTTCCACAATTATTCATGCGGATATTTTAACGAAATTACACACACCCTCAATATAAACTAGCGGGAAAAAATATCTTTGTCAAAAGTTTAATTTTTCAGATCAGTCTGATACACCACCAAATCTATTCCGCACACAATCACCTCGCATTTATTACTACGTTGTTCATTGCCACATGAGAAATACATCCAAAATAATCGCTAAATTTCTGTCTCCCCCTCATCGAGACTCCCACCAAAGATTCTACATAAGCTTAACTATTCGCCTGAGATCCTGGTCTATCGTGGGCTTAGCTTGCTTATCTATTACAAGCAATAACACATGGGGTTCTGAAATACCAAGCACCGCCACCAACGTTCATCAAAACCAGCAACTAGAGGCATTACAATCGCACGCAACAAAACAATATGGCTTATTTTCAAAGTCCTTTCAGAATTCAATCAGCAGCCTGGATTTTCCGACGGAGACTCCGTGCGTCATCATTAATTCCGTAAAGTGGATTAACGCTGATGATTTTCCCTGGCTAACAAACCAACCGCCTATCGTGGGACACTGCGTAGGCGAGCAAGGCTTGAATTTATTCAGGCAATGGGTTTTGGGCGAAATGATCTTGCGTGGCTATTTGACCAGCATGATACGCATCAATAGCCAAGACCTATCTGGCGGCCACCTTTTTGTTGACATAGTTCCAGGTCGCCTTGCCAACATTTATCAAAACCCTTCAAACGTTGGCCTAACTAATTTCCTGTTTCCAGCTCATAAGGGCGATTTACTGAACATACGCGATCTTGATCAGGCGCTCGAAAGTATTCGTCGCCTGCCTGGCCAAGCATTGACGGCATTTGACTTGATTCCAGGACCACAACTAGGGGACACTGACATAATTATTCAGCATCCAACCAATGCTAGGTCATTGCTGGGTATTGTTACGGTAGACAACTCAGGAGTGGATGCCACCGGGAGAAATCAGCTCAGTGGCATAGTGGCCTTAGACTCGCCTCTAAATCTGTATGACCAGCTTTTACTTACTTATAGTACCGACGCGGAATTTAATGATCACACGTTAGACTCTAACTCGAAAAGCGTCGCCTGGAATGTGCCGATTGGCTATGCATCTTTCTCTCTGGGGGCGAGTGAATGGAAAAACAAACAGGAGCTGCTGAAAGACGGCCTCGGCAAGAGCATTCCATACTCATCGACCACACGACGTTTTAATCTCGGACTCAGTTACGTAACCTATCGATCGAGTCATAGCATCGGCTCATTGAACGGTCAGCTTATACGTCGGCAAGATCGATCTTGGGTAGGCTCGACAGAGCTGCAGCAAATGCGTCGCGATATCACATCTTTACAAATAAGCGCCTCGCACAAAGAAAAACTTAATAATGCTACCCTGGACATTGAGTTGGGGATTCGTGCGAGCCTGCCGGGCTTAAGCGCACATCCCGGGGTCACCTATGAAGAGCAGGACTGGACTGGCCACTACAGAATCTTTACAGCCAAAGCTACTGTCGTATCGGGATTTTCTTTGTACTCGAGAAATTTCGCACATCAAAATTCGATTTTCTTGCAATATTCCCCTGTTTCAACACCCTCTACCGAATACCTTCAAATTGGCGGTCTTTACACGATTCGAGGTACCAGCGGTAATGCTGCGATGTCGGGACCCAATGGTTGGACATGGCGAAACGAACTTGCAACTCATGCATTTCGCAGGAGCCAAGTTTACGCCAGTTTGGATGCAGGACGAGTGGCACCTGTCAACAGCCAGCATTTCGATGACCGGATGTTGTTGGGTAGTACGATTGGCTTGCGAGGCTCGGAAGGCTCATTGAGGTATAACCTCTCAATTGGCACCCAGTTAATAAGATCCGAGTTGCCCGAAAGAAGGTCACCCGTCATAGACTTTTCCCTGTCTAATTATTTCTAAGTCATTTCAGCTGAAATGATTTATTAAGCATGATAACTATCATGCCCTCCGTTAGATGGTAACGTTTCCACTGAAAGTAACGTTAACATCGTAGGCAACGTTACCAACGGATCTGGCATAGGAGTAAACAACGGCAATATCAATATTTCCGGCATTAACCTGAATTCCGGCGTTAGTACCGGGCTTGATCCTGTCAAATACGCCCAAACAAAACTGCCTGTAGTACCCTCAAGTGCAAATAGCGCTATTCTAAAAATTCAGCCTACGGCGATTGCTGAAATTTCACCGAAGCCTGTCAACATTCCGGTTACCGAAAACGTTGCTCCCGCGGTCGCTTCAGTCAGTCCTGCCGTTGTCCCTGTTGGTGCGAGTACCTCTGTCTCCGTTATAGCAGATAAGCCGCTGACCGCTCTTGCTCCCGTGACCAAGCCTGCGGTTGCTAGTACCTCTGCCCGTGTCGTTAACGCTAAGCCGGCGGTCGTTACTCCTCCAATAATCAAGCCTGTGGTTGCGAATGCATCTGTACCATCTGTTATAGCTAAACCGATTGCCGTCGCTGCTACCGTGATCAATCCTTCGGTTGCTGTAGAAATCAAGCCCGTCACTCCTCCTGTGGTTGCGAGTACCTCTGTCTCTGCTGTTATAGCTAAGCCAGTGGCCACGACTACTACTGTGATCAAGCCTGCTGTTGCTGTAGCAATCAAACGTGCCATCCCTGAGGCCGTTGCGGTTAACTCTGCGACCGTTGTTGCCGTTAGGCCGGCGGCCGTTCCTGCAACTGTGATCAAGCCAATAGTAGCTGTGGCCATCAAACCTGCCATCGCTGCTGCTGCAATTACCGCAGCAACTGTTGTTGAAGCTAAACCATCGGCTGTTCCTGCTTCGGATATCAGTCCTACTGTTGCAGTAGTGGTGGGGAGACCAATATCCCCGCTAGCTGATCCTATCCAAGCGTCAAAAACTACTGTTAAAGCGCCTGTCGATATAATGTCGAACACTCCACTTCTGACGGGTAACAATGCCATCCCAAATGCCGATTTTAATTTTGTTTACAGTGGTGGCCAGCTAAAAGCGGTCGATAGTCATGGTGTGTCGTTTCCAGCCAAAAATCCTGACGCTCCAACTGTTTCTATTTCAGCAGTCACTGCCACGGACAAAGTCTCTGCCAAACAGCCCACCGACACATACGCCGCCCCTAAGTTTGCTTTTGATTACAGCGGCAGCTCACTAAACGCACCAACGGCAATCAACTTGCAGTTGCCTACAGATACGCAGAGCAATCCAAAAACCATAGACGTAACTTCGACACCGTCACCTGCTTTAGTTTCTGGCAATCAAACCCCATTGGATCAAGTAGCAAACAAAAACCCAGTCACCCGCTTCACTAACATCCAAGCCGTATCCTCAATGGATTTTTCTTCGATATTCGGTTTTGCAAACACCTGGCCATTTCAGGAATTCAACACTTCTGCCCAGGGTAAAGCCACTCCCAAAACTTACATCTTCACATTCTTTATGTAAGCTATAACACTTGGCGGATCAGCTGCTATGATCCGCCTTTTTTATGTCTTGATTTTACTGCGCACGTTACTCACTGCCGGGACGACCAGAATCACCGAAAGCCGTATCGACTTTTTCCAAGTCGACTGCCTTCAATGTACCAGCGTAATAGTGCAACTTCGTCCATGCCATCAGGTATTCATAACGTGCCTCGGCCAGATCGCGACGAGTGGTAAATAACTGCTGTTCCGCGTTTAACACATCCAGGCTAATGCGCTCCCCTCCCTGAACACTTTGCTTTGTCGAAACCACCAAAGCCTGAGCAGCAATCAGCGCTTTCTGGTAGGCGCGTAGTTTGCTCACTCCGGACAGGCATGCGTTGAATTGGCGACGTAGCTGGATAAGCGTTTCTTGAGTCTTGCCCTCTAACTGGTACTCAGCCTGCTCAAAGTACCGAGTCGCTTGACGGGTCGAGGCCGACACGCCGCCACCTGCGTACAACGGCACACTGACTTCGATGCCAATGGTGTTAGTGTCATAGCGCTGGTTATAGGTATTACCGCTGTCGGACTCCTGCCGGCGGGAACTTGCGTATGCGGTAATTTTAGGCAGGTGCCCAGCTCGATTGCGCTCCACTTCAAAACGCGCGATTTCCACTTCCTGGCGGTGTGAAGCAAGGTCGGAATTATTGGTGACAGCCAGCTCATGCCAACTATTATAGTTCGCGGGAATCAACGGTAAGGTCTGAAAGTTTTTCTCCAGTGGCATCAAATCGTCTATGCCTAAGGCCACCACACCGATCAACGCCCCAAGACTGCGCAGGGCGGCGTCCTGTTCATCCCTAGCCTCGATCTCTTGCGCTGTGGCCAACTCGAAACGTGCCTGTGCCTCAAGAATGTCAGTGCGGGTGCCCTCTCCCAGTTGGAACATATGTTCGTTCTGTTGAAACTGCTGCTCGTAAGCTGTTTTCCTGGCTTTGGCAATGTCTATCTCATCCTGAGCGAACAAGGCCTGCGTATAGTGGGTCAACACCCGAACCAACAGCTCCTGACTTTTATCGCGAAAGGCTTCGTCTGCAAATAATGCCTGCGCCACGCCCTTGCGGTAGTTAGCGTAGGCCTCGTAGTCAAGCAAGGGTTGTTGAAGGGTGAAGGTCGAGCCATAGCTATTGTAGTTACGATCATCTTCGTAACTCCCCCCTCGTCCATCGGGTAAGGTGGCCTGGGAGTTGTTTCGGCCTTTGTTGTAGTTATAACCGACCTTGGGTAATAACCCCGCACGACCGATGATCCGGTTTTCCATGCCGGCATTGCGCTCCTTGATTGCGCCCAGGAACGCAGGATCATTACGCAGCGCCAGTTCATACACTTCAAAAGGCCCCATCGCAAAGGCCTGATTGCCAGCCATTAACAACGCCGCAATAAGGAACGAGTATTTAGTCATGGTTACTGCTCCGTCAGTGCGGAATTGGCACGATCAAACAGGGGCTTAAACAGATAGCTCAGTAGCGAACGCTCTCCCGTACGGATGAACATCTCGGCCGGCATGCCCGGCTTGACCACAAGGCCATGCAGTTTCTCTAAGGTGTGATCGCTGACGGCCGTACGCAGCACGTAGTAAGGCGCACCGGTCTTCTCGTCGAGCATTTGGTCTGCCGATATAAGGCTGACTTCACCCGGCACTCGTGGCGTTCGACTCTGATTGAACGCGGTGAAGAGAATGTCGACAGGCAAATGCGGCCCTACCTTGTCAATCATGTTCACGGGCAGGCGCCCCTCCACTTCCAGACGCTCCCCCTGGGGCACGATTTCCAGAAGCGTTTCCCCCGCTCGCACTACGGCTCCTTCGGTGTGCACGCTGAGGTTCACAGCTATGCCGTCGGCAGGCGCATTGATCTCGCTCTGTTGCAGGTCAAATTCCGCAGAGGTCAGCTGTTGCTCCAGCGTTAGTGTCTTGAGCTTGGCGTCGGCCAGTTGACCGCGCACTTCTTTCTGATACTCCTCGACGTGCTGTTGCAGCTTTAGTTTCGACTCAAGGATGCCCTGCTCTATTCGCCCGCTCTCGCCAGTGTTTTGGGCCAAATCCTGCTTTACTTGTGACAACTGACGCTGGTACTCCATTAGCCGGTTGCTCGGTATGTAGCCTTTGTCCGCCAAGGGTTGCAGATTGGCCAATTGCTTGCGTAAGGATTGGGCTTGAGCCATGAGATCACCCTGCGCCCGACGCATGCCTTGCAGTTGTGACCCCGCCCCTTCAATGCTCGCTCGGATACCCGATTGCTCCCGAGAGAACGCATCGCGGCGGCTGCTGAACAGTTGGCGCTGACCTTCAAGTACCTGTGCCAGGTCTGGGTCAGAGGAGGCACCCAACGACGCCGGAAAAAAGATATTTGTGAAGTTGTCGCGCTCGCTTTGCCACCGTGCCGCACTGGCCCAGGCGAGACTATATTGCGCCCGCAAAGCCTGCACGTCGGCCTGGCTTTGCGTCTGGTCAAGGCGAAACAGGGGTTGACCCTGCTTGACCGTTTCGCCTTCACGCACCAGTATCCGGCTGACCAAGCCAGGGCTTACGGTTTGCACCGCTTTGCGCTTACCCGACACCACCACAGTGCCTGGCACGGGGACGCCTTGATCCAATGGCGCAAGGCTGGCCCACAGAAAAAAGCCACCCGCCCCCAGCACGGTCAATAACCACCCTATGCGCGAGAAAAAAGCCGCACTTCGCTCGGAATAGCTGTTTTGGTAATCCTGATCGATTTGCCGGCCGTTATCCTGGCTCATGACACAGGTCCTTTACCGACGGAGTAATGACGGCTGAGGCTTACGCCGGTCTTTTCACGCGGGGATTCTGTGGTTACAGGTACTAGGCCGGTGAGCGCCTTAAGTACCTCCTGGCTGGGACCAAATGCTTGCAAATGCCCCTCACTCATCACCAGCAGCTTGTCGGCCTGTGCCAACGCAGAGGAACGGTGGGTCACCAGGATTACCGTAGTGCCTTGAGCCTTCATCTGGACTATGGCATGCGCCAGCGCACTTTCGCCGGCCGCATCAAGGTTCGAATTGGGCTCGTCGAGTACCACCAGCGTAGGTTCGCCGTACAAGGCGCGGGCTAACGCCACCCGTTGCTTTTGTCCCCCAGAAAGGCCGCTGCCGTTATCGCCCAGGACGGTGTCGTACCCCTGAGGGAGTGCGAGGATCAACTCATGAACCCCCGCTTGGCGGGACGCTTCAACCACCCGCAGAGGATCAGCTTTACGAAACCTCGCGATATTGTCGGCAATGCTCCCGTTGAACAACTCAATGTCCTGGGGCAAATAACCTACATACGGCCCCAACTCGTCTCGATCCCAACGGTGGATATCAGCACCGTCCAACCGGACCGTCCCCGTCAAGGGTTGCCAGACGCCAACCAATAGCCTGGCCAACGTGGATTTTCCCGAGCCCGAAGCGCCCAAGACGCCTAGCACCTCACCGACAGGTAGGCTGAAACTGACGTTATGCAGGCTCGCTACGCGTCGCCCGGGCGGTCCCGCACTGACCTGTTCGAACGTCACTTGCCCTTTGGGAGCTGGCAAGGCCATTGAGTCTTCATCCGTTGAAAATCCGTTGAGCAGCAAATCCAGGCGTTGGTAGGCCAACTTGGCGGAACTCCACTGTTTCCACACGGCGATGACCTGGTCGATGGGACTCAGAACCCGCCCCATCAGGATCGAGCCAGCGATCATCATGCCGGCAGTCATGTCGCCCTCGATCACCAGCAGGGCACCCAGCCCCAACACCAGGGATTGCAGACACAGGCGCAACGTTTTACTCAGGGAGCCAATTACCGCACCTGTGTCACTGGCCTTGTTCTGTTGCCACAGAAATTGCGAATGCACGGCAAACCAACGGCTGCGCAACGCCCCAAGCATCCCCATAGCTTGGATGGTTTCGGCATTGTTCAAATGACTGGTGGCTAACTGGCTGGAATTTTGCGAAAAGCCTCCCGCTTTACTCAACGGCTTTTTAACCATGCCTTCATTCAGAAACGCCAAGGCTATTAGCAGAGCAACACCTACAGTCGCGAACACGCCAAGCCATGTATTAAAAAGGAAGATGACAAGCAGATAGATAGGAAACCAGGGCGCATCAAAAAAAGCGAACAGTGCAGGCCCGGTAACGAATTGACGAATGTGCGTCAGGTCCCCCAGAGATTGTCCTGCATTACCTTCGCCGTGAAACAGATTACGTTCGAAAGCCGCTCTGTACACACGCAGGTTCAAACGACGCTCTAACTGGCTGCCAATGCGGATCACTATAAAGCTGCGCAACATTTCCAACGCGCCGATAAAGACGAAAAACCCTACCACCATGAGCGACAGCATGGCCAGGGTGGTCTGATTCTGCGAGGACAGTACCCTGTCGTATACCTGAAGCATGTAAATTGAGGGCACCAGCATCAGTAGATTGATCAAAGCGGTGAAGCACCCAACACTGATCAAGATACTTTTGTAATCACCCAGAGCATTTAGCAAAGGCGCAGCGTGCGTATTCTTCGCCATCTTCATTAGTTGTTCCCATTTGAGAATTTTAATTATTTGAGTTCAGCCAATCCACATTTGTGTTCTCTCACGAGCAACTGACATACAGCCGCACTCGGCAAAAAATTTGTCGAAAAAACAGTCAACTAATGAGTGTCAAGAGAGCAGAAGGCAGCGGTGAGGAATTCCGCTGCCCATTTCCTTCAGGTTACGCCGTGAAATCCGTGATGAATGCCTGACCTACTGTAGTGATCTGGAAGTCAGCCACGCCATGCCCGGAGAAGTCCACTAACAGGGAGCCCTGATTGGTAGCTGAGGTGAAGCCCAACACGGCATCACCGATAGCGCCAGTAAAAGCACTTACGAAGTGCAAGCCCGAGCCATGCGTAATGCCCGTCAAATCGATTTTGTCCATACCACTGGTAAAATCGAAGATCTGATCCGCAGCGATTGGCCTGGAATCGAAACTGGCACCAAACACGAAAATGTCGCTCCCCGTACCGCCCCACAATTTATCCGCACCGCCGCCGCCGAAGAGAATGTCATTACCAGCCCCTCCCTTGATCGTGTTGGCGACCACGTTGCCAATCAGCAGATCGTTACCCGAACCACCGATGGCACTTTCCAGTATCACGCCCGTAGCGATGGAGACGTTGCCAACCAAGCCACCCACATCGGAAAACGATGCAGCATTGAGGTTGATTTTCTGATTTTGGCTGAAGCCAGAGAAGTCCAGGGTGTCGTTTCCGCCCGCGTCCCATACTGAAAACACCAGCTTGTCGGCATTGCTGGAGGCGGTGAGGAAATCACGGCCGGTGTTGGAGTTGAAGCCATAAACGGAGTCATTGGTTCGGGTACTGGTGTTAGCGCCATAGAGTTGCTGGATAGCAGCTACATCATCGATCAAAGGGGCAGCGGCATAGGCCAGTACGTTGCCTTTGGTAAAGTGTTGACTGGTGTTGACTGCATCCCAGTAACTCATCACGGTATAGCCTCGGGAATCTTGCCCATAACTTGCATCGCTGTAAGTTGGGTTCTGTCCTGGCCCTGCGTTGTAGTCACCGGGATGCATGAGACCAAGGGTATGGCCAATTTCATGGGTCAATGTTTGGCGCGCATAACCACCAGCCACTGGATTGAGCATTCCAAACTCGTTAATGTTGTACCAAGAGTCACCCTGGCGTGCATCCCCAAGACCTGGTGGTACTGCAAATGCGCCCGCGCCATTCATCCCCGAGCCGTAGTTTCCAAAGTTCAAATGGCCGTCTCCGCCACTGGCCTTTTCAGTAAACGAAACATTGGCCACGTCAGCCCAAGACTGCATGGACAACTTGCTTTGCAGTTTTTGTTGCGCCGTAAACTGGCTGAAATTACTGATATTGTAAGAGTTGAAGTTGGGGCCAGGGGCCGTGAGGTAAGTGTAGGTCAGTTCAATCTTCCCGTTACCGTTAAGGTCCTGCCAACCAGCCCCGGTCCGCAGTAGTTGGTTCGCGGCCTGCTCGACCGTATAAGAAGGCTTGCCATTGATCAATACGCTTCCGCCTCTGTCATACTGATGGCTGAAGCTTTCAACCTGGTTAAATGCGTTGCTTGATGATGCGACCATCGTTGCAATGGCTTTATCTTTTATCTTGGACATATAAACGCTTCCTTGATTTACAAGTACAACCGTTCTGTCTGATAGCAGAAACTTATTAGCGACTGCCTGTTAGTTGCCTCTTTTGAAGGCAAATTAAATCTGGCATGCGACGTAATAAACCGTCAACATTTTTATGGCGCCAACAAAAAATCAAACCGAGCCACAGATGTAAACAAAGACGCCAAGATACTGATTATTATTAAAAAAATCCGAAACTTCAGAGATAAAAATTATTAGCCACACGATGACACTTCTAACTTGCTACCTTTATACCGCATTATTAATATGTCTTTTGTCAGGCGGTAAGAAATCATTCAACTGTCTTTCTGAGATCGGTCGATGCAGTGCGTTCTGGCATTGAGGTGATTTAGAAAAACGACAATTGAATTCAAGAATGAAATGATCGATGCTGGCATTGCCGGCGACTATGCCACAAACACCTTGAGCCCGCATTCCTTTGACCAATCTGTCCTTCAAGGTTTTGAAAGCTCGAGCAACGCGACGTTGAGACCGGGTACCATGGCCGGCAATCAATGCTACATCGAGTCGCTGCAATGCGCGTGCATACTGAGAGCTGTTTTCGTGTGGGGTGCCATGCTCTGCAGGCTGCATATCAACGTATTTATCGCTCGTAAATATCTGCGGGCGCCCATGCTTCTGCAGGTATTCATAAGTCGCCCTCATGTAATC
>Ga0065704_10071541_pt1 | contig 10764 bp, 13 predicted proteins | sample SwiRhicommuniRL2_FD_59091 | JGI IMG/M metagenome (GOLD analysis project Ga0065704, IMG submission 59091) | Switchgrass rhizosphere bacterial communities from Rose Lake, Michigan, USA - RL2 v2 (version 2) | ecosystem: Host-associated > Plants > Roots > Rhizosphere > Soil | place: East Lansing, MI | reverse complement strand
GAATTTGATTTATTCATCAAAGAAGTACGAAACGAAATGACCACGAAAGCCGGACAAAAATGTACGGCAATCCGAAGAATTATCGTTCCTGAAAATTTAATTGGAGATGTTCAGCATGCTTTATCTAAAGCTTTAGACCAGACCAAAATCGGAAACCCTTTAAGCAGAGAGACGAGAATGGGTTCTCTGGTCGGAAAACAGCAGTATGATGAGGTTTTAAGAAAGATCAATCTACTGAAAGCAGAAACTGAATTGATTTATGACGGACAGCACGAATTGGTAGATGCCAACTATGAAAACGGAGCATTTATGAGTCCGAAACTGTTCTTAAATGATAAGCCATTTGAAAAAAATATCTCTCACGATGTAGAAGCTTTCGGTCCGGTTTCAACTTTAATGCCTTATAAAGATGCGGAAGAAGCAGCTGTATTGGCAAAAAGAGGAAAAGGAAGTCTGGTAGGATCCATTGTTTCTTATGATAATCAATTTGTAGCAGAAACTTCCTGGAAAATGGCATCTCAGCATGGAAGAATCTTCGTGTTGAACAGAGACAGTGCTAAAGAAAGTACGGGTCACGGTTCACCACTTCCGACACTGATGCATGGAGGTCCCGGAAGAGCAGGAGGAGGCGAGGAAATGGGCGGATTGAACGGTCTTCATTTCTTCCTTCAGAAAACCGCGATTCAGGGTTCTCCGGATGTATTAACAGCGATTACAAAAGTTTATCAGCAGGGTGCTGAAAAGAAATATTCTGATAAGCATCCGTTCCAGAAATATTTTGAAGAAGTGGAAGTTGGTGATTCGCTGGAAACCGCAGGAAGAACCGTTACTGATGCCGATATCGTGAATTTCTCTAATGTTTCATGGGATCATTTTTACGCACACACCGATGCGACAAGTCTTACGGGAACTATTTTCGATAAAACGGTTGCTCACGGATATTTTATCCTTTCGGCTGCAGCAGGATTATTTGTTTCCGGAAAAAAAGGCCCGGTTATCGCAAACTATGGACTGGAAAACTGTTCTTTCTTCAAGCCGGTGTATGCAGGAGATACAATTACCGTTTATTTAACAGCCAAAGAAAAAATCAACCGCGGGGTAAAGGGTAGAAATATTCCTTCAGGAGTGGTAAAATGGCTGGTAGAAGTGGTTAATCAAAGAGAAGAAGTAGTTTGTGTCGCAACGATTTTAACGTTGGTGGCTAAACATTCTCCTTTCATTGATTTAAATGTGAAGGTCATTCAGAAAACTTTAAATGGTTTAACGGAAACAACACAGCCAAAATGGGGAAAAATGTCACCTCAGCAGATGATCGAGCATCTGGAGCATGGAGTATTGGTAAGTCTTGGTGAACCGGAAGCTGACAAATGTTTCACGCCGGAAGAACAACTGGAAAAATGGCAGGATTCGCTTTACAATCACCGAAAGATGCCGAAAGATTTCCCTGCTCCGTTCTTAGCAGATGATGAAAAGCTTTTGGAATTAAGACATAAAAACCTGGATGCAGCCAAACAGTCATTTCTGGACAATCTCAAGAGATTCGTAATCTACTACAAAGAAAATCCGCAGGCAGAGCATATGAATTTCGTATTCGGAAAGCTGAATAAGGAAATGTGGGAACTGATGCACCGTAAACATTTCACGCATCATTTTGAGCAGTTTAATTTGATTTAACAATATACCCATGTAGCAGTTTAGCAATAATTGCTACATTTTTTTTATATTGTATTGTGGAAAATTTAGCAGACAAAATAATTGAATTCAATAAAAATTTAACATATAATGGAAAGCTTCCGGAGGATTTTATGGTTTTGAATCCATATCTAGACAATCCTGAAACATTGGAGGTAATGCAAAGGTTTTATCATAAATTTTACAACGATTCTCTTCAACGGAAATTTCTTATCGGAATCAATCCGAGTCGTCACGGAGCGGGAGTTACAGGAGTTCCTTTCACGGATACAAAACGCCTGGAAAGTGTTTGTGGAATTAAAATGACTTCAGCATACACCCATGAAGTGTCATCTGTTTTTGTGTATGATATGATTGCAGAATATGGCGGTGCAGAAACGTTTTATAAAGATATTTATATAAATTCTCCATTTCCCCTTGCGATCGTGAGGAAATCAAAAGGAAGCTGGATTAATGCCAATTATTATGATGATAAAGCTTTGTTTAATGATGTTAAGGATTTTATGATTGATTCCTTGAAAAAACATATTAGTCTTAATATTGATACTTCAGAAGTTTTTATCATGGGTAAAAAGAATGCCGATTTTATTTCAAAACTCAATCAGGAAGCTGATTTGTTTAAAAAGATGACCGTTCTGGAACACCCACGATATATTCAGCAATATAAATCGAAAGAGAAGCAATTGTATATTGACAAATACGTTTTAGCTTTAAAAAATTAAAATCCCCTGAATTAAATTCAGAGGATCTTACATCACACACTTATGTATTAGAATCTTCCCGGTATAAATTATTATATCAAAAGTTTTCCTGGTTATTAGTTCTTATTGATATACGTTTTTACTACTTCTTGATGATTTTATATGATTCCGAAGAAGATTTTACGATATAAACTCCTTTTGGAAGTTCACTGATATCTGTTTGATTTACCCCTTTTCTGGCTTCAACGGTTTTAACCAGTTGCCCGGATTGGCTGTAAACTTCAAATTTAGAATTCTCTGCAGCTTCGATCGTAAGAGGTCCGCTCGTAGGATTCGGGTACATTTTAATTTCTTTTTTGGAGGCTTTTGCTTCGTTAGCTGATAATACTAAACCGCTGTCTTTCACCCAGGTAAATGCATCAAGTGCAAGATATTGGAAATTTCCACCGGCAGTAATCTGTATTTGGTCAAGGACGATGTTACTGTAATTTTGACCATTTAAATTCGTAAGGTCAATCAAAGTATATCCATTGGTAGTACCAAGTGTTGCAGCAAACCCTGTCGTTTTAGTTTGTGTAAACTTTGTTACTCCCGATAATTTTCCGGTAATAGTAAGTGTCCCTGCCACTCCCAGTGTTGTATTTCCAGCAGCAGCATACACCCAGAATCTGTTTACTTTAAACAAATTGGAAGTCGTTTTAATACTGAATGATGTTCCTGCTGATTGATTTCCTGATCCTGAGTTATCAATGTACCTGTTATCATTTGCAGTACCATTCCACCCTGTATTAGGATAAGCAGCCTGAATATCGTAAGTATTTACATTTGATATAATGTTGAAAATCACTCCGTTGTCCGTAAAGCTTGTGCTTCCGTTAGATTCTGTCTCAAACTGTTCTGTGCTAGTCTGTCCAAACGAAAAGATCGAAATGAAAAGAGCACAGATGCTAGAAAGTAAAGTACTTTTCATGATTTAAATTTTAAGGTTGATAGTTATTGTCTCGATGGGTAAATGCCTACTACACAGATAATATAGTTAAGTCCTAAGTATGGAGGCATATTATTGATTGGTAAATTCTGCCCTGTAAAAGTTACTGAACCCGGATTAATCACAGTATCCGGAGCAGCATCTATAAAGCTAGGAACTGAAATAAAATCTCTTCCCGCCTGTGTTCCTGACACAGCAATTGAAGAAGATGATGACGGTGAAGCAGATGTTGCGTTAGATTTTGAAACTCTCATCTGGCTTACCATCGAAGGAAGATTTGAATTGAGAATCGTAGTCTGAGGTGTTCCTGAAGCTTCTCCCAAAGCAGCGCTTTTACCGGTGTTTGAAGTTCCGGCACCAATTGGCATACGACCATTCAGGTTAGGTAAAGCGAATGTTGTTCTTCCGTCACCTCCATAAGTTGTCCCTAGGATTGCGAAAAGTGCCTGATTCTGATTAATACTTAATAATGCACCATTGCATAGCATATATCCTCTTGGTGCGAAATTTCCTGCGAAAAGCTTTATGGTTCCAATTAATTCTTCGTCCATGATTATTGTATTTGGTTGTTAGTATTTGTAATAATGTAAAAAAGTTATGGTCTTGAAGGATAAATTCCCTCTACACATATAATATAGTTGATTCCTAAATATGGTGACATATTGTTAACAGGTAAGTTCTGACCGATAAAAACAACAGCCTGCGGGTATATCACAGTATCCGGAGCAGCATCTATAAAGCTCGGAACGGCTATGAAATCTCTTCCTGCCTGTGTTCCGCTTACGGCAAGCGATGTTGTAGCAGATGGTACAGCCGTTGTTGCATTAGATGAAGAAACCTTTAGCTGACTTGCAAAACTTGGTAGGTTGGATGCAAGAAGTGTATTCGTAGGAGATCCGTCTTCTTCTCCCAACTCATAAGACAATCCTGTGGTTGAAGTTCCTGTACCAAGCGGAATTCGACCATTTAGGTTCGGCAGACCAAATGTTGTCCTTCCGTCACCTCCGTAAGTAGTTCCAAGAATTGAATAAAGAGCAGTGTATTGTGCAATGCTTAAAAGGCTACCGTCGCATAACATGTAACCTCTGGGTGCAAAGTTTCCTGAGAATACTTTGATTACGCCCATTAATTCGTCGTCCATGATTATTAATTTTTTTCAGTTTTAAATTCCTACTCTCTTAGGGCTTTTCGGATTCCGCCTTTGATTGTGAATTGTTATAATTATTCACACCTCAAAGTAACAACAATCGCGAGTACTCCAATAGAGTAGAAAATACTAAATTGAACATTCCGTATTTCTACGGATGCATTACAAATGTATCAATAATTTGTTAACTATTGTTAATTATTGGTTAAATATTTAAATTATGATTAAGATATTTTCAATGATATTTATTTTATTTAATTCTCGTATTGAGGATGTATCTTTATTTAAAGGGGATTACGCTTGAAATTATGAATGAGTTGGGATAAGTATTTTTTACTAAAAAATTTATTCTTAAAGAACGCTTTCTATTTATTATTTTTGTATAAATCCAATTAAAACTAGAAATGAACGAATTCGTAGTATCTGAAGTAAAAAACAATATCGCCGAAATTACTTTCGGAACTCCTAAAAGCAATTCTCTTCCAGGAGCTATTCTTGAAAAATTAGCACAAACCATTCTCGATGAAGGAGCAAAAGATGAGGTAAAAGCAATTCTTATAAAAAGCGAAGGCGAAAAAGCTTTCTGTGCCGGAGCAAGCTTTGATGAATTGCTGGAAATTGAGGAACTGGAAAAATCCACAAAATTTTTCGGAGGTTTTGCCAAAGTTCTGAATGCCATGAGACACTGCGGTAAAATTGTAGTAGTGAGAGTCCAGGGTAAAACTACAGGTGGCGGAGTAGGAATTGCCTGTGGTGCAGATTACTGCTTTGCAACAAAAAATTCTGCATTGGCTTTGACGGAAATCAATTTGGGAATCGGCCCATTTGTAATCGGTCCTTATGTAGAAAGAAAAATCGGAAAATCACAGTTCTCAGCAATGGCTATTGATGCAGATTTCAGGTCGGCAGAATGGGCTGAACAGCATAATATTTACCATTCCGTTTCTGAAAATATTGAAAAAATGGATGCTAAGCTTGAGAAATTCCTTCAGACACTTGCTTCAAGAAGTAGTGATGCTTTAGCTTTGATTAAAAAGGTTTCCTGGGAAGGTACAGAGCACTTCAACGAATTAATGCCTGCAAGAATTCACATGAGCGCCAGCCTGATTCTGGAAGATTCTGCAAAGAAAAATATTGAATCTATTAAGGAAAGACTAAGAGCGAAATAAAATAAAATTCTTTTTATTCTGAATACAACCGTTGGGCTTCCCAACGGTTTTCTAATTTAAATTCAATATTAAATTTATTTACAGATTTTTTTCAAAAACATTTTGAACATTAAAAAAAAATAATAACTTTGTAATTCAAAGTTCTTTTTATGGAATCAAAAAACTATCACGAAGACTTATCACACATCCGTTCCATGATGGAGCGTTCTTCAAGATTTATTTCTTTAAGCGGATTATCAGGAGTTGTAGCGGGTTTGGCGGCTATCATTGGTGCTGTGTATGTGTATTTTGTTTTTAAAAGAGAAGGAATTGATTATTTTGATGGTGACAGGAATATTTTCGGGCCTTCTTTGGTGAAAGAACTGATTTTCATCGGAACCGCGATCCTTATTGTTGCTATTCTCAGCGGATATCTATTTACAGCTCAGAAAAGCAAAAAGTACGGGCTGAAGATTTGGGATGCAACGACAAAACGCCTGCTCGTCACTTTTGCGGTTCCGCTGGTTACTGGCGGGTTATTTTGCCTGGGGCTTCTTTATCATCATCTCTTTGTTTTCGTAGCACCAGCCACCCTTATTTTTTACGGATTGGCTCTTGTAAGTGCAGAGAGATACACTTTGACCGATGTAAAATACCTGGGATATTGCCAGATCATTTTGGGATTAATATCATTATTTGTTTTGGGTTGGGGACTGCTTTTCTGGACGATCGGGTTCGGAGTGCTGCATATTGTTTATGGTACGATCATGCATATTAAGTACAAATAATACTACTTTTGCAGATCTAAATTGATATAATAATGATAAATCAACTCAACAAAGAATTCGAAAGCCGTGTAAGATTGGGCATTATGTCTGTTCTGATGGTCAACGACTGGGTTGATTTTTCTGAAATGAAAAGTCTGCTCGAGATCACTGATGGGAATCTGGCAAGCCACAGTAATGCGTTGGAAAAAGCATCATATATCGAAGTAAAGAAAGAATTTGTCGGAAAAAAACCTAAAACATCGTATCGTGTTACACAAAACGGTAGAAAGGCTTTCACCGACCATTTGAATGGATTGGAAAAATTACTCGGAAAATAAGAGGAAATTTTTTTTGATTTTAAACTTTGAAATACAAAGTACTTTATAATTTAAAACTTAAATAATGATTACACAAAAACAAAAAACAACAATTATTTTCGCTGTACCTGCTTTATTGCTTGCCACAGTATTTTTTGCAAATCTTTTGCTGAAAGACTGGAATTGGTCAATATTCGATTTCATTGTCGCGGCAGTAATTCTTTTCGGAACTGCTTTTTTCATAAATCTTGTGGTGTTTTCCAACAAGACATTTATCACCAAAGTGCTGATTTCATTGGCTATACTGATGGTTGTTTGCCTGGTTTGGGTAGAATTGGCTGTAGGGATTTTCGGGAGTCCTTTTGCAGGAAACTGAAATTAATATTTGATTCTGAAATATCTTGAAAATTTAATTTAAAAAAATGAGAAAAAGATATAAAATAAATAGAGTGGTATATGTGTATTTCTGCATTAGCTGGCTTATTGGTTTGGCTCTTTTAATAGCGTTAGTCGAAGATGCAGTTGGTATTGTATTTTATTCTCTAATTTTTATTTCTGCAGTGAATATGTTTATAAATATCATTTCAATAATAGTGTTGATTGTCTTTTATTTCACTTTTACTGAAAATAAAAAAGAATTTAAAAATTCACTGATTCTATTGATATTCAATTTTCCAATTCTGTTTTTTTCATTTCTCTTATTAATTTCAAATCAATGAAATATGAAAAATATACGCGTTCAATTTCTGCTTTTTATCTATGATAAAACCCAAAAGCTTTACCGGAAATATTTTAAGAAAAAGAAAAGACAATGGCAGTTTACGGAAAAACAGCTGTTGGAATTTCAGGAAGATTCTTTGGGAAGGAAATTAGGTGAATTTTATAAGAAACACGGTTTCAGTATGATTCCGAAAATGGAAAATCATGACGTTCATCATCTGATCACAGGCTGTGGGACTAATTTCGAAGATGAAATTGCCATGCAGTTCCTGCTTTTGGGAAATGGAAAACTCAATGCGCATCTTTTAGCAGCTATCGTTTTGGGAAGTCTCATTTTACCGGAATATTACAAGATTTATATCAAAGCATACAAAAAAGGACAGAATATGCGCCCGTTTTATGAATGGGATTTTGAGGCCTTATTATGGCAAAATTTTGAACATCTGAAAGATTTTATTCAACAAAAAAATACGAAGGTTTACTTTTAAAAATTAAATAAAAAAACTATGAAAACACATCACTATATCTTTCTTACAACTGTTTTGTTTATTGTTCTGTTTTACGATCAGAATGTCGGAATGAATCTTGGAATTATAACCGTAATCTATTCCACTCTTACGTTTTTCAGAACAGCTGTTAAAAACAGAACGCCCACGTTCTTTTTCCTTTTAATCACAAGTTTATTATCGGCGGCGGCATTCGCCTGGTATGGAGATTTTCCTTCATTTTTGGCTGTCGTAAGCTCGGTGGTTCTTTTGGGCTACCGATCAAGAAACAGAAGAATGAAAATTCTTTTGCTGATTCCGGTTATTGTTACCAACTGCTCTACATTTTTATGCAGGTTTTTTAGCTTTGACAAATGGCTTCCAAAAAGAAAAATTCCGGGATTCTGGCAGAAAATGTTTGCATTTATATTTATTCCGTTACTGTTGATTGCTGTTTTCTTTGGAGTTTACTCGGCTGGAAGTGACCATTTTGCCAATCTTTTCACAAATATTGAACTTGATATTAATTTCTGGCAGCTCATCGTCATTACTGCTTTGGGACTTTTTGTGGCATTTAATTATTGGAATTATGTTGTTGAAAAAACTATTTATAAAACCAATTCCATTTTAAATAACGATTTTAATGAAAGGGATAAAATTCTGAAACCTACGTATTCTTTTTTTGATCTTGACACGGAAAGAATGAGCGGCGTAATTTCCTTACTGGCTTTAAATATTTTGTTGATATTTTTCATTATCACCTATAACTATGAACAGTTTTTTGAAACAGTAAAAAGTCCATCCCGGCTTTCCCAGGAAACCCACGAGAGAGTGAATGTCGTCATTATATCCATCGTTATGGCCATTTTTGTGATCATGTTTTATTTCAAATCCAGCTTTAATTTTGATCCTAAAGCAGGCTTAATGAAAATTTTAGCAAAAGTATGGATCTTCCTGAATGCTGTTCTCGTAATTTCAGCGTTGGTGAAGAATTTAGAGTACATTGAAAATTATGGGTTTACTTACAAAAGACTTGGGGTATATGCATTTTTAATTCTTTCACTCATAGGACTGGTGATGACGTTCATTAAAATACACCTTAGAAAAAGAAATGCATTTCTTTTCAATGTGATGACATGGTATATTTATGGGACAATTCTGGTCTGCAGCTACATCAATTGGGGCGGAATCATCACCTCCCAAAATATGAAACGTAAAGATTTTGTACTAAGTTATTATGAAACAACAATTAACTTCAATGAAAAACAATTACTGGAATATGCTGAAAAAAGACATGATGAAAAGCTTAAACAGGAAATACTAAATAAAGTAAAACCCCAACACGAAGAGAAAATACTTTCAAAGATTTTATATTATCAGACGGTAAAATAATCATAAACTATAATTGATTTTCTTTAAATTAAATCCTAATATTTTTTTAAGTTAAAAATACCCCTAATGGAATAATTTTGGCATCTCCATATAGTCGAAGTTTGAAGTCTTTTAAATGTTAGAAGATTTTAAATTTAAGTTTATCATTAAAATAACTATTATGAAAAAGATATTTTTGCTTATCCCGCTGATCATCCTATCCTGTAAAAAAGAATCGAAAATACAGGAAACACAAAATACAGATTCATTGGCGATAGCAACTGCATCTCCGGAAAAAACAGATTCTTCTGCAGTAAAGATGAAAGATTCCATTATCAATAATGCTCCGAAAACAAAAGAAGTTTTACGAACCGGGGTTATGAGGGAAGTAAAAGACGGGCAGATCATAAGAACTGTAGATGGTGAGCATCTTCCAATAACATTAGGTGAAGAGTTTACTAAAGATAATCAGGAACTTGTCCTCAAAATTACCGATTTCGGAAACCCTGAAATAAAGGCCAGAATTTCTACCAAAGAGAAAGATTTTAATATACGTTTTAATCAGATAAAATTGCCGAACGGCGATTATGACGGACCTTTCGGGAGAAATCTTACCTATGAAATAAAGAATAAAGGCGAAGTATGGCTGATTATCGGGAAAAGCAATATGGCTTCAGGAAACACCAAAGGAAATTTCACGGTAAGTATTGAATAATATTTAACAATTGGTATAATTTCTGCTTAAAAAACTTTAAAATTTATCATTATGAAAAATATAATTTTGACAGCGGCAGTGGCCTCGCTCGCTTTGGTAAGCTGCGGAACAGTGCAGTCGTTGGTTCAGAATACATTTCCTTATACAGCTAATGTTTTGATTTCTACCGGCGTTCCTGCAGATAAAGAAGTTTCTTCTACCGCTACGGCATCGAATGTGCAGACCTGGTTTGGGGGGAACAACAATGCGAAAATTAAAGATGTAAGAATTTCTGATGCTAAAGTTTCTGTAGTATCACCTTCGGGAGGAAATCTTAGCGCTTTCAAATCCATTAAAGTTTATATTTCATCAAGCGGAACAGGCGAAAGACTGGTTGCTTCCAGATCAAATATATCAACAAATGCATCAGGTCTAAATCTTGATCTTGAAAATTCAGGGTTTCTTGATGAAGTTGTAAAAAGTACGGGTGTTACCGTAAGAACGGTTTATGAGCTGAAAAACCAGACAAGTTCAGACATGAATCTTAAAATAGCACTTAATTTCAGCAGTATTCCTGCGAATTAATTTTTTTATAAAAGTTTATTTGAAAAAACGTCTTTCAGCGATGAAAGACGTTTTTGTTTTATATAATTAAAGATTATTTGAAATCTACCAACTCAACATCAAAAATAAGTGTTGATCCGGGAGGAATGATATTTCCGGCACCATTGTCG
>Ga0065704_10071540_pt1 | contig 10764 bp, 11 predicted proteins | sample SwiRhicommuniRL2_FD_59091 | JGI IMG/M metagenome (GOLD analysis project Ga0065704, IMG submission 59091) | Switchgrass rhizosphere bacterial communities from Rose Lake, Michigan, USA - RL2 v2 (version 2) | ecosystem: Host-associated > Plants > Roots > Rhizosphere > Soil | place: East Lansing, MI | reverse complement strand
GGCCGAAGAATGGCTGGCCGGCCGCGGCTTCGTGAAGATTTCGAAGTCCGGCGCGCTGCTGGTGCGCCAGCTCTCGGACTCGCTGGTCTACCAACCCTCGCGCCTGATGTTCGAAGCCGAGCCGGTGCTGAGCGACGGCATCGAGCGCGTGACACCCGAAGGCGGCCGCGTGCTGGTGCGCGCCGAGCGGCCCAAGGGCGCGCCGTTGCGCGCACGCACACCGGAAGGCCTGCTCGACGTGAGCGCCATGACGCCGCTGCGCGAGATCGACATGCGCCGCTTCGAGACGATGAAGCGCCAGGCCAGAGACGGCCGGCGGCGCGAGGCGAAGAAGATAGCCATCAACTATCAGCGCGAGAACGCCATAGCGAATGGCCTCGACGCCGAGGTGGGCGAACGGTTGGGCCTGATCGCCACGCGCGCGTTGGGCGACCGCAAGCTGCCCGCCACGTGGGAGATCGCAGTGAAGGACATCGGGCGCCAGACGGTGCAGCAGATCGTCGACGCGTTGCCGACCTCGCTGGGCTTCAGCTGTGCCGACCCCTTCGACACCTGGCGCCCCGACCTGGAGCCAAAGCACTTCGACAAGGCCGAGATCGTGCGCATGGGCGACCGCGTCGGCGTCTGGTCGCACAAGCTGCAGGAGTTCTTCGAGTTCACCGACGACCGCGCGGCCGATCTGTCCTCCCCACTGGCGCTGGCCGCCGAGAAGCTGTGCGGCCTGGTCGAGTACCCGGAGCCGGCCGGCAAGAAGTCCGCGCCGCTCGTGAACATCACGCACGGACTGGCCGTGCTGCTGGGCGAGCTCGACGCGCTGCCCTCGTACAACGCCAGCACGATGACGATGGATCGCGCCGACGTGCCCGACACGGGCGACCTGCTCGACGCGCTGTCACGCATCGGCTGTTGCAACGTCTCGAAGAAACCGATCGAGGATGCCATCGAGACGCTCGCGCACCGCCGCACGACCGACCCGTGGCGTGACGCGGTGCTCGCGCTGCCGCAATGGGACGGCGTGCCGCGGCTGGACACGTTCTTTCCCGACCTGTGCGGTGCATTGCCCTCCGAGGCGCTCACGCTCACGACGCAACTTTTCTTCGCCGGCGTGCTGATGCGCCAGCTCAAGCCCGGCGCGCCATGCCCCGTGGTGCCGGTGCTGATCGGGCAGGGCGGCCTGGGCAAAGGACTTTTCGTCGCCGACATGGCCGAGGCGCTGGGCGTGCCGCCACCGCCTTCGCTGAAGTTCGCGGATGAGATTCGCATGACCATGGCCGCGAGCGTGAGCGCCATCGCCGAGCTGGGCGAGATGTCCGGCATGGCCAAGCGCGACGTGGACGACGTGAAGCAGTGGACGACGGAGTGCCAGGACGTGTACCGCGCGCCCTACGAGCGGCGCGCCACGGCGCACCCGCGGCGTTTCGTGCTGCTGGGCACGGCCAACAAGAACGAGCTGAACCGCGACGAGACGGGCAACCGGCGGCTGATGCCCGTCGAGGTGCTGCGCCCCATCGAGCGTGCGTGGGCCGGCGAGGCGCGCCAGATCTTCGCCGAGGCAAAGGCGCGTTTCGTCGAAGATGAGTCGGCCTACCTGCGCCTCGTGCGCCATGCCGCCGACGCCGTGTTCGCGTTCAACCAGGCGCAGATGCGCGACGGCATCGGCGTGCCGGTGTCGGACGTCGATGACGTGCTGCCCGACCTGCTGCGCAAGCTGCTGCGCCAACACTCGCAGCTCGGCTTCGTGCCCAGCTCGGCCGTGCGCCTCGCGCTCGATGCGAGCCCCAGCGGCAAGACCATTCGCACCCGTGAGTACACCCGCTGGCTCACGACCCGGGGCTGGCAACCCGCGCGCACGATGGACGCCCGGGGGTGGAAGCCGCCGGAGGGCTACGAGGTGCCGGGCGAGTCGAACGTCATTCCGCTAAGTCCCTTTGCCAAGGTCGGGAATTGACATTTCCGAAAGATTGCGTTTAGAATTGAGCCATCGACAACGCAACCTGAAGGAACCTGAAATGACCAAGATCAAGACCCGCAAGCTGTACCAAGTGCGCAATCATCCGAATGGCGGTATGTCTTCTGGTCGTTGCGTCGGCCACAAGGCGCGCCTTCTCCCACGCACTGCCGCGATGCGCATCGCGAAGCGCCTGCGCAAGACCGGCCTGTTCATCACGGTCGACCCGATCATGGTGAACGTGACGCCCGAACAGGCCGCTTACCTCGACGCCCGGTATTGAACAACCTACCGCCCGAAAGGGCGGCTTTACTCCATGACCACCAGCACCGCACAAACACATTTCACGGTCGAGCAGGCTAGCCGCTGGCTTACCTGCGCGCAACCGGTCCCCCTGCCGCTGCTGCAGCGCCTGGGCAAGGACTGTTCCATGGTCTGCCGCATCCGCGGTGCCAAGTTCGTCGATGTGCCCGTGCAGGGCAAGTCCTGGCCCACCGAGCGCGGCTATCCGGCTGCGATCATCCAGGAGGTGTTCCTGGCCAACCCGGACACGCGGCGCTTCGTGCCGAAGGCCGTGGCGACGCCTGCACCCGCACCACGGCGCGAGCCGGACCCGGCGCCTGCGCCGAGCTATTTCGCTCCTGCGGCTGCACCGACATGGGACTTCAGCCCGCCGGCACCCGCGCCGGCGTACGAGGCACCTGCACCCGCTCCGGACTTTAGTTCGGGCAGTGGTGGCGATTTCGGCGGAGGCGGCGCCTCCGATAGCTGGTGAGCGCGCCGGCACAGGCCCAACAGGGCCATCGCTACCGCTGGTACGACCTCTACGACGTGCTCGCACTGGAGGCCGGGCGCGGATGGGTGCGTGTCGCACTACTCGCGCCCGACCTGCCCTGGCTCGGTCCGCAGCACATAGCCGACGCAGCGGACCTGACACCGCTGCCGATGCGCTATTTCCACGGCGAGGTGCCACGATGACCCACTACGCCAACACGTTCGCAGCGGTGCGCGACGTATTTCCCGAGATGAGCATGGGCGAGGTGCGACACGCCTGCAACAAGATCGGGAACTACATCCGGCGAGCGCATCAGGATGTCTACGAACTGGCCGTGTCGGCGCGACCCTTCCGCGCCGAGCCCGGCTACTTCGACTTCGAACAGTTCGAAGCCGGCGGTCGAATCGTCTACGTGCGCCTCACCGTGGATTGAACGCAATGAGCATCAAGCCCGCCTACTACAACGAGATCGACGAGTACGCCGCCCAGTGGCTGCGCAATCTCATCGCCGCCGGCCACATCGCGCCGGGCGACGTCGACACCCGCTCCATCGAAGACGTGAAACCCGATGACCTACGACCTTACACACAGTGCCACTTCTTCGCCGGAATCGGAGTCTGGTCCCTCGCCCTGCGACGAGCAGGCTGGGCCGACGACCGACACATCTGGACCGCCAGCTGCCCTTGCCAGCCTTTCAGCGCGGCAGGTCAAGGCGCTGGGTTTGCTGATGAGCGGCATCTCTGGCCCCACCTCTACCATCTCATCGATCAGCGCCGGCCTGCAATCGTCGTTGGAGAACAGGTTGCGAGCAAGGACGCAGACCCTTGGCTCGACCTTGTACAAACTGACATGGAAGCCGTGGACTATGCCTTCGGGGCGGTCGCGTTCCCGTCTGCGGGCGTCGGTGCGCCGCACATCCGAGACCGCACATACTGGGTGGCCCACGCCAACGGCAGCGTTAGCGGAGAAGGGCGTACGGACTTTCGAGGGCGGTTTGATCGAAGCGATGCGCAACCACGGGCCGGATCTGGCGGCTGCAGCGTGCTTGACGGGTTGGCCTACGCCGCAGGCTCGGGACCACAAGGGCGCGAGCCTGCCAGGCAACGAGCTGATGCACAACGCGCGGCCGTTGAACGAAGTGGCGCGGCTGGCGGGGTGGAATACGCCGATGGCGGGCACACCGGCGCAGAACGGGAACAACGCCGCAGGCAACAACGACAGCAGCCGGAAGACGGTGGAACTGGTCACGGCAGTACAGGGCCCAGCGCGGTTAACGGTCTCTGGCGAGATGCTGACTGGCTCTTCTGCCGGGATGGAAAGTGGCGGCCAGTTGAACCCGGCACATTCCCGCTGGCTCATGGGGCTGCCGCCCGAGTGGGACGCCTGCGCGCCTACGGAAACGCTGTCAACGCTGAAGCGGCGCGTGTCTGGATCGAAACCGTGATGGACTGCACCCCGGCGTGACGCGCGCTTGCAGCGGCACAAAGGCGCGCTTATAATAAGCGCTCCATTCTCTTAAGCTAACACTAACATGCCAAAACTCGTCCCTCGCTGGTACCAGGCCGAGGCGCGCGACGCCGCGCTGTCCGCGCTGATGGCTGCGCAGAACACGAACCCCCTCGTGGCTATCGTGACCGGTGGCGGCAAAGCACTGCTCGCGGCGATGCTGATGGAGTCGCTGTGCCAACTCCAGCCCGGCGCGCGCGTCATGTGCCTGGCCCCGTCGATGGAGCTCGTGAAGCAGAACGTCGAGGAAGCCATCGGCTATCTGCCGGCGGCGCTGGCCGCGCGCGTGGGCGTCTACTGCGCCGGGCTCGGCATGAAGGAGCGGCTGTCGCAGCTCACGATCGGCACGCCGCAGTCGGTAGCGCGCCAGGTGAAGCGCTTCGGCCGGCAGGACTACGTCATCATCGACGAGGCGCACACCGCGAACATCGATCTGAAGACCTGGAAGTCCATCGTCAACGGCTTGCGCGAGAACAACCCCAAGGTGCGCTTCATCGGCATGACTGCGACGCCATTCCAGATGAAAGGGCTGCGTGTCGTGCCACTGACCGAATGCGGCCTGTTCGACACGAAGGTCTACGACCTGACTGCGGGGCGCAACTTCAACCGCCTGGTGCGCGAGGAATTCATCTCGCCCGTGGTGGCCCCGGCCATCCGCTTTCCGCAGATCGACACCGACAACGTCAAGACCAAGGGCGGCGACTTCGACGAGGCCGCGCTGGCCCAGGAGGCCATGAAGGTCACGCGCGAGTGCGTGCGCGTCGCGCTGGAGAACGCCACCGAGCGCAAGCACTTCATGTGGTTCGCCGTGAACATCGAGCACGCGCACATGATCGAGAACGCGTTGCGCGAGGCCGGCGAGTCGGTCGTGACGATCCACGGCGAACTCGAGAAGTCCGAGCGCGTCACCGGCGTGGCTGAATATCTGAAGAAGATGCACCGACACGTCGTCTCGGTGGCCATGCTGACGACCGGATTCAACGCGAAGTTCGTGGACTGCATTGTCGGACTGCGACCCACGCGCTCGCTCGTGCTGTGGCGCCAGATCGTCGGGCGCGGCCTACGCCCCTATCCGGGCAAGGACAACATTCTGGTGCTCGATGCCGGCGGCAACTTCGCGCGGCATGGCGCCATCAATGCAGAGATCGGTTCGGGCGACTCGCGCGCCGGCCTCTGGGAGTGCACCGACGCCGTCGTGCGTTCACCCTTCAAGCGAGGTGCGCCCAAGGTCAAGGACGGTGATGTCGAGCTCGCACCCCCGCCCGACCGCGAGCGCAGCGCCATCCGGTTTCCCGTGCACAGCGCCACGCAGGCCGAATACGACCTGCGCATCGCCTTGGGCCTGATGGACCCCGAGGCCGTGCCGTGCGGCTTTCTGAACGACGCCGAACACCTGACGTGTCGCCAGTGCGGGCGGCCGCGCCAGGGCTTCCTGACCGTGCGCACGCGCCGCGAGGCCGCCGAGCGCGGTCTGGGCGAGGATGACTCCTATGAGATCCACGACGAGGCCAACGTGGTGTTGGCCGACGAGGTGTGCCGCGAGACGCGCACACTGCCCGTGCACGACATGGGCATCGATCCCGAAGGCAACGGCGTGCTGAACTTCAAGTTCGTGACCGACTTCGGCGCGCACCCGTTGCGCCTGGACTTCGATCGGGCCAACGCCGACAACCGCTTCTACGCGATGGCGCGCAAGTTCTACGAGCGAGCCACCGGCCGCAAAGCGCCGGGCGAGGGCTACCGCGTGCTGCTGTCGCGCGAGCTCATCCCGAAGCCCGTGGATATCACGCTCACGAAGTGGGACGACGGCCAGATCTTCCTGACCGAGGTGCGCTGGGTGCGCGAGGGCAAGATGGAGGCGTTCCGGTATGACCCCGATTACGCGTGAGGCGGTGAAGATTGCCGACAGTCGAAGCCACGCCAAGGCAGTTGGTGCGCCTTACTACTGGGGCGCACCGTGCAAGCGCGGCCACACACCGCTGCGACATGCGACGGGAGCTTGTGTAGCGTGCGCCGCCGCGCGACGGGAGGCGCACAGGGATGATCAGCGCGCCTACGCGAAGGCGCACTACGCAGTCAAGCGCCAAGCGTATATCGAACGGGCAGCAGAATGGCGCCGTGCAAATCTAACCCGGCGCCGTGAGATCGCGAGCGCTTGGTCGCGCAACAATCCCAGCAAGGCACTCGCCAATCGATGGCGACGCATCGCCGCGCAGTTGCAGCGGACACCACCGTGGGCGGACCTCACAGCGATCCGTGCAATTTATCTTGCGTGTCCGCCTGGTATGCACGTTGATCACGTGATTCCTTTGCGCGGGCGACTTGTCAGCGGTTTACATGTACCTAACAATCTACAATACTTGACGCCAGAAGCTAATATGATTAAGCTTAACAAATTCGATCCAGAAGCTTACGTCCATGAATGAGCTATTGCTTTTTTTAGATTTTGAAACATGCTCGAAAGTCGACCTGCCCACCGAAGGCCTTGGGCGCTACCTCGTCGATCCGTCGACGCGCGCCTACTGCTTCACCTACCGTCTGCCGGGCATGGCTGCAACCGACATCTGGATCGAGGGGCAACCCATGCCGGACGCGGTCGTCGCGCATCTTGCATGCGGCGGCATGTTCGTTGCGCACAACGCCCCCTTTGACTACAACATCTGGAACCACGTCTTCCGGCGCCAGTTCCCGGCGCTGCCAGCCATCACGCGGCCGCAGGTGCGTTGCAGTGCTGCGCGAGCCCGCTACAACGGCCTGCCGGGCTCGCTGGAAGGTGCATGCGCTGCGATGGGCTTGCCGGTGCAGAAGGACACCGAGGGCGGCAAGGTCATGCTCGAGATCGCGAAGCACCCCGAGTGGATCGTGGCCGACCATCCCGAAGAATTCGCTCGGACCTTCAAGTACGCCATCATCGACACCGACGCGATGATCGGCCTGTGGCATACCACGCAGCCACTGCCGGCGCGCGAGCAACGCTTCTTCGAATTGGACATGGAGGTCAACGAGCGCGGCTTCGGTGTGGACGTCGAAGGCGCCGAAGCCATGGAGGAGCTCAAGCAACTGGCCGAAGCCCAGCTCGACTATCAGGTCGCGGTGCTCACTGGCGGCGGCGTGCTCGCGGCGACGGAAATCGCGAAGATCAAGGAGTTTGCGCGCGACATCGGCACCGAGGTGGACGACGCAAGCAAGGAGGCCTTGAAGAAGCTCGTCGCGCGCGACGACCTGCCCGCCGAGCTGCGCGAGCTGCTGTCGCTGCGACTGGACGCGTCGCGCGCACCAAAGAAATCGGCGGCCATCCTGCGCGCACACGTGAACCGGCGCCTGCAGCATTCGACCGTTTGGCACGGCGCGTTGTCGGGTCGCTCCACCGCGCGCGGCGCCGGCGGCGCGCAGACGCTCAACGTCGCGCGGCCGCGCCCAGGCAAGTCGGCCGAGCTGTGCGAGGCCTTCCTGGACGCAGCCAAGCGCCGTGACGTAGCCTTCCTGACGCAGCCCGGCCACGGGCCCATACTGGCCGCACTGGCCGATGCGCAGCGCCCGCTGTTCTGCGCCACGCAGACCGGACACACGCTGGTCGGGGCTGACCTCACCGGCATCGAGACACGCATGGTGCCGTGGCTCGCGAACGACGAGCCCATGCTAGCCGAGATCGAATCGGGCGTGGATGGCTACAAGTCCGAGGCCAGCAACATCTACAGCAAGCCCTACGAGGAGATCAACAAGGACGAGCGCCAGGTCGGCAAGGTGGTGCGGCTCGCGCTGGGCTTCGGCGGCGGCGTGGGCGCGTTCACATCGATGGCTGCGAACTATGGCGTCTACGTCGAGCCGGTCGAGTCCGAGCGCATCGTGTGGAAGTTCCGCGAGGCGCACCCGGCGCTGGAGTGCTGGTGGGCCATGATGGAGTATGCGGCGCTGATCGCGCTGGACACGCCCGGGCGCCCCGTCGATGTGCCCATCGGCCGCGGCGGGTGCACGAAGGCGACCTTCATCCGCGACGATCGCGCGCTGCGCATGGAGTTGCCTTCGGGCCGGGCTATCAGCTACCACAACGCCCGCCTGCACCTGGAGCCCGGTGCGAGCGTACCGCAGGCGGTCTACGACAAGCCCGAGGGCTACGTCGAAACGCTGGATCGCAAGATTCTGTCCAACAACATGACGCAGGGCCTCGCGCGGGACTTGTTCTGGGAGGCACTAGTCGACATTGGCCGCGTGGAGCAGATCGTGCACCACGTCTACGACGAGGTGCTGCTGGAGGTGCCTACCGAGCGCGCTGCGCTGCGCCTGGAGCAGCTGCTGGCCCGCCTGCGCATGAACCCGGCCTGGTGCCCGGGCCTGCCGCTGGACGCCGCCGGCTACGTGAACCCGCGCTGGCGCAAAGACTGAATTTCAACCCAAACCACGGAGAACATCTTGACCACCAACCTATCAGCGAACATCGCCAGTTGTTATATCGCCGGGCCTATGACTGGACGCGCGGATTTGAATTTTCCGCTGTTTCATGCCGTCGCCGCGCACTACCGCAAACTCGGTTGGCACGTCGTCAATCCTGCCGAAATCAATGTCGATCCGGCAGCAGGTTGGCTCGCGTGCATGCGCGCAGACATCAAGCAACTTGTGGACTGCGACACCATCGTAATGCTGCCGGGCTGGTCGTCAAGCAAAGGTGCGTCACTTGAACATCACATCGCGATGCATCTTGGTATGCACGTGATCCGCATGGCAGCACCGGAAGCTGAACAGATCGCCAAGTGGCACGCGTTGCAGTTGACCGACAAATCATTGACACCCGATTGACAAACCGGCATACTGGCCGAATGTTAACGCTGACACGGAACAAACCATGACCGAACCCCTCGATTACGCTACCTGCCCGCTGGAGCAGCTGAGCGTGAAAGACCTCACAGACGCGCTCGGCATCTCCGAGTCGGCTGAACTGCTGAACACCAGCGCCCGGGCCATCTACACGGTGCGCAACACCAGCGCGCTCTCGGCCGACCGCATGCTGAAGCTCATCGCCGCTGTGCGCGCCGATGAAGAGAACTGCCGCCGGCGACTGGTCGTGACGCGCCGCCTGCAGGCCGAGCGCGAGCGTCGCGCCGAGGCCGCCTGAATCCCTCCAACCACCTGAAATCTCAACATGAAACTCGAATTCAACGATCTCGGCGAGCTCAACGCATTCATCAACTGGGCCACGCATTTCGGGCGCGAAGATTGCACGCCCATCGGGCCGCGCGTCGGCGTCGATGGCAGCGTGGGTGACGTCGCGTTCGGCACGCCGCAGCGCCCGCTGACTGTTAGTCATGTTTCGCTGGACGATAAGCCCCCCGAAGACGGCGATTGCCGTGTGGTCGAGTTGCCTGGTGACCAGCAGGGCGACCCGGCAGCTGCAGAACCGACGCCGCGCCGCAAGCGGCGCACCAAGGCTGAGATCGAAGCCGACGCGAAGGCCACAGCAGAAACGCCCACGAAGCCCATCACCACCACGACCTACACGGACAGGACCGCGGTGACGGGCTCGGGTGAGCACCCGGCGCAGTCGCCCGCGCAGCAAGACGCAGCGCAGCCTGCTGGAGCAAACCCGTTCGAACAGGCCGTACACACGGGCGCTACGACCGAGGGTGCTACCAACAACGACGAAGGCACGGCCACCGAACCTGAGGTCGTGACGCCCTTTCAGCACCTGACGCGCGCTCGTGAGTTCATCGCCAAGCATGGCATGCCGAAGTACAACGAGTCGTTCTCCAAGGCCGGTCTCGACGCGAACGTGATGGCCTACACCGGCTACCAACGCGCGTTGCACTTGGCCGCACTGGACGAACTCGAAAAGGCCTGAGAGGCGCGCCATGTGGCTCATCGCAATCATGCTCCTACTGATGCTGCCCATGGCCGTCGCAGCGGTCGTGTACCTCGTCGTGGCCACTTGGCGCGTCTTGGACGCGCTGCTGCAAGGCACGATTGGCGCGATACGCCTCACGTGGCGCGCAGTGGTCTGGACATACCGGGCAGGTATCTGGGCACTGCGCAAGGGGCGCAGCACGGCCTACAGGCTGCGGCACTGGCATGCCATCGGCTCGACGTGGGCCGGGCAGTACCTGCTCGCTTCCTGGTTCGCGTGGTCGGAGATGCTGCGCCGCCGCTACGTCGCAGGGCAACTGAGACGATTGCGCCGTGACCGTGTGCACAAGTAGAAAGGCCCGCTTCGGCGGGCCTTTTCACGACAGCGCTTCGATACTTCGCCAGAGCGCATTGAGGTGCAGTCGCATGACCGCCTGCGGCAGTTCGGCCATGCCGGGATGCAGCGGTTGCGGCAGATCATCGAAAGGCGCCCAGCGGGCCACGGTGTGCTCGTCGTTGAGCTGCGGAACGAAGGGCCTAGCCACTGCGGCGCCGAAGCACTGGAAGCCGTCGCGGGACGTGTAGAGCGGCTCGAGCGGGCCGTCGTAGGCAATGCCGCACTCTTCCTGGAGCTCGCGCCGTGCAGCGGCTTCAGGTGTCTCGCCAGCTTCGATGCCGCCGCCGGGGAAGGCCCCCGTAC
>Ga0065704_10071537_pt1 | contig 10769 bp, 8 predicted proteins | sample SwiRhicommuniRL2_FD_59091 | JGI IMG/M metagenome (GOLD analysis project Ga0065704, IMG submission 59091) | Switchgrass rhizosphere bacterial communities from Rose Lake, Michigan, USA - RL2 v2 (version 2) | ecosystem: Host-associated > Plants > Roots > Rhizosphere > Soil | place: East Lansing, MI | reverse complement strand
AAATTTAGGAAAGACAATGCAGTATAAATAGAACTGATATAAAGTAGAGGAATGATTGAACTTTCTACAATCGCAATTAAAAAATTATCCCAGGTAGTATTGGTTTTTGAGGCCCAAACTTTAACTTTTTTTACCACAAAGAACTTAAAAAACTTAATGAGTAGAAAAAGGGCTAAAACAATTACAAATGCTATGAGCCATTGATAAATTGTATTTCCGAAGAAGGAATGATCAAGAAAATTATTGCTGTTGTTAATGTTTAAGTTTTTCATGATAAAGCTAGCAAACCTCCATGAATGGAAATTCGATATAATCATTAACAGCTTCCTTTAGCTGATATATGGGATAAACCCGATTAGAAAAAAAGATCATAATGGCTTATGGATAGAATTCAGTGAACTCAGACAGCCTTAGGCAATGATCTTGACAATTGATACAAAAATATAAAAAAATAATATAGATGTCAAGGAATCAGAAGCCTAAGGGAGTCGGCTCCAAGCCTACTTTTCAGCCATGAAGACAATTTCAGTCGTTCTGAAGATTTTAGCGGTTTTGTAAAATCGGCCACTACAATAGTCAAAGTATCCCTTTTTGCATTATCGATCTGCTGTGTCACTACATTCGCTGCAGTATAATTTGTCATTTCAGGATACAATGCCTTAAGTTCAGACTGAATATCTGGAAGTGGCTTTTGAAAGGATGAAACCTCGGGAACGGCCCCTTTAGCGGAAGAATCCCTTTTAAATACGTCTTCAAGAATACTTGCCTTAATTTGCGAAAAATCAATTTCCTGTTTTGCATTCAGGCCCTGGCGGATCTGTAACTTCGTGTTCATTAATTTATAATCTACCATCCTTTTACGGATTGTATCTATTTTAGTTTGCGAAAGTTCGTAACCTATTAACAGCAAATCAATTTCATTTCCACTTGAGCGGTTGTACTTCAGTGACTTGCTTACTACCTGTGTATTTTTAAACTGAAATTGTTCATTAATAAACCTTTGTGCATTACTTTCAAAAATACTTTTATCCACGATCCCATAAGCGAGGTAGATGCTAGGTAGCACTGCTATAGAAACAATTATCATTATGTAACGACTGACCTTTTTTTCTGTTTCCTTATCTTCAAAATGCGTCTTGCCAAATCGCAAAAAGCGGACAATTAGAAATGTGCTGATACAAATGAAAACGCTATTGATGAAATACAGATAAATTGCACCCAGAAAATAAAAGAAATTTCCTGATGCAAGCCCAAAACCTGCTGTACATAGAGGTGGCATCAATGCAGTAGCAATAGCCACTCCTGGAATCACATTACTTTTTTCCTTTCTGGTGCCTGCAACTATTCCGGCAAGGCCACCAAAAAAAGCAATAAATACATCCCAAATGGAAGGAGTTGTTCGTGCCAGCAATTCACTTTGTGCATCATGTAAAGGTGTTACCCAAAAATAGATTGTAGAAACGACTATACTAATTATGGTTGCAATGAGCAAATTACGGAGTCCTTTTTTTACCAGTTCAAAATCATTAGTCCCCACTCCCAAACCAATACCCATAATCGGCCCCATTAATGGAGAAATTAGCATTGCTCCGATGATAACGGCAGTTGAATTTACATTAAGTCCAATAGATGCTATCAAAATGGCGAAAATCAAGGTCCAGAGATTAGCCCCTTTAAAATCAGAATTTTTTTTAATAGAAATAACTACATCATTTTCATCTGCCTTATCCAAATGCAAATCAAAGCGTCGGGCAATAGAAAATTTAATCAGCCTAAGCAGTCTGCCTGCCTTTTTTTGTTGAGGTTCCGTCAAAATAAATATGCTTTATGAATATTAAAATCCAAGCAAAAGCTAGTCCATTTTTTTTCAAATCTCAGCATCTACCATCATTCATTTCGCATTTGCAGAAAAGAATCTTAGTCGCAAAATAAAATTAATTACTCTTTATAGTCTTTTTTTAAGGCTAAAAGAGCATCTCGAACTACCTGCTCTTTATTCTCTTTAAGGAGCAGACCATCCTCTAATAACTGATTAAAGAAGATTGAAAATTTCCTTGCTCCTTTGCTATTTAAATGCCAGGGATCTCTAAACTCATCTAGCTTAGCCGGGTAATCATTAAAGTCGAGATAATCCAAATCTTTATTTTTTTCACCCAGATATCCAATTAACGTTTCGCGATTAAACTGTACCCCATTAGTAAAATGAAGCGGACTTCTTATCAGATACACTTTTATATGGTTATCTCTAAATAAATCTAACAACCTTAACAACTGTTCTTTCTGAAATGAAGAAACATTTTTAAGGTGAAATTTTTGGTTTACATAAATCTTATTCGATGTACTATCCATAATACTGCTGCCATCAAAAAAATAACCACCGTAAAATTTCCTAAGAGCAGTGCTATCCAAAACCGTTAAATTCTTTAATTGCCTTAAAAAGGTTCGGCCAAAATATATTGCAAACAGGTCGCCAGGATTTTTCTTCAGCAAAACTTCATGATTGTAAGCTCGCATCGCATACGAATATTTGATATAATTACTCTGCATCAGATCTTTCCCCCAAGTCCAGTTATCCCTTTTATGTCCTATGTCTTCTATGTTATATTCTAAAAATACACCTTTTAGATTCTTGTTGGTCTTTATAAGTTGCTCTGCTTTAAGATAAGTATAAAAGTAGCATTCAGCAAAGCTCGAAAAGTTATAAGCGCTATGAATCAAACTATCGTTAAAATCAAGAGCGGGTCTTGAATTACCAATGATAATATAATTTTTATTTGGTGGTAGGGAATGGATCTCTTTGTTTCTTTTTTGCATAAGAAATGTGGTTATATAAGTTGATCCAGTTAACATCAACACTGTTAGCATAACAAAAGTAAAGGTCTGGGAGAGGAATTTCTGCATAGCTTAAAACTGAAAGTAAATGAATTCGTGTTGATTTCCACTGAAAAACAGGATCAGCCAGACATTTACAAAATAGAAAGACCACCTGACAGGCCTGGCCCATTTAAATCCAAATTTCTGTAATGCATATTGGTCTTCCCTGCCAAGCCATTCAATAATTATAAATGCTGTAATTAAAAGTAATGTTACATAAGGCATTTCTGATGGTACTGTAAACAAAGATTTAGAAAACATTCTTAACAAATAATCAAAAGCAGCGCCCACGCTTGTCGATCTGAAGAATATCCACGCAATAACAGTAAGCCCAAAAGTCATACCTATTAAGCCAAACTCCTTAATTGTTGGTAAAAGCCTTCCTTTTGCGACTATTTCAAGGTTAATCCTGTTGGTTTTTATTAAAACTGAGGGTAATATATATAGTGCATTCAATAATCCCCATATAATAAATGTCCAGTTTGCACCATGCCAAAAACCACTTATAATAAACACAATAAGTACATTTCTTATCTTTTTCCATGTACTACCCCTACTGCCACCTAAAGGGATATACAAATAATCTTTAAACCAGGAGGAAAGTGAAATATGCCATCTCCGCCAAAATTCGGCTATATCTCTGGAGAAATATGGAAACGCAAAATTCCTGAGTAATTCTATCCCAAAGAGCCTGGCCGTACCCAAAGCAATATCAGAATATCCAGAGAAATCGCCATAGATTTGAAAAGCAAAGAGAACAGCTCCTAAAGCAAGGGTGCTTCCAGACTGTTCGGATGAGTTGTTAAAAATCTGATTAACAACATCAGCGCAGCTATCAGCGATGACTATCTTTTTGAATAAACCCCATAAAATCTGCCTCAATCCATCTATTGCCCTGACATAATTAAAAGTTCTTTCTTTAATGATCTGAGGCAAGAGGTGAGTTGCCCTTTCTATTGGGCCAGCAACCAGTAAAGGAAAGAAGCTTACAAAAACGGAATAATTGATAAAGTCTCTCTCTGACTTAATCCTTTCCTTGTAAATATCTATCACATACGACAATCCGTGAAAAGTATAGAAAGAAATACCAACGGGAAGGATTATTTTTAAAGTCCATAAATCCACTTTAAAGCCAAACCCTCCGATCATTTCCGTAAAAGATCCTGCAAAAAAATTAAAGTATTTAAAGACACCCAGAAAACCTACATTAATTCCTATGCTTAGCCACAACCAAAACGTTTTTGCTCTATTAGTTCTAGCTTCTTCAATTTTGATTCCGCTAAAAAAATCCAATAATGTTGAGAAGATCAGCAGAAACAGGAACCGATAATCCCAACATGCATAAAAAAAATAGCTTGACACCAAAAGTAATATGTTCTGAAATCTTAAGTTTCCCTTTGTAACGAACCAATATAAAAAGAAAACAATGGGCAGGAAAATCGCGAAAGTGAAAGAATTAAATAACATAAGCCTCTTGATTTACCCTAAGTTAATAACAGCAACAAATTTCAGCACTACACATTTTCGATGAAAAACACCCAATTTATTGTGGTAAAGTGAGCAATTTTTCACATTAAGTGTGTAATGTGTGTATTACTTGTGAGAATTTCAACCAGTCATAGACAATGGGTTTTGATTTTCGCAAAGGTTATAAATAGCACTATAGTACGATACTACAAGATTTCCAAACTCTGGCACATTGTTGGTTATGCTTGTGTATTAATTGTACAAGTTAATCTCTATAAATATCAATAATCTATGCCACAAAATAATTATCCCATACCCGAAAACGAAATGGACAGGTTGGTTCATTTAGCTGAACTTGATATTGATTATAGCAACATCTCTGAAAGCTTTAAAGACCTAACACAACTGGCAGCCAAAATTGCAGACACGGAAATCTCACTGATAAACCTCATCGATTCCTACACGCAGTGGACTGTTGGAAAACATGGAATTGATCTGAACCAGATGACAAGGGAGGAATCTGTTTGCCAGCATACTATAATGAGCGATGAGCAGCTTGAAGTGGCTGACCTTTCCAGAGATGAGAGGTTTAATAAAAACTATTACGTAGATGATCCTTTTTCTCTTCGATATTATTTTGGGGTACCCCTAAAGAATCAGCAAGGCTTAAATATAGGTGCACTATGTGTTCTTGACACCAAGCTTAAAACAATTAACCCTGAAAAAATTGAGTTGCTGAAGATCATTGCAGCTGAAATAGTCAACAGATTGAAGACATATAAGGCTATGGATGTATTAAAGAATCAGATTAAACAGGCTAATGAATCTAAAAAAAAGGTTGCCCACGATATAAGGGGGCCTCTTGCAGGTATAATTGGTTTATCCGAAATAATCTCTGAACAAGGTAAAAGTGCTGATATTGATGAGGTGATGGATTTTATAACCCTGATCCATAGTGGAAGTAAGTCCATTCTGGATCTTGCGGATGAAATTCTAAGCGACGAAAATGAGACAAAGAACCTTAATAGTCAGGAGTTTAATCTCAGTAGTTTTCGAGATAAGTTAAAACAACTCTACAATCCACAGGCTATCTCCAAACAAATACAGTTGCAAATCAGTATCAATCAAGCCACCCAATATATACTTTTTCCTAAAAACAAGCTTTTACAAATCGCAGGTAACCTAATCTCCAATGCAATAAAATTCACACCAAATAAAGGTAGTATAGTGATAGAACTTGATCTGATTGTAAAATCAGATCAAAACATTTTAAACATTTCGGTTTCTGATACAGGAGTAGGCGTTACTAAAGGTGAAATAGCCCAAATCCTTGATGGAAATAGCCATACAACAAATGGAACAGATGGAGAAAAAGGATATGGATTTGGTCTTTCTCTGGTAAAACACCTGATAGAAAAACTTAAAGGGCAATTGGAAATTGACTCACAGATTGGTCAGGGCACTACTTTTAAAGTTGTACTCCCTATGAGTAATTTATAATTTTATTATCTTTAGGGATCATCCTAATGTAATGAATCATGCGCTTAAAGTTCCATCTGCCGTTTATATTTCTATTTTTTTCATTCCAGTTCTTACAAGCCCAGGATTCTGACGAATTGTTTACTAAGGCTCGCAGTGCCGCTTTTGATCAAAAGGATTACCCTACTGCAATTTCGCTAAGTAAACAAGCTTTGGTAAAAAGCCCGGATTATGCAGATATCAGGATATTTCTTGGCAGACTCTATACCTGGACAAAACAGCCCGACAGTGCCCGACAAGCTTTTAATCTAGTTTTAAATAAACAGCCCGATAATGCCGATGCTTCACTGGCATTTGCCAGTCTGGAATTTTGGGAGGATAATTCAGAAAAGGCACTTGAATATGTAAACTCCGGACTAAAATACCATAGTGATTCAAAGGATTTATTACTCTTAAAGGCAAAAATTTTAAATGATCTAAAAAGATGGCCCGAAGCGAACATAGAGCTGAATAAAGTTATAAAGGCTGACCCAAACATGACAGAGGCCAGAAACCTCGCTGCAAGGGTGAGGGAAAACTCTTCAAAAAACAAAGTTGGAGTAAATTACGACTTCATCTATTTCGACAAACAATTTAATAATCCATGGCACCTTGTAAGTGTAGACTATAGCCGTCAAACCAGTTTAGGTTCTGTGATTGGACGTGTTAATTATGCCAACCGATTCAAAACCAATGGGCTTCAATTTGAAATTGATGCTTACCCCCGCATTTCAAGCATTTTTCAGGCATATATTAGCGGTGGATATTCCAATAATGTTGGTGTATTTCCGCATTATAGAGCAGGATTTTCACTCTATGCAAATTTACCTGCCAGTTTTGAAGCAGAAGCCGGATTCAGGTATCTTACTTTTGGTGAATCTACCTGGATCTATACCGCATCAATCGGTAAATATTACAAGAGCTTCTGGTTCAATTTCCGAACTTTTATAACCCCATCAAATAATCAGATTTCCCAATCATTTGCCTTAACAACACGCTATTATTATGGAGGTGCCGACGATTATTTCAGTTTACGATTGGGTACGGGTCTTTCTCCTGATGATCCGCAAAACAATGTATTGATTGGTAGCACAAATTATAAGCTCAGATCAAACAACATTACCCTGGGTTATAGAAGAGCGTTTAAATCTCTGAACATCCTTATTGTTAATTTTGGACTTGACAATCAGGAGTATAAATTAGATACAAGAGGTACGCAGGTTGATCTTGGAATAGGATACATCAGACGCTTCTAGTAATGTTAAAAAGAAGAAAGATACTGATAATTTTGGTTGCTATTGCTGCCATTCCTCTATTAATGTGGCTGATTTGGCTTTGCACCCCTAAAACCAAAATGGTAGCAGCAATAATTGACAAAACAGTTCTGACAAACCAAGGTCAGGAACATATTTCGTTAACATGGATCCTTAACCATCAAAAATTCACCAAAACGAGCACTAAACCTTATCAAATTGCAAATGACTATTTTGGTTTTTTTCCCCTCGGTAATGAGACCTTTAGGCTAAAAGGCCTTGAGCGCTTTAGTTCTGATCAATTAAAACAGCTAAGTGAAGATGCAGACATGGTTTATTTTACGGATACCTATGGCATTTACAAAAATGAATGGTATACCCAAACGAACAATACCGAAAGATCTGGCATGATTTACGGAGGTATGAGTACACAGGACATCGAACTGCTGAAGTTGATGAAATCAAAAGGTAAACTAATTATCACTGAATTCAATAGCATTGGTAGTCCTACTCACTTAGATACACGCCGCAAATTCGAAGACCTATTTGCTATGCGCTGGACGGGTTGGACAGGACGTTTTTTTGAGAACCTAGATAGTGCAAAGAATAAAGAATTGCCAAGATGGTTAATCCGCAATTATAAAAGAGACAACAACAACAAGTGGCCGTTCACAAAAGCAGGAATTGCCTTTGTAAATGATAAAGATCAGGTAATTATTCTTCAGGACAGTACTGAGTTGAAAACCCCCATGCCTCATATTACCAGTAGTGCTTATGGGCAGGAAAATTTTGAACTTCCTGCAAAAATTAAATATGCGTTTTGGTTTGATGTGATCCAACCAGATCTTAAAACAAATACCCAAGTTGCAAGCTTTACAATTGATGTAAATACCACTGGTCATAAACTATTAGCTGCAAATAACCTACCTAGTGTTTTTCCAGCTGTGATTATGCACAGGGCAAAAGATTACCGGTTTTATTACTTTTCTGGTGATTTTTGTGACAACCCAATCTCTATGGGCACCTCCTATTTCAAGGGTATTGATTTGTTTAAGTGGATGTTTTATGACACTAGCGATCCAATGGAACGTACTAGTTTTTTCTGGAATTTTTATAAGCCTATGGTCACCAAAATTCTAAAAGAAGAACAAAAACTCAAAAAAATCCGTTAATTGGATGGTAGTGTATACTTTCTCAAAACAGAATCTGGCAAAATACCTGCGCCATTTCCCACACCTGCATTTCGTCTTTTAAAATTATCAAATGCATTTTTAAGTTTATTATACATTGAGCGATCCTCTACGGGCTCTTCTTGCATATCCGGTGTCATCTTGTAAAGTGAGGTCCCGTTGAGGTGATACTCACCCATAACGAAGTCGATTATGTCTGTTTTAGTCTGGATAAGCGGATACTGATGAATGTTACGGAAGTTTCTAGCGGTATCCAGACCTTCTCCCATCCAACTCGCCTTATTAGGCACCTTAAGCTTGTGAGAGTTCTTAAGGAAGCTAAGTATGCTTGGCGCAATATCAAAGTGCGTAGAAATTGAAGCAAATTGAGTATTACGCTTTAATAATGGCGAATATATGATCAGTGGGACATGATACCTGTCAATCTTGCTACTCATTGGAATTTCAGGCATTCTGTGATCTCCAGTAATAACAAAAATTGTATTCACAAAATCTTTACGCTTTTTATACATGTTTATGAACCCCCGTAGTGCATCATCAGTATACAAAATTGAAGAATACTGTAGCTTATAATTTCTATAAATATCTTTTTTGGATTCTTCGAAACCTAACTCATCCATACGCTGCTCAAACTTTTTAATGTATTTATCCTGATCATTGATCAGAAATGGATTATGACTTGATACTGTAAGAATAATATTAAGCTCTGGAGATTTTGATTCATTTTCAGCTCTGGTTGTGAGATAATGTCTAAACAGTTCCTTATCATTATAACCCCAGCTAAATCCATTTGATGTGGGAAGTTTTATATACCCTTGGGGAAATGATTTAATATCATTTACTTCATCAACATGATTCTTTTTTAAAAATAGAGACATATTATCGAAAGCCGCGTCCCCCCCATAATAAAAGGACGTAGTATACCCATTAAATTTAAGCAGGTTATATAACGAGGCGTGTGGTGGCATTTGACTTCCAAGTTCCAGAAAACCATTTTTTGAAAAAGGTAGTGATCCTACTAAAGATGGCAACACAGCAAAAGTACGTCCACCTTCACTTAAAAAATTCTTCCAGTATAAGCTTTTTCCCGACAATGAATCCAGAAAGGGGGTAAAATTACCAAGATACGCCCCCTCGTTAGTAAAAGCCCTGCCAAGCCCCTCTACCAAAACTATAACAATATCTGGTCTGGTTTCAGAATGATTAAAAAATGGGGTCAGTACATCCTGATCGTCCATCTCCCGGAAGAATGGATAATCAGAACCACCAATATATTTAAAAGATGTGGTCGTAGTTTTGGTATCACCATAGTCTCCGATGTAAGCATCTGAATAAATATCTTCTTCCTCATCCGGAGGATAAAAATGGGTATAGGAACTTTCAAAGAAATAATCAGTTTTATTGAGCATAAGGTTGTTCGCAAAATCCGATCGAAATGGCTTGCCATGTATTTCCTGCAAAGCTCCGCTAACTAAAAAGAACAAGGATAATCCAGGAAGCATTATTCCAAGCCATAATGGAACCTTTATTTTACCAGGCAAGAATTTCAAACCAGCGAGAACTAATGCAATCAGCAGTATGAAACTTGCTACAAGCTGAAAACTTATACCCCCCGATGCTCCAACAGTCTGCTTAATATCTGCTATTGAGTATCCATAAAGATCTGCACCTAAGGGTACTAATGAGGTATTAAAGTATTGAACCAACCCAATCTGAATGATAATTACGATAAGGATAAAAATTTTGAGCAATATTTTTGATAACCTTGGATAAATCAGTGCAAGCATTGTGAAAATGAGGTATTCAAAAAAAAGCCATTTAAACCAAAATACCACATCTGCCACTACCGCCCAAAAAAGAAACACAGACAATCCTTGTGGGAATTCATGGCTAAAGCCATTTAACAAAACCTCAAAAATCCGTATTAAGACAAGGGCAGCAAGCCAGACCAGAGTAATCTGGATAAAAACAAGTGTAGCTGATTTAAGGCGATTTATCATTCTTTAATTTGTTTTCTTTGTAAAACCCTGCCTGGTCATTTCACCCCAGGAATTCTTCTTCCTAAGCAGGTCAATATTGCCCTTAATGGCAGACCATACTACAAACGGATGAAAAATAAACGGCTCTAAAAAGGCAGTAACTATTAACATCAGCAAATCTTTATTGCTTTTATATTGGTTATAGGTAAGTACTTCCATGAGGATGGCAAATACAGAATAAAGAAACCCAAAACTGAATATAAAAAGAAGCAGACCAATAAAGAAGGACCAGTGAATTAAACCTAGAAGTACGAAGATAACAAAGCTCAGCAGCCCTAGAAATTCAACAATTGGTGCTAAAAATTCAAAAAAGAACCAGTAAGGATAGCTAATCATTCCTAGTCTGCCGTATTTCGGATTAAAGAACATTACTTTATGAATTTGTAAAGTCTCTATAGTTCCTCTTGTCCAACGGTTTCTCTGACGTC
>Ga0065704_10002101_pt1 | contig 10769 bp, 10 predicted proteins | sample SwiRhicommuniRL2_FD_59091 | JGI IMG/M metagenome (GOLD analysis project Ga0065704, IMG submission 59091) | Switchgrass rhizosphere bacterial communities from Rose Lake, Michigan, USA - RL2 v2 (version 2) | ecosystem: Host-associated > Plants > Roots > Rhizosphere > Soil | place: East Lansing, MI | reverse complement strand
GCCCATAATTTTGATGCATTTGGCATCAGTTTAAAAGATCTTAAGGTAGATATGGCAAAGATGATTGCTCGTAAAGACGATGTCATTGCGCAAAATACTGCCGGTATCACTTTCTTATTTAAGAAAAACAAGATTGACAGTTTCCAAGGTGTAGGTTCGTTTGTGGATAAAAACACCATTAAAATAACAAAAGCAGATGGTTCTACAGAACAAATTACTGCCAAAAATGTCATCATAGCAACAGGATCAAAACCAACCTCGTTACCATTCTTGCCAGTTGACAAAAAAAGAATTATCACTTCTACTGAAGCCCTTAACTTAAAAGAGATCCCAAAACACCTTATTGTCATTGGCGGTGGTGTAATCGGCCTAGAATTAGGCTCAGTATATGCTCGTTTAGGCTCAAAAGTCTCTGTAGTTGAATTTGCGAAATCTATCATAGGCACAATGGATGGTGGTTTAGGAAAAGAATTACAACGTGTTTTGAAAAAATCATTGGGTATGGAGTTCTACCTAGGTCATAAAGTAACAGGTGCTGCAGCAAAAGGTAAAACTGTAAAAGTAACAGCTGAGGATCCAAAGGGACAAGAAATCACATTGGATGGTGACTACTGTATCGTTGCAGTTGGACGTACAGCTTATTCTGAAGGTTTAGGCTTAGAGAATATTGGCATTACATTAGAAGAAAGAGGCAAGAAGATCCCTGTAAACGCACACTTAGAAACTTCTGTTCAGGGTGTATTCGCAATTGGCGATGTTATCACTGGTGCGATGTTGGCGCACAAAGCGGAAGATGAGGGTGTATATGTCGCGGAATATATTGCTGGACAAAAACCACACATCGACTACAACTTGATCCCAGGTGTAGTGTACACATGGCCGGAAGTAGCTTCAGTTGGAAAAACTGAAGAGCAACTTAAAGAGGCTGGCGTGAAATATAAAGCTGGATCTTTCTCTTTCAAAGCTTCCGGCCGTGCAAAAGCATCCGGTGATACAGATGGTTTCGTAAAAGTCCTGGCTGACGCAACAACAGACGAGGTATTAGGCGTACATATGATTGGACCACGCGCAGCTGACATGATCGGCGAGGCTACAGTAGCGATGGAATATCGTGCTTCTGCAGAAGATATCGCGCGTATCTGTCATGCTCACCCAACCTATACTGAAGCTATTAAAGAAGCTGCATTAGCTGCAACTGCAAATAGAGCTATTCACGCGTAAGCGTTAAACAGAATAAACCTAAGGGGAAAAGGAAACTTTTCCCCTTTGTCATAAATACCTATATCAGATGAATTTTTATACAAGAAAATGGGTCAAACCCGAAGACCTTAACCCCAATGGAACATTGTTCGGCGGGACACTTTTACGTTGGATCGATGAAGAGGCGGTTATTTACGCCATAGTACAATTAGGGAATCCAAAAGTGGTTACAAAGTTTATATCCGAAATAAACTTTGTAAATTCCGCCAAGCAGGGGGATATTTTAGAATTAGGTATTGAAGCGATCAATTTCGGAACGACATCATTGACAATGCGCTGCGAAGTCAGAAATAAAATCTCAAAGAAAACAATCCTATCCATCGACAAATTGGTGTTCGTTAATTTGGACGAGGATGGAAATCCCAGCCCACATGGAAAAGATAGTATCACCTATGCTTATATGGGGATCGAGAAAACAGGGCGAGATGACTAAACATCTCCCCTGCTCCTATGGTATAACTATGTATTTTTATAAAGCTCTATTTGGAAATTTGCGATAGCAAATTATCAGGTACGATGTGGCATTCTTAACTTTGTAAGCCTTGGGCTTACACTATTGGGATCTCTATGCGAATATCTCAGTATTAGGATTTCTGTCTTTTACCATCGATTTCCTTCTTTAGATCCAACTCCACCCAAAATCCAAGGATTGGAACCAAAGAAGCCAAAAAGTACTTTATAGCTTTTAAAATAGGCCATTTATATTCGACAGTAGACATGATGAGCATCACAACGAATATAACGACAAAAAAGCCATGAATGGATCCTGCGATCTTAACAGCCTCTGGTATTCCAGCAAAATATTTCAGTGGCATTGCAATGAAAAACAAGCAAATCGTGGAAATAGCCTCCCACAACGCAATCTGTCTAAATATTCTTAACATAATGATAAACTGTGTATTGTGAACTTCAAAAATAAGACTCTAAATACAGTTGACCCATTATTTTTTGCCCTTTTACCAAGACGTGACATTATCCATTATACAATGACATTGTTTTATCAAAAACCGCCAATTTTACAATAAATAGTTCATATTCATCAGAAAAAATACGTACTTTTGAATGAATATAAGGTTCAATACCTTGGTATTTGAAGCTATAACACTCAACTACAGAATATTTATTTATATGAATTACGACATCATTGTAATCGGTAGTGGTCCAGGCGGGTATGTTGCTGCCATTAGAGCCGCTCAGTTAGGGTTCAAAACAGCGATAATTGAACGCGAATCATTAGGCGGAATTTGTCTAAACTGGGGCTGTATCCCTACAAAAGCATTATTGAAAAGTGCTCAAGTATTTGAATATTTAAACCATGCCGCAGAATACGGCATCAATGTTCAAGGTGGTGAGGCTGATTTCGAAGCTATCGTCAAAAGAAGCCGCGGCGTAGCTGAAGGAATGAGTAAAGGTATTCAGTTCTTGATGAAAAAGAATAAAATTGATGTCATCAATGGAACTGCAAAAATTAAAAAAGGTGGTAAGATCGATGTGAAAGGTGCAGACGGTTCTACCAAAGAATATGCAGCAAAACATACCATTTTGGCAACAGGTGCACGTTCACGTGAATTACCTAACTTACCACAAGATGGCAAAAAGATTGTTGGCTACCGCCAAGCAATGACATTACCTAAACAACCAAAATCTTTAGTTGTTGTCGGTTCTGGTGCTATCGGTGTTGAATTTGCTTACTTCTATAATGCAATTGGAACAAAAGTGACTATCGTTGAGTTTATGGATAGAATCGTTCCAGTTGAAGATGAAGAAATCTCAAAACAACTAGAAAAAAGCTTAAAGAAACAAGGTATTAATATCCTTACTAAATCAGAAGTTCAATCTGTTGACACATCTGGAGAATTGAGCAAGGTTTCTATTAAAACTGAAAAAGGTATTGAAGTAATCGAAGCAGAAGTTGTATTATCTGCGGTAGGTATTGCTCCTAATATCGAAAACATAGGCTTGGAAGAGGTTGGTGTAAAAACTGATCGTGGTCGTGTTGTCGTAGATGATTTCTACAAAACAAATATTGAAGGTGTATACGCTATCGGTGATATCGTTAAGGGTCAAGCTTTAGCACACGTTGCTTCGGCAGAAGGTATTACTTGTGTTGAAAAAATCAAAGGTCTTCATGTAGAACCTATTGATTACAACAACATCCCTGGATGTACTTATTGTTCTCCAGAGATAGCTTCTGTTGGTTATACTGAAAAAGCAGCTAAAGAAGCTGGATATGAAGTTAAAGTAGGTAAATTCCCATTCTCTGCTTCAGGAAAAGCTTCAGCAGCTGGAGCAAAAGACGGTTTCGTAAAAGTTATCTTCGATGCAAAATATGGTGAATTCCTAGGTGCACACCTTATTGGAGCTAATGTTACTGAAATGATCGCTGAGGTTGTTGTTGCCCGTAAATTGGAAACAACAGGACATGAAATGATCAAAACAATCCATCCGCACCCAACAATGAGTGAAGCTATCATGGAAGCATGCGCCGATGCGTATGGTGAAGTGATCCATTTATAGTCACATATAAGCATAAAAAAGAGGGGAAGATCGAACGATCTTCCCCTCTTTTTTATGCTACTCTTTTGGTTGAAAATTACATTACCAACCTCGACTTAAATACAATTTGTTGGTCTGCTACATCTGAATTCTCGATTCGTTCAAATAGAATTTCGGCTGCCTTACGCGCTTGCATACCTGGAAACTGTTCAATACGGCCCATTGGTGGGTTTTCCATGTATTGCCAAAGAGGATAATTAGCATAGCTAATAAAGAAGATATCTTGATTTAAAACCAGTCCTTTGTTGCGCGCTGCCTTCATCAAATCCAGTGTAACAAAGTCATTGAAAGAAATAATCGCTGAAGGTCTTTCGGACATCGCAAATATACTATCCATTGCTTTTTCATTTCCTTCCGTGCTCAGGTCCGTTTCAATAATATTTTTTTCCAAGATATCCATCCCATTTCGCTTCATTGCAGATAAATAGGCTACTTTTCTATCCTCACTTGCAGGCAAAGTCTTTGGTCCATTGACCAAAGCAATGACTTTATGACCACGGGCAACAAAAGCATCAACAGCCTCATTCATTCCTGTGGATAGATCGCTTTGAACTTTATTGATATTTGGCAAACTAGGGACACAATCAAAAAAGACAACAGGGATTCCAGATGACTCCAATTTTTCTATAAACTCCAAATTGGTCGTCTTCTTCCCGATAGACATCAAGATACCATCTACCCGATGGTTTTTAAATGTTTTTAGAATCTGTTCTTCCCGATCAGGATCATCCAACGACTGTCCCATTAAAACAGTGTACCGTTGTGCCGAAGCAACATTTTCAATTTCGCTTATTGCAAACGAAAAAAATGGTTCTGAAAGACTGGGTAAAATCACAGCTATGGTAAATGTTTTACGCTGTTTAAAAAAAATAGCTGTCTGATTGGGTTCGTAGTTCAATTCTTCGGCCATTTTTTTTACACGCATTGTTGTTACCAATCCAATACTTGGATGATCATTCAATGCTCTTGACACCGTGGAAGGACTGATTTTCAGCTTCTTGGCAATTTCCTTAATCGTGGCAGGCTTGTTCACTTTATTCATAAATCCAAGGGCTTTATATAAAAATAGGGCTTTTATATCCCTAATCATAATTTTTTTTCAACAATGTTTATTCGGTATATTCTATAGTCAAAACATTGTTGGTAGATAGTACAAAGATAATCAATGCAAACTTAGTCCACAAATTGAATCGCAGTGATATCCACCGCAAACTCCTCTGCTAAAAATTGAGCAGGGTCTATCTGCCGGAAAGCAAGCTCGTCCTGAAAATAAATTTTTATCCGATTGCTAAACTCACCCCAGTCTACAAATTTCACCTTGTTCAATTGCTCCAGTGGGTTCCCTTTTGTCAAAACACATATTTTCTTACCTTCCGCACTCAATTGCGAGAATAATGCAGCAATATGGTCAAAAAGGTGCAATTTAAGTGGTAATACAGCATTTACATGTAATCGTTCAAAGTGCTCCTTATACTTCATATCAAATCCAAATGTCGCTTGTGCATGTTCAAATAGGGATTCCTCCCCTTGATTTTCCAAATGGTTTTTCATAAAGTTGACCAAATCACCCTGCGGAGGAAAGGTCTCTGTGAATTCTATAAAGTTGGCAAAGAGATAATAAACTTGGAGTAAGTAGTCTTTTTTAGGAAAAAGAACATCATCCAATTCAAAGACATATACTTTTTTTTCTTCTGGAAACATCATCACTAATAGATCTTTAAATTAAAAAAGTTNAACAGATTATGCCCAACAGATAACGAATAGAGAATCGGATCATATTACNTCGACACACAGACTAATGCNAACTCTTCAGCAGAATCCGAAGTGACCAAAAGTCCATCCAATGTATNTTCGTATATCTCCTCGCCCAATAAATTATTNCCCTTTGAAAGCAAAACATAAGGAAGATCAGCCGGNGGGTTCTCAATGATNGAAAATGTTTCAAGGATATCCTTATCTGGAACAAGAACTGAAATCTGATATTCATCAAATAAAACTTTGGCTTCGGCCAATGGTTCCAGTTCGAAACCACCTAAAGGTAACACATAATCAACCTGTTGATCTAAACTCAGTTTTAGCACCTCATGTGCAAAAGTTGGTAGCAAACCCTTTGGAATGGCTGCATAATTCCCAGATTTTAAAAGCAACTCGGGAATCTCTTCCGAACTTGCATACAAAACTTCAAAACTATCTGAAAGTTTTCTAGCAATACGCATTGCCAGAGGTCTAGTTCCGAAAGTTATCAATATTTTCTTCATCAAATAAAATGTTATTCATCGGCAATTAAGCCCTCAAAGATTCGCCCAATAAATCTTTCTTATACCCTGATCTATAAGCACAATGGCTTTCCTATGAAATAGGTTATACAACCAATCCATCACGCATATGAATTGTTCGATCCGATATACGGGCCAATTCTTCATTATGGGTTACGATGATAAATGTTTGCTGGAATTTATTTCTAAGATCAAAAAACAACTGATGTAAGGCTGCTGCATTTTCGGAATCCAAGTTCCCAGAAGGTTCGTCAGCTAAAATGATTGAAGGATCATTCATCAGAGCCCTAGCCACAGACACACGTTGTTGTTCACCTCCAGACATCTCAGCAGGCTTATGATCAATACGATGTGAAACCCCAAGTAGCTCCAATAGTTCTTTCGCTTTCGCTTCGGCTTCGGCTCGTCCCTGTCCGCGGATAAATGCAGGAATACACACATTCTCCAATGCAGTAAATTCAGGCAATAAGTGATGAAACTGAAAAACGAAACCAATATGCTCATTACGAAATGCACTCAGCTTTTTGGCACTCAGCTTATGGATATCGACACCATCAATAAAAATTGAACCTTGGTCAGGTTTGTCCAATGTTCCGATAATATGCAAAAGTGTACTTTTACCTGCCCCCGAGGCTCCGACAATACTTACAATTTCACCTTTTTCCACGGTTATGTCGACGCCTTTCAAGATGGGCAATGCCCCATAAGCTTTGTGAATTCCTTTGGCTTGTAACATCATAGGGCAAAGATAAATAAATTTACGATATCACACCTTTGAATAAATAAGCAGTTATTTCTCTATTTCAGCCATTTTATTTTTCACAAATGTCAAAAAATAGATAAAAGAGCAATTTATCCCTTGTCTTATCCCTCAAAAAAACATATTTTTACGCCAAATATTTTTGCAAATGAACATTCACGAATATCAAGGAAAACAAATACTAAAGAGCTTTGGTGTGCGCGTACAGGAAGGTATCGTAGCAGATACTCCAGAGCAAGCTGTGGAAGCGGCTAAAAAGATGAAAGAAGACTACAATTCCGACTGGGTTGTTGTCAAAGCTCAAATTCACGCTGGTGGCCGTGGTAAAGGTGGTGGTGTCAAGTTAGCTAAGAACTTAGATGAAGTCAAACAAAAAGCAACTGACATCATTGGTATGCAATTAGTAACGCCTCAAACTGGACCTGAAGGTAAAAAAGTAAACAAAGTTTTGGTCGCTCAAGACGTTTACTATCCAGGTGAAAGCGAAACAAAAGAATTCTACATGTCTGTATTATTAGACCGNGCTACAGGACGTAACATTGTTATGTACTCTACAGAAGGTGGTATGGACATNGAAGAAGTTGCAGAAAAAACACCNCACTTGATTTTCAAAGAAGAAATCGATCCNAAAGTAGGCTTACAAGGATTCCAAGCNCGTAAAATTGCTTTTAATCTAGGTCTTTCTGGTGCTGCACACAAAGAAATGGTAAAATTCGTTGCTGCACTTTACAAAGCATACGATTCTACTGACTCTTCTATGTTCGAGATCAATCCGGTATTAAAAACTTCTGATGACAAGATCTTAGCAGTTGATGCCAAAGTAAATCTTGACGAGAATGCATTGTACCGTCACCCTGATTACGCAGCTATGCGCGATGTAACAGAAGAAGATCCAACGGAAGTTGAAGCTGGTGAATCAAACCTTAACTATGTTAAACTTGACGGTAACGTAGGTTGTATGGTAAACGGTGCTGGTCTTGCAATGGCAACAATGGATATCATCAAATTAGCTGGTGGTGAACCTGCAAACTTCTTAGATGTTGGTGGTACTGCAAATGCTGAAACTGTAAAAGCTGGTTTCAATATCATTTTGAAAGACCCTAATGTAAAAGCAATCTTGATCAACATCTTCGGTGGTATCGTTCGTTGTGACCGTGTAGCGCAAGGTGTCATTGATGCTTACAGTGAAATTGGTAATATTCCTGTTCCTATCATCGTACGTCTTCAAGGTACAAATGCCGAAGAAGCGAAAAAATTAATCGATGAATCAGGCTTACAAGTTTATTCTGCAATCTTATTGAAAGAAGCTGCTGAACTAGTAACTAAAGTATTGAAAGGTTAATTCCTTCAATCATCATAAAGCTTAAAAGCGGAACAACTCAGTTGTTCCGCTTTTTTTTGCCCCCAAGGCAGTTATTTTTTGCTGAGTTTGACGCAAATAGTGGTCGGAAAGAATTAGGTTTAGAAGCTTATTGATCCTTCATTCAGCGAATTAAATCAACATTTATACCCAATAAACCAACAGAATAGCTTATTTTTGTATTGCTTTTTTAACAAAGCATCTTTTACAAGTCATTCTCCAAAAATTAAGATGGAACACACAAGAATAAAGGAACTATTGAATGCCACAGAATTCGGCAAAGAGGTCGTTGTTAAAGGTTGGGTAAGAACTTTCCGTAACAATCAATTTATAGCAATTAATGACGGTTCGTCAATCAATAATATTCAAGCAGTAGTCGATTTTGAAAATACACCTGAAGATATCCTAAAGCGTATCACTACCGGAGCTGCAGTTCGTGTAAAAGGTCTATTGATAGAATCGCTGGGTAAAGGACAAAAAGTAGAAGTTAAAGCTACTGAAGTAAGCATTATAGGAGATTCAGATCCTGAAAAATACCCTTTACAACCGAAAAAACACAGCTTAGAATTTCTACGTGAAATTGCTCACTTACGTTTTCGTACAGGCACATTCAATGCGGTATTCAAAGTTCGTAATGCCTTAGCTTTCGCGGTACATAAATTTTTCCAAGAAAATGATTTTGTGTACATGCACACACCGATTATCACAGGCTCTGATGCAGAAGGTGCCGGTGAAATGTTTCAGGTGACTACCTTAGATTTGAACAACCCGCCGCGTAAAGAAAATGGCGAAATTGATTTCAAGGAAGATTTCTTCGGAAAATCGACAAATCTTACCGTATCTGGTCAATTGGAAGGTGAACTCGGAGCAATGGCTTTTGGGAACATCTATACTTTTGGGCCAACCTTTAGAGCTGAAAATTCGAATACAACGCGTCACTTGGCTGAATTCTGGATGATTGAACCAGAAATGGCTTTCTATGAATTGGAAGACAATATGGATTTAGCCGAAGCTTTGCTGAAATACGTGATTAAATACGCTCTGGAAACTTGTCCTGAGGAAATCGAATTTTTGAAAAGCCGTTTGTTAGAAGAAGAGAAATCAAAACCAGCAACAGAACGTTCTGAATTAAATTTGGTTGAAAAACTGAACTTTGTCTTAGAAAATGATTTCGAACGTGTAACTTATACTGACGCTGTTGAAATACTAAAACGTAGTAAGCCAAACCAAAAGAAACAATTCAAGTATCTAATTGATGACTGGGGAGCTGACCTTCAATCTGAACATGAACGCTATTTAGTGGAAAAACACTTCAAGAAACCTGTTATCCTAACTGATTACCCGAGAGAGATCAAATCTTTCTACATGAAGCAGAATGAGCCTGATGCTCAGGGTCGCAATACTGTTCGTGCCATGGATATTCTTTTCCCAGGTATAGGTGAAATGGTCGGCGGTTCGCAACGGGAGGAAAATCTTGACCGTCTATTAGCGCGTATGGCCGAGGTAGGTATACCAGCAGAAGAAATGGAATGGTTCTTGGATACACGCCGCTTTGGTTCAGTGCCACATTCAGGATTTGGTGTAGGCTTTGAGCGCTTGGTATTATTCACAACCGGAATGACAAATATCCGCGACGTAATACCATTCCCTCGCACACCGAAAAACGCAGAATTTTAATATAAAGAACAACAGCCAAAACAAAATATTTTGGCTGTTGTTCTTTTAATATATACGTATCGGAAGAATAGTTTTGAAGCGTTGACATCATCCGCTTCTTGTTCGGAAAGTGAGCAGATTAAAAACTAAAATCACCCTACGCCATTATAAATATTTACCAGACTAGATATGCTCATCAAAATATATAACGACAATCCCAATCCAAAAGCCATCGCGCAGGCCGTTGACATCCTTAGACGTGGCGGTGTAATCATTTACCCTACAGATACCGTTTACGGTATAGGCTGTGATATTACACAACAAAAGGCAATTGAGCGTGTTTGTGAAATCAGAGGCTTAAAACCTGATAAAGCCAATCTCTCTTTTATCTGTTACGACCTAACTGATATTTCACAATATACCAAATCTTTCGACACCGCCGTCTTCCGTGTCCTTAAGAAGGCATTACCCGGCCCTTTCACATTTATCTTTAACGCTACCACCAAAGTTCCCAAATTATTAAGCTCGAAGAAGAAGACTGTGGGTATTCGTGTACCAGACAATAACATCGTTCGGGAAATTGTTAAACAATTAGGCAATCCGATTGTGACTACTTCCATCCACGATGAAGACGAAATTATCGAATACTCTACGGATCCCGAATTGATCTATGAGAAATACCAAGATCTCGTGGATGCCGTTATTGACGGAGGCTATGGGGACAATGTCGCTTCAACAGTAGTAGACCTGACGGAGGGAACCTTTGATGTCATTCGTGAAGGAAAAGGTGATTTGGAACAATACTTATAGTATTTAGTATTCTCCAAATAGCGCAGGACTATTTAACATTTCAACAAACATCTTAACAAACCAACAAAGATCAGCCTAGATTAGATTGTTG
>Ga0065704_10002105_pt1 | contig 10770 bp, 10 predicted proteins | sample SwiRhicommuniRL2_FD_59091 | JGI IMG/M metagenome (GOLD analysis project Ga0065704, IMG submission 59091) | Switchgrass rhizosphere bacterial communities from Rose Lake, Michigan, USA - RL2 v2 (version 2) | ecosystem: Host-associated > Plants > Roots > Rhizosphere > Soil | place: East Lansing, MI | reverse complement strand
TGATCAAGCAACTCATCGACAACAAACATGCCTATGTCGGTCCAGATGGCGTCGTTTATTACAGCGTCGAAAGCTTCGCAGATTATGGCAAGCTGTCTGGCAATACGCTCGATCAGCTGCGCGAAGGCTCGGGAGGTCGCGTCCAGGAAGAACACCAGGCCAACAAGCGTCACCCGGCTGACTTCATGCTGTGGAAGCCAGATTCAAGTCACATCATGAAATGGGATTCGCCATATGGTGCAGGTTACCCCGGCTGGCACATCGAATGTTCTGCGATGGCTCGCAAGAAACTCGAACGCGAGATCATCGATATCCACACCGGCGGCGAAGACCTCATTTTCCCTCACCACGAATGCGAAATCGCCCAAAGTTGCGGTGCGACGGGTAAGCCATATTTCGCCCGCTTCTGGATGCATGCCCGCTTCCTCATGGTCGAGGGAGAGAAAATGTCCAAGAGCAAGGGGAATTTCTACACGGTGCGTGATGTGCTCGGCGGCAAAGTGACCGGTCGAGAAGTCCACCCGGCTGTCCTGCGATTTGAACTCCTCAAGTCTCACTACCGCAGCAATATGAACTTCACCGAGAAGGGGTTGAAAGACTCCGCCAACTCCGTACGACGACTGGTCGAGTTCCGTCAGCAGCAATTGCAGAAGAGTGGCGGGGAAGTGGCAGATGTGAGCAATGATCATCCCATCGTCGCGCAGTTCATCGAAGCCCTGTCGAACGACTTGAACATTTCCGGTGCTCTGGCGGTCGTGCTTCCATGGCTTAGCCAGGAACACAAAGACGCTGCGGAAGCGCTCGGCGTGCTCGCGAAAATCAATCACGTCCTCAACGTCGCCCCGCTGGATACTGCTGGTGATCTGGCGTTTGGTGATGAGCCAGAAGAAGGCGGCATCGAATCGCAGGTCAAAACCTGGTGCAAAGAAATCGACGAAGCGCGGGCCTCGAAGAACTGGCCGATTGCCGATGAGCTTCGCAAGAAGATTCAAGCGGCAGGCTATGAAGTGCGGAACTCGCCGGAGGGAACGGTGGCACAGAAACAGCTGGCCTGACGATTGAATATGTCGACCCTTAACGGAACCTGGAAAGGCCGCTGGCAGAGTATCCGTTCGAAACGGAGCGGGAGGATGTCTGCGGTCTTTGTGTTTGAGCAGCCAGCCCAGTACCGAGTGAAGTTCCGCGGGTGGTTTCTGACGATCTTCCCGTTCTGGTACACCGCAGAGATGGAAATCGTTGACACGACGGATGAGTGCATCCATCTGAGTTGCACGCGCCATTTGGGGCTATGGTTTGGTGTGTTCACGGCGACTGCTCAAGCGACTGCTGATCATTTTGTTGCGGACTATTCGGCGCTCAAAGACGTTGGCCAATTTACTCTGGACCGGGTTGGCGATTAAGATAGACCCGATGGCAAGTCCCTTTACCAAGGAGTCGATCGATGCTGCGTTCGCTGATGATCTCATGTGTGCTGGCGGTTGTCTGTCTGGGGCAGCAGATCAGCTTTGGGCAGGAAACGTATAATCTTGTTCTCAAAATTGGTGACGTTGCTCCGGCGTGGGTCGACCTTCCCGGTACAGACGACAAGAAGCATTCTTCGACTCGTCTCAAAGACAAAGACGTCGTTGTTGTTGTCTTCACCTGCCTGTCATGTCCGACAGCCAGTGACTACGAGGGGCGAATTAACGACCTTGCGAAAAAGTATGCTGGCGACGAAGCCAAAGTCGCGATCGTTCCGATTGTGGTCAATCCACAGAAGGCTGATCAACTGCCCGCGTTGAAGAAGCGTGTGGAAGAAAAGGAGTATGCCTTCCACTACCTCTATGATGAAACCCAGAAGATCGCCAAGGAGTTCGGCGCGGTCTATACGCCCGAGTTTTACGTGCTCGACAAAGACCGCAAGGTGGTCTATTTCGGCGCTCTTGACGACGCGACCGATGCCAGTAAAGCAACTCGCAATTACGTCCAGGAAGCCATCGACGCGGCTCTCGCTGGCAAAGCGCCCGAGATGAAAATCGTCATCGCGCGTGGCTGTTTAGTCAAATACGCCCGCGAACGACGACGGCCTGAATAGCCGGTGAGTGAAGTCTTCTTTTCGGTCGTTACTTTCGTGCCTGCGGAAAGATTTTCTTCATGAAGCCTTTACTCTTCGCTCTGTTTTGTTTCATCTCCGCCTCTCCGCTTCTTGCCGCTGATCGCCCTCCGAATGTCGTCATTATCTTCAACGATGACATGGCGTACGGTGACATCGGCTGCTTCGGGGCGGAGGGCTATGAAACGCCACACATCGATCAGCTCGCGAAAACGGGCCGACGTTTTACGAATTTCTATGTCTCACAAGCCGTTTGCAGTGCTTCTCGCACATCCCTGCTGACGGGGTGTTACAATGTCCGCCTCGGCATTCTCGGCGCTCTGGGCCCCGGAGCGAAAATCGGTATCAGTGACGAAGAAATGACGCTCGGGGAAGTCGTCAAACAGCAAGGCTATGCAACGGCTGCGATTGGAAAATGGCATCTGGGCCATCATGAGAAGTTCCTGCCACTGCAGCATGGCTTCGATGAATACTATGGTCTGCCGTATTCCAACGATATGTGGCCGTCCCATCCGACGAACAAGTCATTCCCTGCGCTGCCGTTGATTGAAGGGAACCAGATCATTGATGCGGATGTTACGGGAGACGATCAGACGCAATTGACGACCGATTACACAAACAAAGCGACTGATTTCATTGAACGAAATCATGAGAAGCCGTTTCTGTTGTACTTGGCTCACAGCATGCCTCACGTGCCGCTTTTCGTTTCGGACAAGTTCAAGGGACATTCGAAACGAGGACTGTTCGGCGACGTTATTGAAGAGATTGACTGGTCGGTCGGTCAGGTTATGGACAAGCTGAAGCAACACCATCTGGTCGAGAACACGCTCGTCATCTTCACCTCAGACAACGGACCGTGGTTACTTTAAGGCGATCATGCAGGATCTGCGAAGCCTCTGCGGGAAGGAAAAGGAACGATGTGGGACGGCGGGTGTCGTGTGCCGTGCGTGATGTCGTGGCCGGGGAAAATTCCTGCGGGCTCCGTCTGTGACGAACTCGCAGCGACAATCGATATTTTCCCGACCATCGCCAAGTTGACTGGTGCTCAATTGCCTGCTCACAAAATCGATGGGCTCGATATCTCCAGTCTCATGTTTGACGACGGCGCCAAAACTCCTCACGAATCGTATCTGATGTATTACGGCGAAGGCCTTCACGCGATCCGCAGCGGCGACTGGAAGCTTCACTTTCCACATGGCTATATCAGTATTGTCACTCCAGGCAAAGACGGACTTCCGGGAAAGCAGGTCAACCGTCAGACAGGCGTTGAACTCTATAACCTCAAAGACGATATCAGCGAATCAATCGACGTCAGTAAAGACCATCCGGAGATCGTCGAACGCTTGACCAAGCTTGCAGATGCTGCCCGTCAGGACCTCGGCGACTCGTTCCAGAAGATCAATGGTAGTGGTCGACGCAAAGTCGGCAGCATTCAATAGGAACAGTGTCGGAGGCTTGTGGGGCATCGTGCTGTACCGGGCAATCTCTCGAAATAAAAAGAGCCTTCGAGTTTCCTTGAAGGCTCTTTTGCATACTTCATGTCTGCAAAAAATTACTCCGGTTGAACCAGCAGTTTTGCAGGTGGAACATTCGCTGCGATCTGACTGAAGGCGGCGATCATCTGATCGTGCATGTCTTCGATTGTCGAACCACCTGGAACATTGATCCAGACACCACCGGCGGCGAAAGCCATCGCTTTCATCAGTTCGCGGTCAGCATCAGCACCGACGGTCATCGTATGGACGACGATTCCTTTATCGATACATTGCTTGATCTCGTAGAAAGCATACTGCTCATTCTTGTCGGTGGTCGAATAGTCGGCCGTACCATTGCCATCGTAATCGGTTAGTTTGGCCCAGCTCCAATCTTTCGGCAGTGACCAGTTGCTTGGTGCACGGTTGGCATTACCGTCCGTGATCAGCAGGATCGTCGGACGAGCACCGAAGCGTCCTTTCTCATCAAGGACTTCACGAGCTGTTTTGACCCCATAACCAATACCGGTGTAGATATCGTAGTGACCGGCTTGCTTATGTTTTTGAATCGTATCGAGCGCGTCATAATCGTTGGTAATCCATTTTTCACCCAGGTCGACGGTCGGCAAGCCGTTGCCAGACAGACTATGTTCGACACGAGCCTCGTTATCATAAGTGACGATACCAACGTGGTCGCCAAATTCGAGATCTTTCAGGAATGACAGGAACAGTGACTGGCCATTCTTCATGGCATGGAATGGGTAGCAGGGAGCTTTCCAAAGATCTTTGGTCTGGCTGTTGCGAGGCTTGTTGGCCATCAGATAATCGACGAAGGTGATCCCTCCGTACATCTGTCGGTACCCTGCGTTCTTGACGTTTGTGTTTGTTCGAGAGTAGTCGATGAACTCATCCCAGCTGCCAGAGGCGTAAGGGTAAGGGATATTCGTCAGCCCGAACCACTTCTTGACGTTGGCGTTCGTGTCTTCGAACAGTTGAGACGCAAACGTTGTATTCGAGTTTGGATTATCGAACTTCTCACCTTTATTGCTGTTCTGAGAAGCATTTCCGCCCGACTTCACGTAAGCCTGCTTGATGAACTTGCCAGCGTTGTTGCCGGTCCCTTGCCAGCTGCCAGTTTTGACGTTGTTGACGGCAATTGTTTGAGAGGCGTTGTCGCTGAACACAAGAATGACTTGTGTGATGTTACTTGTGGAAACTGCATCAATAGTCGGGCCAGTGAAGGTCACATCAATGTGCGGAATCGTGCCAGATTTGGCCTGACCGCTGACTTGGGAGCTTGGATAGCCAGACCAGACATAAACCTTCGAGATGTCCCGATTGGCATTGTTGCCGGTTCCTTTGCTGGTGATCGAGGTTCCTGAAAGGTTGGAGAATGTTTGAGTATTACCATTCGTGAAATTCAATTGAATCTTATTGATCGGCATCGTCGAAGTAACGTCGGCTTCGACGTTACGGAATTTGACTCTGACTTGAGCAGCGCCAGCGGTTGAAGGTGATGGGCCGACGACAGTCAAGTACTGTTGAGCGAAAGTCAAGCTGCCCAGGTTTAATGGCTGCAGAGAATCGAAGATCTCTTTCATATTGGCTTCAAGGGCCGCTTTGCCGAACGTGTTGTATGACATCAGCTGGCTGTCGTAGTTCATCGATCCAGAGAAGTCGAGAACACTCACGATATCCCGAGCTTCCACGAAGGCGATCGCATCAGCAGACAGGTCTGCATAGCCACTTCCGAAATACGAAGCAAAGAACAGCTTCAATTTTCCATCCGGCTTGCTCGTGTCGGGATTGTTGCGACGAATGGTAACTTTGACTGTGTTGTAGGATTCGCCGTCGGTATAAGGGGCAGTGCCCCAGCGGATTTCGAAATTCCCGTTAGCACCCAGGTCTTCATTGAAAACACGTTTTCCAAACGCGACATCAAGATCCTTGTTAATCCAGCAGCCGTTCAATTCGGCTACTTTGAACGCCATGTCTTTGGCGGCCTCGATAGAAAGGGCATTGATATCGATCGTTTCGCCGTTTTGTGCCTGCGTACTTGCTTCATCGACGGCGACGATAATCTGTTGAGCAGCAGCCAATGCAGCGGCATCAGCGGCGTTCTGCAAGCGAGTCTTCGTCAGCGAGACAACCCCCAGGTCGATGCTGAGCGCCATGAAACTCATGACCGCGGACAGCGCCAGCAGAGAGACGACCATGAACGCCCCTTTGCGGGACGTTGAGGCTTCGCTCCAGTTTCTCAACGCGAAGGCTGTCACACTTTGAGGTGAAGCAGCCTTTCCTGGCTTCAAAAAATTTGAAAATGACATCATGTGTGCAACCTCAAAATGAAAACTGGATCGTCGTGGTGGAGAGGGTCAATGTTTGGGAAATAGATGGGAAAGACCGGCTTTTCATCAGTCACTCGTCAGCTGAATGCGTCCTGCTCGTAAGACGATTCCGGCGACAATCGTCTGGCCGCCCATAACTTGAGACGGGTAATTACTGACGTCTGAGTAATCGATAGATGCAGAAATCTGAAACAGCTTGTTCATATTGTTCTTGTCAGCCAGATCAAACTGCTGGCCCTGGCTGGTACCTTCTGCATGGGTGATTGATAAAGTCACATGCTCAGATGGGATTCCGGATGCTTGCAGAAAGTTTCGAATATCGGAGATCACCTTGTCGTTGGGAGACTGACCTTCCGCGACAACGTCTGTCCAATCGGTGGCGGCCAGACGTCCTCCTTCGCGAATGGCAGACGTCAGCTTATTGGAGACATCGAGAGCATTTCCCATCTCGACGACGCCGAGGATCAAGCACAGGATGACCGGGGCCATCACAGCGAATTCAACAAGAGCCGCCCCGCGACGGTCTTGATGCTGTGACGAACGACCGCGTCGTGACATGAGTCGCTGGGAATGATTTTTTCGAACGACCTTCATGGTGTGTTCCGGATACTTTCAGACTTGGAAGAACATTTATTCGTGACGCTGGGCAGACTGACCAGATAGAGTCAGGTTCTTCGCCCAGAAGGGAGGTAATAGAGCGACCTGGTTGTAGGGAACGGTGATCCTCACCAGAAACAAATCGCGTGGTTCCATGGTGTCTAAGGTGGCGTTCGGCAGCGTGGAGTAGTTGACCTTGCTCGCGTCAAAATTGGCGGCGTCGAAGACAGAAGCGTTTTTGATATCGATCGTGACGTTTGCTGTTGAGAATGCTTTTTTGATCGTATCCTGCGCCAATGTCCGAACTTGAGCCGTCGTGATGCCGTCTGCGACACCGTAACGGGCTGCTTTACGAGCTGTTGCGTTCAGCGTGTTGATCGTCATATAGACGTGACCAAACTCCACTACACCTGCCATAAAGATGCCGAAGACCGGCATGACGACAGCCATCTCGACGAGTGCCGCACCGAGGCGTTTCTCGCGTTGTTGGGATCGTTTTATAAGTCGTTGCATGACAACCATCTTTCACGTCGTTTCGAACGAAGGCGAGTTGAATCGCCTGCCGACGGAGTGCGCCGACATGAAAGATTAGTTCGAGTTTTTCTGCGCGACGCAGAATTCCAGACGATTTTGTTGGTGATGACGATCAGCGCGGAAGCAAAGCAGTCGAAACGCTTAGAAACGTTGACGAAAAGCATCAAGCAACGGGACGTCGTCCCTGATGGAAAGCTATCGGGTCTACGGCGACGAGCGATCGCAATAACCCGATTTCAGCACAAAGACTGTCGGAATCAGCAGTTGGGTGGTATTCCCTCACCAGCGATGATGGCGAAGTTAGCGACGATGACAGGCGTACCGACTTTAACGGCATCCACGAGACTTCATGAGAAGGGGACCGTCGTGGGTGTCTCGGTCAGCATTGTCTCAGTTGCCAGAAGGCTTATTGATCACAGGCGGCTTAGCAGTTGGTGGTCCTGGATTGGGTTGCACAGGAGCAGGTAAGGAACTGGCTGGTTTGTCGCTAGTCGGTTGGCCGGCTTCGGGCTTGGCGACGTTCTTTTTACCAGTCGGAATCAGCTCGACCAGGATCGCTGTTCCTTCCGCAGGGATCGCTTCCGATTTGGCTTCGTAGGACAGGCTCGCATTGGTCGCAGAGCTCAACTCAGCAATGTCCATCGTGGCAGCTGAAAAGTTCGCCACGCAGACCAGTTCACCACCTTCGCCGAGATAAAATCGCTCTTTGGTGTCAGGATCAACAAAGAATCCACTGCCCGCGAAGACAAAGTCTGCCGTGAAGTCTTTTGGCTGTGACTGCTGATGCAGTTCCTTGATGGCATCCTGGAACGTCTTGTCATTGGAAAGTGCGAGGTTAGCTTTCAGTTGATCGTCAGTCATGGCTCCGTAGGAAAGAAGTTGATGATTGCGATCATCGAAGACGAGGTCACCCCCTTCTGGAATTTTCATTCCAGCTGGAACCGCCTTCAGCTCCGTCCCGAAATATCGACGAGTCGAGGTTCTCATCCATGTTTTCGCATCGGCTTCTTTCTTCTCACCAGTTTTCGGATCAAGATAGGAAACTTTGATTTCGACAATCTCGCCTTGAGGAGGAACGAACTGAGGCTCGTATTGAACCGGTCTGCCGGCTTCTGCGCCAGCGGCCAGAAGGCCTCCATGGAAGGCGAACGCCGTGCTGTCGACTGAAAGGATCGATTCGTGTTCCTTTGAGTTCTTCTTGCACAGGAACAGTTCGAGCATGCCGTCACGCAGGCAGACGATGGTCTTCAGGTAAAGTCGCTTGTTCGTTTTATCAAGATAGACGGTCTGCTGAGGATTGAGTGCAACGGCAGTCGTCGGCATGTCGGGATACTTCAGCTTAGCAGGGTCGATGTTCGCCGCCGGGGCAGGAGCAGGACCACCGAACTGAGCCTCAGCGACAGCTGGGATCAGCCACAGTGACATCAAAGCAGCCCCGGCAAAGATCCGACCCAACCCGGTGAATCGTTGGGGATTCGCGATGATGCTCATGAGACTGCCTTTGTGTTTGTCGGTGAATGAGTTCGCAACCAGTTAATCAGATCTGCAATGAACTGATCGCGTGTCGGTTCAAACTCGAGTGTATGACGGGTTCCCGGATAGCTGATCAGCTGCTTGTCAGCTACGCAAAGAGCTTCGAACCAGAAACGTGTTTGATCGTTGTCTATGATTTCATCCTCATCCGCCAACATCAAGAGGACAGGCAGCTTGAGTTCGAGATTCAGTTGAGATACTCGCTCTGCAAGCTGCTGGCTGATCCGAAAAAACGAAATCGACGCTTGTCGCAGCATTTCACGATCATTCGACAGCCACTTTACGAACCCCGGCGTGCGTGTAAATTGCTCAGGGGTATTTGTGGGGATGTCACGCTTTGCATATCCCAGGATGTCTCGTGCAAAAATTGACAATAGTAGACGCTGCAATCGCGTCGGTTGAAAATGACTGTGGATCCCGGGATACAACAGCGCCAGTCCTGCGAGTTCCGTATAAGGACTCTTCGCCTTTGCCGCAATCCTGTTCCAGTCAAGCGCCGTCGCGACCGCCAGTCTTCCGCCCCAACTGATCCCACCGAGGAACAAGGGCGGTAACGGCGTTCCCTCCCCCAGCGGAAACTCGCGTCGAACGAATTCCAGATGGGCAAACAAATCCCTCTGCAATTCTTTGACGGAATTCGCATGCCCACGATCCTGCCGATTCAGCCCACTCCCGCGACGATCAGGGAATACGACTTCAAACCCCGCCTCCGCCAGTCTTTGACAGGAATACCCATACCAGCCCCCATGCGATTGAATCCCATGCAGAAACAACACCGTTCCCTGATGCAGACGCTGCGGCTTCCAATAACGAACATGATGTTGATACCCATCGTCATCCCGAAAACTCATCAAACGAGCTTTCAACAGACACTCATGCGGCAGTTGCATCGAAGCTGATCCGGCTTCAGTTTTCATCAGTACGTCCTATTCCTCACTCCGACTCACCCTTCCCAATTCATTCTTCGTTACGCCGCCCCCGTCATCTCTTCCAACACCCTTGCAAACGCCCCATAAATCCCGTCCCCAAACAACACGATCTTCACTTCCGCTGGCCGATTCTCGCGATCCAGAAAGTCGACAATCGTCTTCAACGACACCTCCGCCGCCTGATCCTGGGGATATCCATACACTCCGGTGCTGATCGCCGGAAACGCGACCGACTGACACTCATGCTCAACGGCAATTTGCAAACTGTTCCGATATGCCGCTGCGAGCATCGCGGCTTCCTGATGCAATCCTCCCTGCCAGATCGGTCCAACGGTGTGAATGACAAACCTTGCTGGCAGGTCTCCCGCCGTCGAAATAACCGCCTGTCCGGTCGGACACCCCTGCGGATACTTTGCTTTCGTGTCCGCCATGATGCTCGACCCTCCCACCCGGTGAATCGCCCCATCCACGCCTGCTCCACCCGACAGCCGGGTATTGGCAGCGTTGACGATCGCATCGACCGCAACTTTCGTCAGGTCTCCCTGCATCAACTGCAGTCGCGTCTGACCGATTTGCACCTGCATCGTATATTTCTCCTCGAAATCGACGCCCACACATCTCTAGGAGAACGCCCGCAACACTGTTAATCTTCATCTCTGCCTCTCTCATCATAAACCCTCCCGTTACGGCTCGAAAGCCATCGTCCGCACGAAATATCAATCAGGAACGTGATGAAGATTCTGCAGGTGATTCCGACTCTGGATCAGTCAGGCGCGGAAAAACAATTCGCGATCCTGTCGACCGGCCTGCCACGCGATCAGTACGACATCCGTGTCGTCACGCTGACCCGCAAAGGACACTACGCGACCGCCATCGGAGCAGCCGGCATCCCGATCATCAACCTGCAGAAACGCTGGAAGTTCGATCCGTTCTCCATGCAGAGACTCAAACGCGAGATCAACGCCTTCAAGCCCGACATCGTTCACAGCTGGCTATTCGCTGCGAATGCCTACGTCCGCCTTGTCTCACCGAAAAAACGCCGGCATCGCATCGTCGTCAGCGAACGCTGTGTCGATGTCTGGAAAGCCGGTTGGCAGAAGTGGCTCGACCGTAGGCTCATTGCAAAGACTGATGCGCTCGTCGGCAATTCCGTCAGTGTTACCAACTTTTACCGCGAGCTCGGCGTTCCCGCTGACAAACTCTCTGTCATCAAAAACGCAGTCACGCTCGACGAGACGGTCTCCAAAGTCGAAGCCCGTCGCGAA